>WNGG01005479.1_pt1 | contig 20969 bp, 27 predicted proteins | sample 5400661 | NCBI WGS metagenome assembly WNGG01 (sample SAMN13153372, study PRJNA577476) | soil metagenome | isolation source: 100 cm soil or saprolite under Garry oak tree replicate 1 | place: USA:California | collected 2016-06-15
GCTGGACGCAGTCCTCGATCTGACAGCCGGCCGGGAGACCACCCTCGCCGTGGAGCGGGACGGACGCCGGATCGATCTCAAGATCGCGCCGGCGCCGAGGCCGGCCGATCCGCGCCCGGACCCGATCGACGATTTCGCCCTGCACACCGGATTGCAGCTCGCGAATGTGGAGGGGAAGGAGGGCCGCGGCCCCCTGGCGCTCGCCGGGATGTCCTCGCGCACGCGCCGCGACCTGCCGGAGTACGAGGCGGTCCTGTTCGACGAGCGCCCGGCCCTCGTGTCGATCCTGCCGGGCCAGAACGCCCTGGCGGGGCTGACGCGCCGGCTGTCGGTTCTCTCGTCCGGCGATCTGGGCTCGATCATCGAGCGGTGCTTCGTCGAGGAGCAGTTCGTGGCGCTGGCGCACTGGGATTTCGGCGGCCGCAAGACGCTCGATCGCGCTCACGTCCATCGCAAGGTCTATCCCGTCGTTCTCTAGATATTTCCCGTCCGTCTCAGGCGGCTGCATGAGACCTGGCGTCTGATACGACGCCGTATCTCCTGCGAGATACTCCGCTTGCGCGGCGATCCGGAACTCCGCCAACGATCCGCCGGCGTCTCACGACCACGCTTGGTACTGAGCCGACACCCACTGAAGACCCTCTGGATCAGAAGCAAGTGATTGAAACACAAGAGACTCCACCAGGCATCCGTCGGCGGCGGAGCGCCGGGGCATGCGCATTGCACTACGGGCGCCGAGATGAGAAGTGGGGGGCGGGGCCCGTGCCTCTCCAGCAAGCGGCGCGCCGGCTCCTTCGGCGGAGAGCCAGGCCATCCTTCTCCGTCGTGACCCCATCGCCCGCCGTCCATCTCACCCTCCCGGGCATCCGGGGATGGACGGCGGGCGTCTTTGGAAAACGCCCGACGACCGCGCGGGGCATGCTAAGTATCCCCTTCGGCCGGTAGCTGCGCGGCGCACCCGGGCGAACGGCGGAACAACCCGTCCGCCGGCGGACACCCATCCGCACGCCCGTCGGGCATTTTCCTGATAGAATCCGGCCCTGCCATGCGAGGAACGATTTTCTGGGACGTTGACACCCAACACGACTTCATCGTCTCGGACGGCAAGCTGTACATCCAGGGGGCCGAGGCGATCCTGCCGAAGCTCGAGGTGTTGACGGAGTTCGCGAGGGAGAAGGGTGTGCCCCTTCTCGGCTCGGTCGATTATCACGGTCCGCACGACCCCGAGATCTCCGACAAGCCCGACTTCCGGAAGACCTACCCGCCGCACTGCCTGGTCGATACACCCGGGCAGGCGAAGGTGCCGGCGACGAGCCCGAAGGACGCGCTGTGGATCGACAGCCGTCCGGAGGACAAGGAGACGCTGAAGGAGCAGGTGCGGCAGCATCTCGGCAGGGGCGGCGAGGTGTTCTTCCGCAAGCAGCGTTTCGACGTGTTCAGCAACCCGAACGTGGACACCGTGCTGGAGGCGGTCCGCCCGGACCGCATCGTCGTCTACGGCGTGGCGCTCGACGTGTGCGACCGGTACGCCGTCGAGGGCCTGCTGGAGCGGCGCCGCTACCGCGTCGCCCTCGTGCGCGACGCGACCCGCGCCATCCGCCCCGAGGAGGGAGAGAGGCTCGTCCAGGCCTGGGCGTCCCGGGGAGTCTGCATCCTGACGACCGATCAGGTCATCGGAGGGGCGCTCGGAATCTAGGCGCCGACCCGCCGGACATGGATCAACCCTCGAAAAAACACGGACGGCTGCGCCAGATGCGGGTGGTGGCGATCCGCCCGCGCGGCTCTCCGCGACAGCAGCCGCCCCCTCCGCCTGAACGCGCCGCGGGGACCGAGCCGTCCGCCTTCCCCGAGATCCCGGTGCCGTTCGCGGCGCTCGAGCTTCCACCGCCGATCCTGCGCTCGCTCGAGGCCATGGGATACCGGCAGGCGACCGAGGTGCAGGCCCGGGCCATCCCGCCCGCCAGGTCGGGCAAGGACCTCATCGTCGAGTCGCGCACCGGCACCGGCAAGACGACGGCCTTCGGCGTGCCGCTCATCGAGATGATCGACTCCGGCCGGCCGGTCGTGCAGGCGCTCGTCCTCTGTCCCGCCCGCGAGCTGAGCATCCAGGTCAGCGAGGAGCTGGCCAGGCTGGGCCGCGATTCGGGCGTGCGGGTCCTGACGATCTACGGCGGCGACCCGATGGCGCGGCAGACCGACGGACTGCGGAAGGGCGCCCACGCGGTCGTCGGCACGCCCGGCCGCATCCTCGATCACCTGCGCCAGGGAACGCTGCGCCTCGACGCGGTCCGTTTTCTCGTCCTCGACGAGGCGGACCGGATGCTCGACATGGGCTTCGAGAAGGAGGTGCGGCAGATCCTCGAGCAGGTGCCGAAGCAGCGCCAGACGCTCATGTTCTCGGCCACCATCCCGTCGGCGATCGAGGCGATCGCCAGCCGCTACCAGCGCGAGCCCGAGCGCCCGATGCTGTCGCAGGACGTCCTGTACGTCACCGACGTGCAGCACCTGTTCTGCATCCTGACGCGCATGGACAAGGCGGCGGCTCTGTACCGGCTGATCGAGTACGAGTCGCCGTCGTCCTCGATGATCTTCTGCAACACCCGCGCCGAGACGCGCCTCGTGCACTCCTACCTGGCGATGCGCGGCCTGCCGGTGGCGATGATCTCCTCGGACCTGCCGCAGCGCAAGCGCGAGCAGGTCATGCGCCGCTTCCGCAAGAAGGAGCTGAAGCACCTGGTGGCGACCGACGTGGCGGCGCGCGGCATCGATATCGAGGACCTGTCGCACGTCTTCATCTACTCGACGCCCGACTCCTCCGATCAGTACATCCACCGGGCGGGGCGCACCGGCCGCATCGGCAAGACCGGCCGCGTGATCTCGTTCGTCTCGGCCTTCGACCTGATGAACTTCAACCGGCTGGTGCGGGCCAACCATCTGAAAGCCTACGAGATCGACGTGCCATCCGACGACGAGGTGGCGCGCCGGAAAGTGAGGCGGATCGTGGACACCCTCAGGGAACTGGCGGGCAAGCTTTCTGCCGACGAGCGCGCCGAGTACGAGGCGATGGCGCAGGGGATCCTGGACGACGAGGAGCGGCTGGCGATCGTCGGCTATCTCCTGAAGACGCATTTCGAGGCCGAGGCGGCTCGCGGCGTCCTCGACGAAGGGGGCGGGGCCGAGAACGAGGCGGTCGAGGCGGCACCTTCCGCTCCGGCCCGCCACGACCCGGCGGGAGGAGGACCGGCCGGCGGAGGCCCTCCGGGCGGCGGCCGCAGACGCCGCCGGCGCAGGCGCCGCGGAGGCGCGGGCGGCCACGGGCCCTCCGGCGGTCACATGCCGGGCGCGGCGTGAGGCGCCGGGCCCCCTCTGCCCTGTCCGCGTTCGTCCTGACCGCCGCCATGCTGCCGGCGGGCCCCGCCGCTCTCGCGGCGGCTCCGGCTGCCGGTGCGACCGCGCGCGGCGGCGCCGCTCCCGCCGCCGACCTGATCATCACGAACGCCAGGATCTTCACCGCCGACCGCGATCGTCCCGAGTGCGAGGCGGTGGCCATCCTCGGCGAGCGCATCGTCGCGGCCGGCGGCGGGGGCGAGATCGACGCATGGCGCGGGCCCGCCACCCGGGTGATCGACGCCGGCGGCCGCCGGGTCGTGCCGGGGTTCAACGACGCCCACGTGCACTTCGTCAGCGGCGGCATGGACCTCGACAACGTCGATCTGAAGAACGCCGCGACCCCTGCCGAGTTCGTCCGGCGCATCGCCGAGCGGGCCCGGGCGACCCCGAAGGGCGAGTGGCTCCTCGGCGGCAACTGGGACGAGCAGCAGTGGAGCCCGGCGACCATGCCGGACCGGACGCTCATCGATCCGGTCACCGGCGACGTCCCGGTCTTCATCAGCCGCTACGACGGCCACATGGCGCTGGCCAACTCCGCCGCCATCCGGCTGGCCGGGGTCACCGCGAAGACGCCCGATCCGACCGGTGGCGCGATCGTCCACGACGCCTCCGGCGAGCCGAACGGCCTGTTCAAGGACGCCGCGCTGTCGCTCGTCGACCGGGTCATCACGCCGTTCAGCCACGAGCAGCGCCTGCGCGCGGCGCGCCGGGCCCTGGCGCACGCGGCGTCGCTCGGCGTCACCTCGGTGCAGGACATGAACCCGGAGTACGGCGACATCGCGGCCTACTCCGAGCTCCTGGAGCGGGGCGAGCTGACGACGCGTATCTACGCGGCGCCGTCGCAGACGCAGTGGGAAGACCAGGCCAAGCTCGGCCTGCGCCGGTCGTTCGGCTCGCCGTGGCTGCGGCTGGGCGCCATCAAGGGGTACGCCGACGGCTCGCTCGGCTCGACCACCGCCTACTTCTTCGAGCCGTACACCGACGCGCCCTCGACGCGCGGCCTGCTGTCCGAAGAGATGCAGCCCCTCGAAGCGGAGCGCGAGCGCCTGATCAAGGCCGACGCCGCCGGCCTGCAGGTCTGCGTCCACGCCATCGGCGACCAGGGGATCTCGATGATCCTCGACCTGTTCGCCGACGTCGTGAAGGCGAACGGCGAGCGCGACCGGCGCTTCCGGATCGAGCACGCCCAGCACGTCGCCCCGAAGGACTTCGACCGCTTCGCCTCCCTGCACGTCATCGCCTCGATGCAGCCGTACCACGCCATCGACGACGGCCGCTGGGCGGTCAAGCGGATCGGCCCGCAGCGCATCAAGACGACCTACGCCTTCCGCACCTTCCTCGACCGCGGCGTCCGCCTGGCGTTCGGCACCGACTGGAGCGTGGCGCCGCTCGACCCGATGCAGACGATCTACGCAGCCGTCACGCGCGCCACCCTCGACGGCAAGACCCCGGGCGGCTGGGTGCCGGAGCAGAAGATCACCGTCAGGGAAGCGGTCGAGGCCTACACCCTCGGCTCGGCTTACGCCGAGTTCCAGGAGAAAGACAAGGGCTCGATCACCCCCGGCAAGCTCGCCGATCTCCTGATCCTGAGCGACGACATCTTCTCCATCGACCCGCGCGCCATCCGCGACGTCAAGGTCACGTCCACCCTCGTCGGCGGCCGGGTCGTCTGGCAGGCGGACAGCGGACGACCCGCGGCCCCGAGATGAGGTACTCTTCCCGACAGGAGGATCATCCGATGCGCCAACCCGCAAGGTACCTCGTCCGTTTCGTGGTGATCGTCGCGCTGCTCGCCACGCTTCCGCTGCTCGCCGGACCGTCGAACCCGAAGAACAGCCCCTACCTCTCGGCCCTCGCCGACCTGCCGGCGGGCCCGGCCCTGGCGGCCACGCACTGCGCCGACAGGTCGTGCGCCGGGTTCGGCGGCCCCTGCATGCAAGAGGTCGGCTTCCGCTGCATCAAGGGCCCGGGGCAGTGCTTCACGAGAGGCTGCTAGACCGCCGGACTTCCTGAAGGTCGGCCGGGCCGCGGCACAACCCTGTATAATGGCCGCTCCCGATGCCTCCCTACGCGCTGACACCGCGGAACATCCAGATCCGCGACAACTTCGACGCCATCGCGCCGAGGTACGACCTGACCAACCGGGTGATCTCCTTCGGCATCGATCTGCGCTGGCGCAGGGCGGCGATCCGGCAGCTGCGGGACGTCCGGCCGGACGGCGCCGTCCTCGACCTCGCCTGCGGCACCTGCGACATGGCGCTCGAAGTGCTGCGCCAGCGGCCGGCCGCGCGCGTGGTCGGCGCCGATCTGAGCCGCGCCATGCTCGGCCTGGCGCGCAGGAAGCTGGCGGCGGGCGCCGCGCCGGTCACGCTCGTGAACGCCCCCGCCGAGGCGCTGCCGTTCCGCGACGCCTCGTTCGACGCGGTGACCATCGCCTTCGGCATCCGGAACGTGCCGGACTTCGTGGCCGGGCTGAAGGAGATGCTGCGCGTTCTGCGCCGGGGCGGCCGCGCCTGCATCCTGGAGTTCTCGACCCCCCCGTCGAGGTTGTGGTGGAAGGTGTACAACTACTATTTCTTCAACATCCTGCCGCGCATCGGCGGGCTCATCACGGGGCGCGAGGCGGCGTACCGCTACCTGACCGACTCGGTCGCCCTGTTTCCGGACGCCGGAGAGTTCAAGACCGCGATGGAGGAGGCGGGGTTCGCGGGCGTCTCCTGCCTCGCCATGAACGGCGGGATCGTCTGCGTCCACACGGGGGTCAGGCCGTGAAGAAACTGTTCGCGGAACGGATCGAGGGGCTGGCGCAGTCCGACATCCGCCGCATGTCGCTGGAGTGCGCCAGGGTCGACGGCATCAACCTGGGACAGGGGATCTGCGATCAGCCGATCGAGCCGACCATCAAGCAGGCGGCGATCCGGGCGATCCAGGAGGACCGGTCGATCTACACGCGGCTGGACGGCATCGACGAGCTGCGCCAGCGCATCGCCAGGAAGGTCCGGGAGTACAACGGCATCCCGTGCGACCCGAACGGCGAGGTGATCGTCAGTGTCGGCTCGACCGGCTCGTTCGTCACCGCCTGCCTGGCGTTCATCAACCCCGGCGACGAGGTGATCCTGTTCTCGCCGTTCTACGGCTACCACCTGAACATCCTGAAGGTCTGCCAGGCGTCGCTGAAGTACGTGACGCTCCGCCCGCCCGACTGGTCCTACGACCCGCGGGCGCTCGAGGCGGCTTTCAGCGACAGGACCAAGTTCATCCTGGTGAACACGCCGAGCAACCCGTGCGGCAAGGTGTTCACGCGCGACGAGCTGACGCACATCGCCGGCCTGTGCCGGAAGCACGACGCCCTGTGCGTCACCGACGAGATCTACGAGTACATCCTGTACGACGGCCGCCGGCACGTCAGCCCCGGGTCGCTGCCCGGCATGGCGGACCGTACCATCACCATCAGCGGCTTCTCCAAGACCTATGCCATGACCGGCTGGCGTCTCGGATACACCGTCGCGCCCAGGCCGTTCGCCGAGAAGCTGGCGATCCTGAACGACCTGATCAACATCTGCGCGCCGTCGCCGCTGCAGCACGGCGTGGTCGCCGCGTTCGACCTGCCGGAGTCGTACTACACAGACATGTACCAGGTGAAGCGCGACATGACCGTCGAGGCCTGCCGCGAGGCCGGCATGACCCCGTATCCGCCGCAGGGGGCGTATTACATGCTCGCCGACTTCAGCGAGCTCGGCTTCAAGGACGACCAGGAGGCCGCGCGCGTCATCCTCGAGCGCAGCGGCGTGGCGGTCATCCCCGGCTCGTCGTTCTACCTCGACCCGCAGGACGGCCGGCGGCAGATCCGGCTGTGCTACGCCAAGAAGATGCCCGATCTCGAGGAGGCCTGCCGCCGCATCCGCGCGCTGAAGACCGTCCTCGCCTGAATCGCCCGTCACAGGAGACGTATCGATGAACGGACCCACCCCCGATCCCAGGAGCATCGAGTCGTACACCCAGGGCGCCCGCGGGCGGTTCGAGGAGCGCCTCGGCCACATGGTCGAGATCCCGACCGTCAGCATGGACCCGGCGCACCAGCCCGACATCGAGCGCGGCGCGCAGGCCGCCGCCATGCTCCTGCGCGAGTGCGGCGCCACCGCCGAGGTCGTGCCGACCTCGGGCAACCCGGTCGTGGTCGGCGAGTTCAAGACCGGCGATTCCCATCCGACGATCACCGTCTACAACCACATGGACGTGCAGCCGGCGCAGGAGCCGGAGTGGAAGCAGGAGCCGTTCAAGTTCCGCAAGGAGGACGGCCGCTACTTCGGACGCGGCTCGACCGACGACAAGGGACCCGGCATCACCGCCCTGTTCGCCGCCAAGTACGCCGCCGACAACGGCACCCGCCTGAACATCCGCTTCGTGTGGGAGCTGGAGGAGGAGATCGGCAGCCCCCACTTCGAGGAGTTCGTCAAGAAACGCTTGCCGTCGCTTGCGACCGACTCGGTCCTGGTGTCCGACACCATCTGGCTGTCGGCCGACCGGCCGGCCATCCCGTACGGCCTGCGCGGCCTCAAGCCGGCCCGCCTGCTGCTGCGCACCGGCGGCAAGGACGCCCACTCCGGCCTCACCGGCGGCGCCGCCCGCAACCCCGTCGGCGAGCTGGCCCAGGTCATCTCGCGTCTGTACGACGCGAAGACCGGCAAGGTCTTCATCCCCGGCTTCTATAAAGACGTTGTGAAGCCGAGCGCCGCCGAGATCAAGAGCTTCCTGGCCTCCGGCTTCAGCCTCAAGAAGTTCCAGGGCGCCCACGAGCTGAAGTCCCTGCGCACCACCAACCCGCGCGACGTCATGCTGCGCATCTGGGCCAGCCCGACGTTCGAGGTGCACGGCATCGCCGGCGGCTACACCGGCCCCGGTGTCAAGACCGTCGTCCCCCCCTGGGCCGAGGCCAAGGTCAGCATGCGACTCGTCCCGAAGCAGGACCCGAAGAAGGTCTTCAACCTCCTCAAGGCGGCCGTCAGGAAGATCAACAAGGATGTCGAGGTGATCGCGGAGTCCGGTCTCGAACCCTACCTCGGTCCGTTCACCGGCCCCTACGCCGACGCCGCCCGCGAGGCCGTCCGCTTCGGCTTCGGCACCACCCCCGCGTTCATCCGCGAGGGCGGCTCGATCGGCGCCGTCGTCACCATGCAGAAGCACTTCAAGGCGCCGATCGTCTGCATCGGCCTCAGCCTCCCCGAGCACGGCTACCACGCCCCCAACGAGAACTACGACTGGGGCCAAGCCTCGGGCGGTATCAAGACCTTCGCCCACTACTTCGCGAAGGTCGCGGGGATGAGGTAGGAAGCCAGCACATCCCGACTTCAATTCCCCGCCTCCCGGTTCTCCGGGTATAGTATCGGCATCGATCAGTCGTCTGCCTGAGAGCAATTCCATGCGGACCGGAGCCTTCTGGCTTCTGATGTCATCGTCCCACCAAGGGGCGGGTACGTCATCAGTCAGCGATCAAGGTATCTGTCACGCAGGCGACGCTCTCGCGACCATAACCGGCAAACGCAGACCGGGCCCTTTTGCGCTAGATGGCCATTTCGCAGATTTATTGATTTTTCTAGACCGATCCAATTAGCGTTAGGCCCATGCAAGGTCGGATGGAAACACTAGAGCAACGGATCGCACGAGTTGTGGGTGAGGAAATCACGATTTCTCCGTACGACCCGCGGTGGCCAGAGTCATTCCGTCAAGAGAGGGAGCACCTGCAGTCGTGCCTGCCGAGCGACCTGGTCCGACGCATCGAGCATTTCGGCAGCACGGCGGTCCCAGGGCTCGCCGCGAAGCCCGTCGTGGACATCCTGGTCGAGGTGACCGACCTGCAGGCGACCAGGGAGCGGATCGCACCGGTGCTGGTGTCACAGGGGTACGAGTACTTCTGGCGCCCCACATACGGCGCGGACGGCCCGCCGTTCTACGCATGGTTCATCAAGCGCGATCCCTGCACAGCAGCACGGACGCACCATATTCACATGGTGGAGGGCCATTTCGCAGAACACTGGGACCGGCTCCTCTTCCGAGACTACCTGATCGAGCAGCCAGAAGTGGCCAAGGAATACGAGGCCCTGAAGTTTCGCCTCGCGTCGGCCTCGCCTCAGGGCCGCGTTGCCTACACGCGGAGCAAGACGGAATTCATCCTCCGGGTGACCGAGGAAGCGAAGCGGTACTATGGCAGGGCCCAACTACCCGCTGCAGCCGCCGGCGGGCGGCAGGTGCGGGGTTGAAGTCAGGGGGGGTATGCGCCCGCCGCGGCTGAGCGGGAGCGTTAGCCAGAAAGGTCAGTCAAGGGATGATTCGTCTCGAGTACTTTTGGCTCCTCATCATTGTTCTCGGGCTGGCAGGTGCGTGGAAGGTCCAGCGTCGTTTGCGACCGCTGGTCACCAGCGATCCGTCGCTCGAGCCGGGGACACGTACACTCGTACGGACCATAATTGCTTTTTTCACAGGAGGGTAGGGACACCAATGAATAAACTGCTTGGCGTTTTGGTCGGGATTCTGGTGTCCAATTCGGTTGTAGCGAATGAAAACGACTTTAGGTGCCTAAAGTCAATCGACGTAAAAACCCCTCTTCGGCTCCAATTTATCTTTCGCACTGACAAAACTGATTTGGGCTACGTTATTTACCAACATGGCAGCGGACCTATCGCAGTAAAGAAAACAAAAGAGAAGGGACTAAAGAAGGCGCCTGGCGGAAGGCCGTCGGAGATCGAGACCCAATGGCAAGAAATTACTTCAGACGGAACTGGCGGCACCTATTTCGTTGTTAGCCAGGGCGCGCTGATAACCGAATGTCGATACCTTCGAAAGAAGGACGGAAAAATATTAATGTTCGAAGAAGATATCGACGCGTCCGCAGAGAATGGGTGCGAGTGGAACGCAAAGTAGATCGAAAGAGAGGCATACCAACGCGTTGGAGAGCGGACGCGCGATGAAGCCGCGCGCCGCTCAATGCGAACGTTAGGCCGCAACAGTCCGCGCCACATTTAGGAGGGAGGGATGGTATGAAGCTTTCCACTTTGCTCTGCCTCTTGATCGGGGGTTTGATCGCCGCGCCCCTCTCGGCAGCTCTGGCTCCGGTCGACGGATCTCTGAGCGAGGCTGAGCTTTATTCCCTCTACGTCAAGCGTCACGACATGACGATCGAATTCGCACACCTCGCCCTGGCGCACGGCGCCGATAAGGCGGTGCGAGCGGCAGCCGAGGATCTCGCTGGCGCCCATAGTGAGGCACGGCAGAAGCTCGAACGGGTTGCCCGGGACCGACACCTCATGCTCGCGCCGCCAGAACATGATATTTCGACCATTCTGCTTGAGCAGGCGCGCGGGACATTGGAAGGCAAAGAAGGGCGCTCGTTCGATACCGCGTGGGTCGGCTTGGCTCATACGTGGCTTTCGAATCTCATCCTCGACAACAATCGAACGGTAAAGGCGCACATCGCAGCGGAGCTACAGCCGGTGGCCCAAGAGCACACCAGCTGGTTGTTTCACCAGTCTGCACACATCGACAAACTTCTGAAGAAGTTCAAATAGAATGCAGCCGTTGCGGCCTCCTAATATCAGCTGAAGCAGACGGCGCGCAGGAGGTTGGCGGCGGAATCACTGCGGCGCGCGCGCGCCGCAGCTTAGGCGGAGCGTCAGACGCCTGGAGGACCAATGCGTATACTGGCGGTTTCTCTCATGACGGTCTTGCTCACAACGGCGACCTACGCCGAGCCGAGTCTGTGTGTTTCTAGCACTGGCAAGAGTGTCAGCGTTCACGGGGTTGCCAACGTCCACCTGCGCCCGGACAGGGTCTCGTTCTCGGTCGGGGTCGAGACGCGGGCCGCAGGTGTCGCTGAAGCATTCAAGGCAAACACAGTCGGTGTCAACGCAGTACTGGCGGCGTTGAAGCAGAAGGGGGTCACACCCGAGGAGGTTCAGACCTCAAGCTTCGACATTACTACCGAGCCGGCTACCAAAGCTCACTCCCGCCGCTTCAAGGTCGGAAGCTTGGTGACCGTCACGCGCTCGGAGACCAGCTCCGTGGGCGATCTTCTACAGGCCGCCGTGGGCGCTGGCGCTAATCAGGCAGGTGACCTTCGGTTCTTCGTTGCTGACCCCACGGGGTCACGTCAGCACGGGCTGGAACTTGCGTTTCAAGATGCGCGCTCCAGGGCAGAAGCGCTCGCGGCTCTTTCGAAAAAGACTCTAGCTGATGTTCTCTGCGTATCGGACCAATCGGTCTATCCTGACGAAGGGATGCTAAGCAGGGGGCGGTCATTCGGCGACAACGAGACACCAATCGTAGAGGCAGGTGTTGAAGAAATGACGTTCAGTGTCTCGGTCGTATTCGAGCTCAAATAGCCAGGCGTCTAACAACCGCATGCAGGCGACGGCGGGCGGGGTTGGGAGGTGGCATCAGTTGCGATGCGCGTTCAGCCGCCGCGCCTGAACCGGAGCGTTAGGCAGAACAAGGAGACAGTCGACATGAACCGCGTTGTCCGTGCAGGTATCGGCGTTGCAGCCGTCGCGCTTTTGACTATCACCTCGTCCGCCGGCACTCGCAGTCCTCGCGTAACCGGTATCTATAGCGACATGAGGTACATTGACGAAGCAGGTGATGTCGTGGGCACGGAAGTGTTCGTCGTGTACAGCGCGAAGGGGTATTACGCCGTCATCCAAGTTGCCGAGGGCGAACCAAGCGTCCCGGCAGTGGTACCGATGGCGGTCGACGGCTCAAGGGTGGCGTTCAGCCTACCTGGAGAGCACGGTGGTGGTCTGTTCCGCGGTCAGGTGACCGACGGTGGCCTGTCGGGCCGGTTCGCAGATGGCCGCGCCCCTTGGGACTTGAAGCGCGGTAAGAGCTATTGGCAGTGAGGGGTCTGCCTAACGAGGCGCTGCAGCGGACGCACTCGCCTGGCGCGCCGCTGAACGCGGGCGTTGGGCCGCGAGGCTGCAGCGCATTGCTCCTGGGGGAATCGAAGCAAGGAGAAAACATGGACCCAATGAGGAGGCCCGCAACAGTCTTGGACGACGTCAAGATCCACGTGAAGATGAAGATTTCAGCCCTGTGGGCAAGTGTGATGTTCTGTTACATCTATGGAGATTATTTTGGGCTCTTCAAGCCGGGGGCGCTGCAAGGAATGCTGGAAGGGAAAATGGAGCCACTCGGACCAACGACTCAAGGGGTCTTGGTGGGAGCCTCCGTCATGATGGCGATCCCGAGCCTCATGGTATTTCTGTCGCTGGCGTTGAGGCCCAACCCGAATCGCTGGGCGAACATCATCTTAGGTGCGACCTACACGGTCATCATGCTTGTTACGATGCCGGGGGCTTGGGCCTTCTACATATTCCTGGGCGTCGTTGAAGTCGTGCTGACTTCACTCATTGTGTGGTATGCCTGGAATTGGCCCAAGCAGGAAGCAATATAAAGGGTGAGTGCGCGGACGGCGACGGGAGCGTGCTTGGGCCCGGAGGGGTCACCGGGGGGAGATGGGACCGTGCCAGAGCTTCTGGTCAACATCGACGTCGATGATCTCGAGAGAGGCATCCGCTTCTACGTCGACGGACTGGGACTGAAGCCGGGGCGCCGCCTCGGTCCCGGAGCACGCGAAATGCTCGGTGCCTCGTCCCCGATCTACCTCCTTGCGAATCGAGGTGGCACGCGCCCCTTTGTCCGGGCGACTTCGCGGCGGGATTATGGCCGTCACTGGACGCCGGTCCACCTCGACTTCGCTGTCGAGGACCTTCAGGCTGCGGTGGACCGCGCCCTATCCGCCGGCGGCAGACTCGAAGGCCAAATCGAAGAACGCGTGTGGGGACGCCTGGCGAGAATGGCCGACCCCTTTGGCCATGGGTTCTGCCTTCTTCAGTTCAAGGACAGAGGCTACGATGAGATCGTCGACGCACCATCCGAGTAAGCGCCGCCCTACCGTCCGTCCAAGGGCAGACCGTCCATGAAGCCCGAGCTTAAGTAGTTCGGTGATTTGAGCATGGGCGACTTCGACCGGTATCCGGTCTGGGCGAGTTGCCACAGTTTCGATTCTGAAGAGCCCTGGTACGACGAGACCGATGAGGAGACGTTCCGGCCCTGGAAGCTCGCGTTACCGGTCGACCCAGCGGACGGCATATTCCTGGTCAAGGCGACGTTCCACCTGCCGGATGGGCGGGAGTTCTCCGGCTTCGTGACCCCGGCACATCCCGAGGCGGGCGCCAATCTGGGGCTGATCCAACCGTACATCGCGCTCGCAGGGAGGTTTTTCGCCTTCTGGGGCGGGATGGTCGGTGTCCCACCAGAGCGCAGGGACGCGTTTTACACCGCCCTCGGTGGTCGCCGGACAGATGTCTTTCCTATTCAGTTCTCGGCACTTCCCGGGCTGGCCTCTGGCGTGACCTCCGGCGTGATCATGGGCTTCTATCGTTCACCAACCTTCGACGACGTGCAAGTCGAGCGATGACCGGCAGGCCAGCCAACTACCGCATCCACCTGCCGGCGGGGCGTTGGACGGTCGAGAGGACAAGAACGCCGCAGGCGAGGTCGCGATGAGAACCCTCGAGGCTGCGATCGAGATTCGCGCGAGCCCTGAGGCGGTTTTCGATCTCATTCACGATTATGCGCGACGGCTCGAGTGGGACCCTTTTCTGAAGGAGGCATGTCTTCTTGAGGGAGCGGAGGCGGCCGGCCCCGGGGTCAAGGCGCGATGCACGGCTCGGAATGGGTTTGCCGGCCTTGCCATGGAGACGGTCTACCTTTCCTATGATCGGCCGAGGGTCGCTGCGGTGAAGATGACGAGGGGACCTGCAGTACTCGAGACCTTCGCTGCCAGCCTCCGTCAGGAGGACATCGGGTTCGGACTGACCCGCGTAACGTACCGGTTCAATTTCTCCACCAGACCTCGCTGGCTCCGGGCGATTGCAGGCCCCATCGCGTCGGTTCTCTTCAGGCGCGAGGTGCGGGAGAGGCTCAAGGCGCTCAAGGCTTACCTGGAGCGCTCACCATGACCTTCGTCTCTCGCGTCGCCGAGCCGGCGCCGTCCAACTACCGCATGCAGGCGTTCTCAACAGGGACGCATTCTGGTGGTTGCGCACACGGAGCGTGGCGAGCAAATCCGATTCATCAGCGCCCGGCGAGCGACCAAGCGCGAGAGAAAACAATATGAAGAGACGCAGGCGGGCAAGTAGTCGCACGGAGTTGCTCAAGGAGTATGACTTCTCACGGGGCGTTCGGGGAAGGTATGTGCGCCGTTACGCAGCCGGCACCAACGTCGTCGTGTTGGAGCCAGACGTGGCCAAGGTCTTCCGGGACTCCCGTTCGGTCAACCAGGCCCTTCGGGCGCTGACGGCCATCGCCCGACAGCAGCGCCGCAAGGCATCGTAAGCCGAAGTCGGCCACGGTCCAACTCCCCGCTGCAGCCAGCGGGCGGCAGGTGCGGGGTGGTTTCGGCAGGGGCGCTCGCCCGCCGCGGCTGAACCGAAGCGTTAGACACACGATCTTGGGTTCCGGTATACTGTGACAATCTTTTGAGCGAGGCAGATATGGCCCTCCCCAAGCCCCTTATCACGCGGTCAGAGGCAGTGATGAGCGGCGCGGTCGTCTTCGCTGGCACCCGGGTTCCGGTTCAGACGCTTCTTGATTATCTTGAGGAAGGCGACACTCTCGACCACTTCCTCGAGGACTTCCCCACGGTCAGTCGCGAACACGCCGTGGCTGTGCTGGAACTCGCCAAAGATTCGGTGTTGGCGCATGCGAATTCTACTTGACGAGTGTGTCCCGACCCGTCTCAGTCGCGAACTGACGGAACACGAAGTGCGAACCGTGCCTGGCATGGGGTGGGCTTCAAAGGAAAATGGGGCACTCCTCGACTTGGCCTCCGGCAAGTTCGATGTGTTCGTGACGACCGATCGGCGTCTTAGCTATCAGCAGGCTGTCTCCAAGTTCGAGATAGCCGTAATCGTGCTCATCGCCCGCCGCAGCAAGCTGGAATTTCTGCTGCCTCTTATCCCTGAGCTACGACGCGTGCTCGGGCTTGTTAAACCCGGCCAAGTATATCGGGTGGGTGTCTAACAACAGCTGAAGCTGACGGCGCGCGGCAGGCCCGGGGCAGAATCGCGGGTAGGAGTGGACACATGTTGCCGAGTCACCGAGTCCCAACGCACCCGGGGGAAGTGTTGCAGGAAGAGTTTCTGTCTCCCCTCGGAGTCACGCAGGTTGCACTGGCCGAGCACATCGGTGTGTCGGTGCAGCGCATCAATGAGATCGTTCGCGGCAAGCGGGGCATCACGCCCGAGACTGCATGGTTGTTCGCACAGGCTTTGGGGACAACGCCAGAGTTCTGGGTCAACCTGCAGGTCAGCTACGATTTGGCCAGCGCTCGACCAAGCCGCAACGTTGCCAGGCTTCGGAGGGCCGGCTAACATCAGCCGAAGCTGGCGGCGCGCGGGAGGTCCGCGGCGGCTTGGAGGTTACGCGCGCGCGCCGCAGCTTGGCCGGGGCGTTAGGCGGTCTGGGCAATGGCAGCATTCGTACTCGTTCACGGTTCGGGTCAGAACGCAGGCTGCTGGGCGCGAGTCGGCGGCCTGCTGAAGGCGCGGGGTCATGGCGTTGCCGCACCCGACTTGCCCAAGCAGGCGCCTGATTGGCGGTTCGAGGACTATGCGGGCGAGATCGCCCGGGCGGTTGCCGGACCGCACACCGTGGTGGTCGGGCATTCTGTGAGCGGTGCATTCCTTCCCCTGGTGCCTCAGGTACGCGCTTGCGCCCTGCTTGTCTTCCTGGCCGCGGTGATACCGGAACCTGGAAAGAGCGTTCGCGATCAGCTCGCTGAAGATCCGTCGATGTTCTCTCCTGACTGGATCGGAGCGGGGGCACGGTGGTTCGACGCGTCACAGCAGGAGCGTCTCGCGAAGGAGTTCCTCTTCCACGATTGTGACGAGGAGACGCTCTCCTGGGCGCTCCGCACCGTCGAACTGCTCGACACGCGGCGCCTCGTTACTCAGGCCGCTCGATTCGCGAGGTGGCCGAGTGTTCCCGCTGTATCCATCGTTGCGACTCTCGATCGGACGTTGTCGCCAGATTGGGGCCGGAGAATCAGCCGACGTGTCTTGGGCAGGGAGGCGATTGAGATTCAAGCAGGCCATTGTCCGCACGTATCGCAGCCGGGAGCGATTGCGGATATCCTTGAGCGGCTCGCAGCGCGGGAAGCCGCCTGACCACCTCGCGGGCGCGTCCGGAGAGATGGACAAGGGTCACATGCGGGGCCGCGCCGTCGTGGTGATGCCATGAATGGACCTCGACCATCGGGCGTCTCGCCCGTCCTGCCGCGCTTCGGCGACATCGCCGCCGACGCCATGCGCTACTGGGAGCCCCGGCGGGTCCTCTACAATCTCGTCTTGACCGGGGTGGTGCTCGCGCACTTCATCACGGCCTGGCCGGCGTCCCGGGCGCTCCTGGCCTGGAACACCCTGTTCGAGCTCATCTTCCTGGGTGTCCTGGCGAACGTCTGCTATTGCGCCGCCTACGCCGTCGACCTCTTCGCCCAGTACTCGGCCCTCCGGGCCGTCTGGACGCGCCGGCGGTGGGTGCTCCTGGCCGTCGGCATCGCGTTCGCGGCCGTCATCACCCATTTCTTCTCCCTGAACATGTTCTCGGGACCCGGGGCGGAGTAGAGCGCCGGAGGGCATCCAGGGACGTCTGGTGTATCCTCGCATCATCGTGATGAAGGCATCGGCGTTCGAGCCGCAGAGGAGCCCGCTGCATGGATGAGCAGGCGGCCCGTGGCCGGCAGAGGATCGTCCGGATCCTCTGGATGATCGTCGTCTGTCTCCTGACGACCCAGACGGTGGTTATGATCTGGTTTGTCACCTCGTACTTCCAGACCGTGCCGAAACTGGGGGACACCCTCGACAATTACATTGATTCGCAGATCGACGCCGGCTTCGAGGACCCGCCGTTGCGCGGCGACGAGCCTCTCCTGCGCAGCAGGAAGGTTCTCCTGTTCCAGGACGTCAACTCCCGGACGGCCAAGGAAATCAGCGCCCGGCTGATGTACCTGAACAGTCTCGACCCGAAGAAGCCGATCGATCTCTACATCTCGACCCAGGGCGGGTGGACCGACAACGCCTTCACGATCATCGACACCATCCGGACGATCTCCGCCCCGGTCAACACCTGGGCGATCGGGGGCTGCTATTCCGCGGGGGCCCTGATCCTCGTGACCGCGACCGGACGGCGCTACGCCACCGAGGACGTCATCCTGATGATCCACGCCAACCTGGACAACCCGGCCGGCGCGCACTCCTACCCGAGCCTGGCGCTGGAGCGGTACGAGGGGGTCTGGAAGAGCAACTCGTCGCTGCCGTCCTCCTGGTATCCGATGACGAACGACGAAGAGCACTATCTCAGCCCCAAGGAGGCCCTGGAGTACCACGTCATCGATGAGATCGTTCCGGTCGGGCGCGCCGGCCGACAGAGGTCTCGATGACCTCCGCATGACGAAGACCGTGTGTCGGTCGATCACTGGCTCGCCGGGCGACGCTGAGTGAAGAGAGGAGGCGAGGAGAACAGTGCAGGTCCTCACGAAGGAAAAAGCGCCGCGTTGCCGCCGGCCGGAAGGTGCGACCTCGTACCTTCTCGCGTCACCGCGGACCAGCCAGGCGAAGCATCTCACCACGACTCTCGTGCAGGTCGATCCGGGCGGCGTGCAGCCGATCCACAGTCACGCCCCGGAGCAGGTGTACTTCGTTCTCGAGGGTTCCGGCCAGATGACGGTCGGATCGGAGACGCAGGAGGTCGGGCCGGGCGCCTGCGTGTTCGTCCCGGCGGACACGCCGCACGGGATCCGCAACCTGGGGCAGGAGGTATTGCGCTACTTCAGCGCGGCCGCCCCGGCGTTCGACACGAGCGACCTGCTGTCACTGTGGCCGCTGGGCAGCGAGAGCGAAGAGGCCGGCAAGGACGACTGAGCACGCCCTCATGCAGATCCTGAAGGCAGGCGCCCTCTGCTTCGCTCTGGTGTTCGGCGCCGGCTTCGTGCTCGGGTCCGTCCGCGTTCCGGGGCCTCCGGTCCCGGGGGAGTTTTTCGATGTCCGCTCCTTCGGCGCCCTGGGCGACGGCAGGACCCTCGACACGGCCGCGATCAACCGGGCGATCGAGGCGGCGGCCGCCGCGGGCGCCGGCACGGTGCGCTTCCCCGCCGGCACCTACCTGTCGGTCTCGATCCATTTGAAGAGCAACGTCGATCTTCATCTCGACCGCGGCGCCACGATCGAGGCGGCGGCGCCGGGGGTGGCCGCCTACGACGAGCCGGAGCCCAACGCGTGGGGGGACGCGCGCAAATACCAGGACTTCGGGCACAGCCACTGGCACAACGCCCTGATCTGGGGCGAAGATCTGCACGACGTCGCGATCGAGGGGCCCGGTCTGATCGACGGGGCCGCGCTGGTCTCGAACAACCGGGGGCCCAAAGGCGCTGGCGACAAGTCGATCAGCCTCAAGAACTGCCGCAACGTCGTCCTGCGCGACCTGTCGATCGTGCACGGCGGCTGGTTCGCCATCCTCGCCACGGGCGTGGACGACCTGACGATCGAAAATCTGAAGATCGACACGAACCGCGACGGCATCGACGTGGACGCCTGCCGCAACGTGCGCATCTCCCGCTGCGCCGTCAACGCGCCGTTCGACGACGCCATCTGCCTGAAGAGCAGCTTCGCCCTGGGACGGGCGCGGGCGACCGAGAACGTCCGCATCACGAACTGCCGGGTCAGCGGCTACGACGAGGGCACGCTGCTCGACGGCACCCTCAGGCGAACGGTCGCCGCCAGGTTCGGCCCGACGGGCCGGATCAAGCTCGGCACCGAGTCGTTCGGCGGCTTCAGGCACATCGTGGTGTCGGACTGCGTCTTCGAGCACTCGCGCGGCCTGGACATCGCCAGCGTGGACGGCGGCGCGATTGAAGATGTCCGCGTCACCGACATCACGATGCGGGACATCGTGAACGCGCCGATCTTCGTCCGCCTCGGCACACGCGTCCGCGGGCCCGGTGACACGCTTGCGGGCTCGATCCGGCACGTCCAGATCAGCCGCATCACGGCCGAGGACGTCGCGGCCGATCAGGGTGTGCTGGTCAGCGGCGTGCCGGGCCATCCGGTCGAAGATCTGCGGCTCAGCGAGGTCCGCATCGTCTTCAGGGGCGGCGGCGCCCGGGAGGACGCCGCGCTCGAGCCGCCCGAGCTGGCAAGCGACCCGCCCGAGCCGGCCCGCTTCGGACGCCTCCCGGCCTACGGCCTGTTCGCCCGCCACGTGAAGGGGCTGTCGATCCGTCATGTGGACCTGACCCGCATGCAGGACGAAAAACGTCCGGCGGTCTGCCTCGACGACGTGGACGGGGCCGACTTCGACGACCTGAAGGCGCAGGCCCGCCCCGACCTTCTGACCTTCGTGTTGCGCAAGGTCAGGGAGTTCCGGGTCCGCAACAGTCCCGGCCTTCCGGACCGGCGGCTCGCGGGCGCCGAGAGCGAGGCGTTCTAGGGCCGGATCATTCAGCGCCGGCGCGAAGCTTCGGGCGGCTCATTTCGTCGGGAGCGAAGTTGCGGCCGGAGTCCGTCGATTCGCGGAGGGCCAGCTCGACGGCGTCGAGATAGAGTGTGAAGACCTCGTTGTAATCGGCCAGCCGGTAAGTCACGATAGGGGATCGCGGCGCGGCCCGGCGAAAGTCGCTCACCGGCCCGCACGCGGTCGTGCGTTGGCTGCTTCTCGGCATAAGGCCTCCCCGCCCGTACGGGCTCGTCTTCGGATTGAAAGCCTGAGCAATCGGACGTGGAGGCTACAGGGAGATGCCTCAGGCGACCACCGGGAAAACACCGCAAAACGGCTCAGGTGATCACCCGATGCGCGCCCCCTTCAATAATGGTCGCGTGGTTGGCCGAGGGCAAGGCCCGCAACTGGAAATACCTGCGTCAGAGCAGGTGATTGAGGAGGAACTCGGGGAGGAAGAACCCGACCGCCAGGCCGTAGAGGTAGTCGGCCCACACGATCGACAGGAGATTGCCGGCGTAGATCAGGATGACGAGCGGGAAGGCCAGGAGCGCCAGCGGCTGCAGAGAACCCGCCCTCTTCTTCGCCTGGAGCCAGAGCGCCTTCGCGTCGTGGTTCGATGGGAAGGCGTGCATGCCGATCGAGATGCCGAGCCAGATCAGGAACCAGGAGACCGGGTCGTCCTGGTGGAAGATACGCACCGGCACGATGGCGGGGAAACAGAACAGCAGGCACAGGGCGGTGTTCACGATGAACGGTCCGACCGCCACGAGGAACGCCGAGCTGAAGTCCTCGATCTCCTCGTGCACGACGTAGCCGGCGGGATTGCCCACGCGGAAGAAGCAGACCTGGAAGATCGCCACGCCCCGCAGCTTGCAGAACAGCATGTGCGCCGCCTCGTGCACGATGACGCCGGGGAAGGTGGCCAGGGCGATCAGGATTCCGGGGATCGGGATCATCGGGGATCCTCGGGCCGCCAGCCGTTCGGGAAGCGGCGGTGGTACTCGGTCCGCGAGATGATCTCGCGCGTGGCGAGC
>WNGG01006203.1_pt1 | contig 20961 bp, 17 predicted proteins | sample 5400661 | NCBI WGS metagenome assembly WNGG01 (sample SAMN13153372, study PRJNA577476) | soil metagenome | isolation source: 100 cm soil or saprolite under Garry oak tree replicate 1 | place: USA:California | collected 2016-06-15
ACAATTCCTGCGCTCCCAGGCCGAGGCGATCCTGGCCTGCGACTTCTTCACAGTCGACCTGCTCGACGGCACGCAGGCCTACGTCCTGGCCGTGATCGAGCACGCGACCCGCCGCATCAGCATCCTCGGACTCACCCTCCATCCAACCGGGGAATGGACCACCCAGCAGGCCCGCAACCTGATCATGGACCTTGGCGAGCAGGCCGGCCGGGTCAAGTTCATGATCCGCGACCGCGGCTCGAACTTCACCACCGCGTTCGATGCCGTCCTCGCCGACGCCGGGATCCGGACTGTGCTCTGCAACATCCAGACGCCCCGCATGAACGCGATCATCGAACGCTGGATCGGCGGATGCCGCCGCGAGCTCCTGGACCGCACCCTCATCTGGAACCAGGCCCACCTGCACCAGATCCTGCGCCAGTACGAGACCCACCACAATCAGCACCGGCCGCACCGCTCTTTGAGAGGCGCCGCGCCGCTGAAACCGCTACCCAAGCCGGTCGACCCCGACCTGTACCGCGTCCGAAAACAGGCTCAGGTCGGTGGCATGATCAACGAATATCGACTGGTCGCATGACGTGGACGAGATTATCGGCACCCACAGGTCCTGAACCGCAGCTAACATTGGTGCAAGGGATTTACCGATACCCTGACGGCTCTTCGTACATGTGGCAGAAATACTCAGGGTCACCAGATCGTGTTCTAGAACTGGCTGAGTCTGCCGTCCAGCGGTACATGTCGACGCCGCTGCCCGGGGGCATCTCCGGTGTAGTCGAGTCAAACGCTCAGCCCCATCCGTCGCGTTCGGCCGAGACCGAGTGAGTTACTCTGCACTCCGGTTGACGAGTGCGGAGATTGCCGTGTCGCTGCTGATGTTTACAGGCCGCATTGAGGGGATGGCGCTGCATTTCGACTCGCCAATACCACCCCCGACTGGGCCTCGCCGCTGGCAGTTGCTTCATAGCCTCGGGATGAAGCAGCTCGACTCCGCGAAACATCTCTATAGCCAAGCGCTTGATCGTCTAGGCTGCCAGGCCGAGCATGGTTTCGATAGTCCGCACGCACCGTGGTGGGTCTATCCCCCCACCATTGCAGGCAATAGTGCTCGGTGTAGATCGGGCCGGACTTCGGACAGATGTGCCGAGGTCTCGGCACGCGATGCCCTTGATTGTGCAGTGCGAGCCTTTAACCTCATGGAAGATTTGCCCGAAGCCGAGGACGCACATCGCCTGATCCACGAGTTGGGCATGTGTGTTTCTCGGCACTTCGGCTGCAGAATTCGACTGACGAATGACTTGTGGCGCTGGCAATGCCCCGTCATCATCGCCCACGTGCGCATAGGTCAGTCTGTGAACTTTACTGCGCAGCGCATATGCTCGATATGCCGACAAAACATAATGTCTGATCGCTGCCCACATCTTCCCAACCAGGCGTACGAGGTGAAGGTCAACGACCCAGCCCGCTGTCCTTGCGGAGCTAGGAACTGCATGCGTCACAAGGCCGGAACGGCCCTGAAAGTCTTTCCTACTTCCATTGTCGAGGAAGCTGACAGTATGAGCGAAATTTCATGGGTTGCAAGACCACGCGATCCGCTCGCTCGAATTCGATCCATATCGTATTCGCCTGACCAAATGGCTGCCTTGATGTGTGCTGAAATACCGAACAGCACTCATACCATCGAGTGTTTGCATTGCCGACAAACTTGCACCGGGTTGTGGGATTGTGAGGTGCTCGGTGCGTTGCTTAATCGCGAGCAAACGCGGGCAGCACACTCTGCTGAGCAGGCTACGGGTCGTACAGGCGATTCACATCCTTACCAAGCCACCCGTGCCTAACTATTGAAATCCGTCTACGTTCGGAAGTGCGATTACAACGGCCTGAACAGTCCTGACCGCCTGGTCTGCCCGCTTCCTCGCAGGCGCCGAATTCCTTGGGAGTGGTCGCCGGATCAATGGTCGGCGTAGCCGATCGTGTGCGACGGCCCGCAGGGCCGCCATTGAGGCGGCGGCCCGCGAGCTGGACACTGAGGAGCGAGGAAGAGGGCATCACGTAGCAGCCGTGCGCATGGCCGGCGGGAAGCGCCGCCGCGGTGCCGCGTAGCGGTGCCGCCTTGATCTAAGTACGGCGTAATTCGGCAACGCGCGGCATCGACAGCGGCATCGAAGATCCCGGCCAGGACGGCAACCGACGGCGTTGTGGCACTTACAGCCCAGCTGTGTCCTCGGCCGACGCCTGGGACACGGATAGGACACAGCTAGCCGCACACTGGCGCTCCCGGCCGCACCCAGCCGCATAAGGCGCACACAGCCCTGACTGGCATACGTGCTGGTCAGGGGCCGTTTCACGAGGTGGTGGCAGGTGTTGGGTTCGAACCAACGTAGGCTGAGCCGACGGTTTTACAGGCCTCGCACCGCACGCCCGTGACCTGCTTTCATGCCGCGTCAGGGCGGACTTTGCGCATGTATTCGGCATGATCAAGGTAGCTGAGATTTGAGTTCGCGATCATGTGATGTGCAGGCCAGATGTTTACGCTGGTGGCGTCAGCGCAACTCCTGATCGGGATTCGTGATGCGCGGCTCATACGCGAGCGCCGCGGGCTGGGCTTGGACGCGCGGCCCGGCCCGGGGTGAGGCCGCGCGGTGGCGGAGGCCGCGGCTTCTGGCCGAGGTTCAAGCCGGCGACCAGCTTCCCGAGGATGCTGGCGTTCTCCCGGACGTCAGGGCGGGGGTTCGGACAGCTGCCGGTGCGAGGATTGAGTCGCTGGCCGGCCCGGGCACCTCAGATGAAGAGGCCGAGGTGCGGCAGCAGTTGCTCCGCCGCGTCGATGAGTTCGGTCGCCACTGCAATCGCAGATTGGGCGTCGTTCGGCGTGAGCCGGGCAGCAACCATCACCGGGTACTCGATGTCATTTCGCTGCCGTCGCAGGCCGCCGTACCTGTCGAAGGTGGCGCCGAACTGACCCCGGACGGCAACCTCGACCACGTAATGCCCGCCTTTGGTGGTGCCGCGCAAGCCCTGCTGTGCGAGCAAGGCCGTGCAGGAGAAACGGGCGGCGTCGTAGGCGAGCGTGAATGCGCTGTCTGGGTCAGCGTCGGCGGCGCCCATCGCCGTGCTGAGCGTGCGCCGCGCCTTTGAAATCCACTGCGCACCGTCAGCAGCGGCACCGGTCAGCGACTGAAGCTCGCCCTCCGCCAGCAACCGCTCGACATCCGCTTCGCCTCGCTGCCACCGCGTCATACCGCCCCTCCATCCGTGGCCGAGCGATCAATGACCAGGACGTAGGGCCTGGACTTGATTTCCCGGATGAACGGCTCGGTCGGATGTGCCCATTGGTCCGGCGAGCAGGCGGTCGGGTTGACCGGCCGGCGAAGCTGCGACTGCGCACGGTCAGCGGCAGCGTACATCGCGATCCGGTCCGGAGTACCCACTACGAGCACGTCGACGTCATTGGGCGGCTGACCGCGCTGCCCCTCGTATCGCGCTGCCCACGATCCGAAGATGACAACCAGTACGACGTCCCCTAGACCTGCGAACTCGTCCGCGATCACCACATGCGGGCCGTAGGTCAGCGTGAGGAGCTCCGTCAGCGGCCCTACCAGCCGCGAGCCCTCATTCGCGCTCACTAGCCGCGACCGGCCGACCGGGCGGACAGCGAGAATGCCCGCGTCCGCCAGACGCCGCACCTCGCCGCTGACCGTCGACTGCGGCACCGACAGCCGCTGCGTCAACTCGGCGATCGTGTACTCGGTGTCCGGATGGAGCAACAGCATCGTCAGCAGATCAGCCTGATGGCGGGACCTGAGAACCGGGAGCAGCCGCGGCGCATCACTCCGCATTACCAGATCATATCATCAATCTATTCGTTACATAGGCCGGCCAGGCCATCCCACGTCGATCGCGACCAGCGGTCAGCGCTCCGAGGCGGCGGCCAGCCATTCCAGGCTGCCTGCCGCCTCTTCGCGTGCCCTGGCCTCGCGCCGGAACAGATCGTCCGTCTTGGTCAGGACCAGCGTGTACGGGCTGCCGAATTTCCATACCTCATGCCTGACGGGCAACTCGGCGGTGCTGATCTGGCCAGCGACGTGCTTGCGGCGGGCCTCGGCGAGCGGCCACTCCAGCGTGCGCTTACCGCAGTCGGTGAGGAATCCGCTGAATGTGCCGCACAGATCGCAGCCGCAGCCGCCGGGCCAGCGGACCGACCAGTCGTCATCGGCCCGGGCCGGCCGCTCGGCGATCGCGGTGAGCCGCCGTTCGCAGTCCCGTGCCAGCTCCGCCAGGGACGTGCCTGGTCCCGTGCCTGCCGTCCGGAGCATCGGCAGCAGGCAGGCGAGCACATCCTCGTCGTGCTGCCGCAAGGTTTCGGACCGCTGTGGCAGTAAGTTCCCCAATCACATAGTTCCCCGCCCCCCCGCGCTGCGGGCTCTGTGCCGCCGTTCTCCCGTTCGCGCCGCAGCCCGCGACCAGCAGCGCCAGCCCGACGAGCACAAGGTATCCTCAGCGACCGCAGAAACGGCCGGCTACCGGCAGGCGATGATCACGCTCAGCATGCGCCGGCGCACCGTGCCACGCCAGCCGTCCGCGCGTCCGCGTCACCACCCTGGCCTCCGCCCTGCCCGCCCCTACCACGCCCGGAACAGCCAGGAGGTTGCAGCCGACCGGCAAGCGCGGGTCCACAGCCTCAACGAGGAGACCGTGATAGTCATACTGGCGCACGACGTTCTTAACCGACCGTCCGCCGCTTCGACGCGCCCAGTCGGCTCGTTCGGCGTTCGCTATCGAAGGGCGCGAAGTTCGCGATCATGACACCGAGCTGGTCGATCTGTGCGAATAGGCCACCGCCGCCGACCAGTGCATTCTTCTGGTCACGCATCGGCGGCGACGGAGCAACCTACCAGACGTTCGCGCAGCGCTCAGGTCGCGGCTCCGGGCGTCGGATGCCGACGCTGCAGCGACTGACCGCCACGAGCTGAGCTCGCCGCCGAAGGATGGTCGCATCAGGAGATATGCTCTGATGCATCTCTCTTGGGGCGGCTGCAATTGCGGGCCAGGAATCAGGTGCATTCCTAATGACGCCTCCGTCTTCAACCCCTGAGGAACGTGCCGCCGCTGCCTCGAAAGCTGTACGGACGCGCAAGAAGCGCTCTGGTAAAAGAGCGCGTTAAGCGTGGCAACGCATCCCTGGCAGACATCATTGCGATCGGCCAGGCCGACGCCGCCATCGGCGAAATGAGGCTTCTGGACCTCCTGGCATCAATGCCTGGAATGGACAAGATACAGTCTAAGAACGTCATGGAAGAGCTTGGCATTAGCGATTCGTGCCGCCTCCGTCGTCTAGATCCAACGCAGCGATCTGCCTTGATACGCGCTTTCGCCGAACGCCAGTTGCTGGAGACCGCCAACCAAGCAGGTACGCCGGATACCACCGAGCGCGCAGCCACAGGAACGGTTGACAGCGCCAACCGGAGTGGAGATGCGGCGAAACCCGGGCAAGCACCGAGAGAGCCTCTCTTCCTCCAGCCAACAGAGAGTTCGCCAGGAGTCACCAGAGGCTGGCCCTGCGAATACTATCGGCCGGACTCGCCGAACGGAGCTTACTGTCTTCGGCCGCCGATCGGCCGCACACCGATTGAGATGGCAGATGCCGCCAACAAACTCTCTGGCGACCGACTTCTTGTAATTTGCCAAACTAGTCGTATCGATAACGGCCCGAGGGCACAACTCATTCACAACGATGCCGGTCAGCGCACGCGAATCTGGGACATGGTCGCCGTTTCCCGGCAGCGCATAGCCTACAACAGCACAGTGGCACACAGTTTGCGCCCGATTCCTGGAATGAAGGGCTTCTATGCGGCCTACACCTCAGACTTGTGGCTGGGTAATACCGGCTGGCATGACATACCTTGTCGATGAATAAAGGATGGGACGCATGTGAGGCGCGAGGGCTGCCGCCGGGGTGAGCGATCAGCCCATGCCGAATGAAGCTTGCGGTTATGCGGGTTATCCGGGTTCCGGCCCGGACCTGCGAGTGCGTCCGACGGTGAATCCTGCTGCGCTGCGACCGCGCGCTCCGCGGTCCGCGTTGGCCCCTGGTGTTGCCTCGACCTCATCGACCGCCAGATCCGTTGCCTCGTCGACCCTGGGAGCCGCTCAGCCGCTTCTGCGCACGTAAGGAGGCAATATGCGCTTCCAGCAGGCGCTGATCTGTCCGCACCGGTCCGGCGATCGGTCGCGAGTACTACCAGGTCATGCTGGCTTCGATCGCCTGCTCTCCTAGCGGAATACTCGCGGCCCTCGTCCCGGGAGGCGATGGTCGGCTCACCTCAGTCGCAACGGCCAGTACGTGGCCCTGGGAGTTCGACGTCTACGAGTGGCTTAGATGCGCAGAAGCCGGTGGTAATGGCCAGCCCGACGCTGGCGGTCCGCTCTTTGGCGAAGGGCCGCCGACATTCGACGAGTACGTGCCGACGCTCGCGGAGCCGCAGCTTGCTACCCGGATACCGATATTCGGTCAAGGAATCCCAGCCATGAACTTTACACGTGTGCTAGCAGAGCGGCTCCGGCTGTCTGCCACCACGAAGCTTTATGTGATCGCCTTGCCATGAGGGCCATCGACCGGATCTGACGCGATAAGGCCCGGCTGGAGTCAAGTCGGAAACGCCCCGCTAGTGTCCTGGCTTGCCGACTCGCTCTAGCGAGCCGTAGACCCGCAAGCCGAAGGAGAAGGTGGAGGCCGAGATCGCCGCCATCCTCGCCCCGCGCTGGGTCTCTCGCGTGGTCTCGGCCACGCTCACCGGCAACGAGCCTGCCGGGCTGCGCCTCGGCGTGCGCACGAGCGCGAAGGCCCGCGCCGTGCTCGAGGAGGAGCTGTTCGGCAAGCGGATCCTCTTCAGCGACAAGACCGTCGCCCGGGCCTCGACCGCGCAGATCGTCGCCGACTACCGCTCCCAAGAGGTCGTTGAGGGCGACTTTCGCCAGATGAAGGACCCGAAGATCGTCTCCTTCCCGCCGATGTTCCACTTCACCCAGAGCAAGATCCGTGTCCACGTCTTCTACTGCGTACTCGCGCTCACGGTCGCCAAGCTCATGGTGCGCGAGGCGGACCGGGCGGGGATGCACCTCTCCGTGCGAGCGCTGCTTTCCAGCCTTTCCGGGATCGAAGAGACCCTCCTCCTCTACCAGGCGAGCGGGGACGGCCCCGTGCCCGGCGCATACTCACCGAGCAAGACGCCATCCAGCGCCGCCTCTACGACCTGTTCGCCCTGGAGAATTACGCGCCGAAGCGCTGAGTTAGGTACTACGCGGACCGGGCCGGAAAGCGCGCCGTGACCTGGGCATACGCTGCTCATTCACGCCCTAGCCAGGAAGGTGCCGCTAGGGGATCAGGCCCAGTTCCCGGGCCCGGGTGACGGCCTCGGTGCGGTTGGCCGCGCCGAGCTTGCCCAGGAGGTGGCTGACGTGCTTTTTGACCGTGTCGAGGGTGACCACCAGCTCTGCGGCGATCCGCGGGTTGCCAGGCAGCCAAGCGGGACGCCGCGGGCAGCGGCCTGCTCTGCCTTCTGGGCCGCGACCAGCCGGCCCAGCAGCGCGCCCATCGGCGGGCCCTCGTCGGCGAACACCCGGACATAACCCTGCGGGCAGGCCAGGGCCAGCGCCTGGGCCAGGGCGTCCACCGCGGCGTTTTCTTCGCCGCTGGCTGCCAGCGCCAGCGCCTGCAGCGCGCCGATCTCGATGATGCTGCCCGTCCGGTCTTGGCTAACGGCCGCCGCGTGCAGCCGGGCCAGGAGCGCCAACGCCTGGGCGGAGCGGTTCTGGGCGAGCAGCACCCGGGCCAGCACCAGATACTCCCGCTCCCGCGAGTAGGGTGGCTCGTCATCCGGGCTCAAACCGCGTTCGTGTGCCCAGCGGGCGGCGGCGGCGACCTCACCCTGGGCGAGCAGCAGCCGCGCCCGCTGCGCTGGGACGGGGTTGAGCAGGCCGGTCACGTCCGGGCCAGGCCCGGCTTCCTCGGCCTCGCTCATCGCCTCCCGGGCCCCGACTGGATTACCGTTGGCCTGCCGGATCCACGCCAGCGTCGCCAGGCCCTCGGCCAGCGGCTGGGTGAAGTTGAGCTGCCGGCACAGCTCGATGCCCTCAGTGAGATGCCGGAGGGCCATATCGAGCTCGCCCCGCTGGTAGGCCACCTCCGCCAGCCCCACATGCACAGCGCCCGCGCCGGGCAGCGCCGGGCGGCCCGACGGCGCGGTGACCTCGAGCGCCTGCTGATAGGTGCCGGCCGCGGCGTCCATGCGGCCCTGGGCCCGCTGCACCTGGCCAAGGAGATGGCTGCCCCAGCCGGTCATCGTGGACTGGCCAGCCGCCCGCCACTGGCAGATGCTCGATGACAGCGCACGCTCGGCCTCAGCGAGCCGGCCGCGCAGCCACTCGGCCAGGCCGCGGTACGCATGGGCGTGGGATGTCAGCATCCACTCGTCCTCGCTGAGGCTGCCCAGTGCCTGCGAGGCGAACATGATCGCGCGCTCGGCGTCGCCGCGGACCACGGCCAGCATGGCGCGTTCATGCGCGATGATCGCGGGGACGTTCGCGAACAGGGCCGTGGCTCTACCGATGACAGGCTCGTAGGGCTCGTCGGCCCCGCTGGCAGTGTCCGTCAGGGCGCGCTCGGCGGCGTCCAGCACGCCCTCGGCCGTGTCCACGCGGCCGCTGAGCAGGGCCAAGACCACCTGCGGGAGCAGTAGCCGCGGCCGGGACCGGATCAGGTCAGCGGGCAGCGCCGCAAGCCACCGCTGTATGGTCGCGCCTTGGCTGCTCAGGAGAAACGCGTCGACGTGCCGCTCGATCAGCCGCATAGACCAGGCGGTGTCCCCGGCGGCCAGAGCGTGCCGCACCGCGTCGTCGGCGAGCCCATGCTCCTCGTGCCAGGCCGCCGCGGCCCGGTGCAGGCCCGCAACCCGGCCGGGCCGTTCCTGCTGCAGGCGGGCGCGGAGCAGGTCGGCGAACAGGTGGTGGTAGCGCCACCAGCCGCGCACCTCATCCAGCGGCACCAAGAACAGGCCGGCGTGTTCCACGCGCTCCAGCGTCGCCTGGCTGTCGGTGCGGCCGGTGACCACGTCACACAGCTCGCCGGACAGCCGTTCCGGCACTGACGTTTCCAGCAGGAACCCGCGTAGTTCCTCCGGCTGCTGGTCAAGCACCTCCTCGGTCAGGTAGTCCAGGATGTAGCGGTGGCTGCCGCTGAAGGCGGCCACGAACCCGGCGGCATCCGCCTGCCCGCGCAATGAAAGCGCGGCTAGCTGCAGGCCCGCGGCCCATCCTTCGGTACGGGCCGCCAGCGCGGCCACCGCAGCGGCGGGCAGCTCGCCGCCCGTCGCTTCCCGGAGCAGGGCCGCTGCCTCGTCCTCGGTGAATCGCAGGTCGGCGGCGCGCAGTTCGGCGAGCTGCCCGCCGGCCCGCAGCCGGGGCAGCCGCGGCAGCGGCGGGTCGGACCGGGTGGCGAGCACCAGGTGCAGGCCCGGCGGTAGGTGCTCAACGAGGAACTCAAGCGACCCGTGCACCTGCGGGGCGTCGATCAGGTGGTAGTCGTCGAGGACCAGCAGCACCTCGCCGTGACCGGGCTGGGCGTCCAGTTCGTTGATAAGCGCCGTCACCAGTCCTTCAAACGTGGACGGCGCGGGCGGGCCGAGCAGCGGGCCGACCCGCCCGGCGATCCCTGGCCGTGCCTGGTCCAGCGCCGCGATCACATGACGCCAGAACCGCACCGGGTCGTTGTCAGCTGCGTCAAGCGACAGCCACGCCACCGGCCGGTCACCAGACGGGGCCCAGTCGGCCAGCACGACCGTCTTGCCGGATCCGGCCTGGGCGCACACCAAGATCAGCCGCCGCGCCAGGCCCTCATCCAGCGCCCGCACCAGCCGGGGGCGGGCCACGAATCCCGGCTGCGGGCGTGGCACGTACAGCTTGGTGGCCAGCAGCACATCCGGCCCGGACGCGGCAACCCTTTGCGGGCCGGCTGCACGCGGTTCAGCCATTGGCGACCTCCCCGCCTCCGGCGATGGCCAGCTCGCCGCTGGATGCGGACATGGTATCCGCCAGGCGCCGGCCCGGCGCTGCCCGTGCCCAGGGCAGGGCGCCCGGGGGACTGTCGTGCCCGGCACCCTCGCCGAAAGAGTCCACCCGCACGGGCACCTTCGGGTGACGCCCAGAGCGGGGCCGTTCGTAGCGTGCCAGAAGACAAACGCAGGAATCAGCCGTCATGATGTTCGGCAATGCGAACACCGGCCGCGACATCCCCTCAGGGCGGTGGAACTGGTAGTGAGCGATCTACCAACCGTGTCGAATACCTCAAGTCGAGGAGCGGCGGGATGGGAGTCTTCGTCCTCCTTGGTGCGTCTTTGCCGTTGCCGTAGATGCATCAACGTGCCACGCTGCGTTACAGAAGCTGATGCGACATCGTGGTGTCTGCCGCAACGAGGCCCTCACACGACAATGCTGACCTGCGGTTTCTCGCCAAGCACTGCATGCCGTCGTCGGCGAGCCCGGTCTCGGATCCCCTATGGCGCCGTCCTCTCGCTTTCCGGGGAATGATGCATCCCATGCAACTCCGCTCATTTGGGGTCTCGGTCGCCACCATGTGACGTAGCCGATGAGGACCAAAGCGAGGGATGCCGGCACGGTCACATGCGAAGTACATGACCGTGGCGACCACGTCCGCTGAGATCGGCCCGAAGGGAGCGACGACCTTGAGGAACACCATCCGGGACCGCGATGTCCGGCTTCGGCCGTCGGCGAGATAGGCAGCGATCGCTTCCCCACATCAGCGAGCAGGGGAAGCCGCTCGACTCGTCCGCCCTTCCCGGTGATGCGCAATTCCCCGGCCCGCCAGTCGATGTCGTCGAGCGCGAGGCCAGCGACCTCTCCGGCCCGCAGCCCCAGCCGAGCCAGAAGGCTCAAGATGGCCGCATCTCTCCGGCCGATCGCGGTGGAGGTGTCACAGCTTCCGGCCAACCTCGCCGCAGCTTCAGACGTCACGGTCGACGGCAGCACCGTTCGAGGCCACGTGGCCATGCCTGGCACAGCCTCAACCAGTGAACGGCTCGTCAAAGCCTTTGACGTGGAAGAAGCGCAGCAGTGCACGAAGGGCGGTGACCATGCATCTGAGCGAAGGAGGGCGCTGCTGGTCCCTCGCCGTGCGGACCAGCGAGATGACATCGTCTGCGTCCACCTCGGCGACGTCGATCTGCCCGTCGGGCCACCACGCACGGATGCAATCGGTCGCGTATCGGGCGTAGGCCTCCACGCTTGCCACGCTCAGCCCACGCTGATCCCTGAGGACTCCTCGACGACCTCCGGACTCAGGTCACCGGGACCCAGACCCCGGCTCTCGAGCCACCGGCTGAGATGCGTCATCAGCCGCACCAGCTGAGCTGCCCGATCTTTCGAGTAGCCGCTTGCGCTCAACGCCTCGACCACGCCGTCTCGGAACGGCTCCAGCGGACCGTCGGCCCGGACGCCTCCTTGCCTTTCCACGGCATACTCCTCTCCGTCGATGAGGAGACGAGCATGCGACGGGACCGATAATGCCGACTACGCCGCGGCCGCCCACCGCCCGACACCCGCCCCCGACAGGACATCCGCCCCGGCCGAGGAACTCAACGCGGCATTACCGGCCGCGCGGCAGAAAAGGTCCAGGTCACCGACAACGACGACGGCATCATCCTCGACTACAACGCCGGATACGGCGCCGCCCCGGACGGCCCGCAACTGGCGCCAGCGGTGGAGCGCATCCACCGCCGCACCGGGTGCGTGCCGCGTGCAGTTACCGCCGACCGCGGCTACGGCCAGCCCGCCGTCGAGCGTGACCTGCAGACCATGGGCGTGTGCACCGTCGTTATTCCCCGCCAGGCCAAGACCTCACCAGCCCGCAAGACGCTCGAGCACAGCCGCAGCTTCCGCCGGCTGGTCAAATGGCGCACCGGCTCAGAGGGACGGATCAGTTATCTCAAACGCGGCTACGGCTGGGACCGCACCCGCCTGGATGGCAGGCACGGAGCCGCAATCTGGTGCGGGCACGGGGTATTCGCCCACAACCTGATCAAGATCAGCGTCCTGGCCAGCTGACAGCCTCACGCCAACCCAGCCCCGGCCCTACCCAGCCGACCGCCACGACCAGACCCTCAGCCCGGGGCCTTTTCAGGTCGAAGTAGTTAGCCGATGGTGAGGACGGCCTTGCCGGAGATGCGCCGTTCGGCGAGGGCGGTGAGGGCGTCGCGCAGGCGTGTCCAGGGAACGGTCAGGCCCGCGGCCGGGTCGAGCCGGCCGGCGGCGACCAGGCCGGCCAGTGTGGTGAGGTCGGGGCCGGGTGGTTCGGGGTAGGCGTAGGACAGGTAGCTGACCACCCGCGCGCCCTCGTGGCCGAAGAAGTCGTAAATGTTGATCGGTGTTTTCTCGGTGTTGCTGGAGCCGAGGATGACCGTTCCGCGCGGGGCGGCCTTGCCGAGGCCGGCGGCCAGCGAGGGGCCGCCGGCCCAGTCGGCGACGAGGTCGTACAGGCCGCCGGCCGCTGACGGATCGGCGACCACTGATGACGCCCCCAGGGCCAGTAGTTCTTTTTCGTGCTGGGCCCGGGCTACGGCAGTGACTTCGGCGCCCGCCAGGGCGGCGAGCTGGATCTGGATCCGGCCCACCCCGCCGTTGGCGCCGGTCACCAGGACGCGGCGGCCGAGCAGATCACCGGCGAGTCGCAGGGTGCGCAGGGCGGTCAGGCCGGCCAGCGGCAGGGCGGCGGCCTGCTCGATTTCTACCTCGGCGGGCAGGGGGGCCAGCCGGCCGGTGGGCACGGCGGCGAGTTCGGCCCAGCCTGCCTGCTCCGCAAGTGCCACGACCCGGGTGCCAGCAGCGGGGCCCGATCCGTCGGCGGCCTGCTCCACGACGACGCCGGCGATGTCCTGGCCGGGCCGCCACCGGTCGGTGCGGGTCTGCAGCAGGTCCAGCTCGCCGCGGTTGATCGAAAAGGCCCGTACCGCGACCAGTGCTTCGCCGCCGCCGGGACGGGGGTCGTCGACGGCCGTGATGGCCGGACCATCGGGGTTGTTGACTATAGCTTTCATGGTTTCCAGCCGATCAGCGGAACAAGTCTGGACCAAAGACGCACTTGTACTGTGCAGCGGTCACCGGTCGTTATGGATGAGGGGCGGCGTGGAGATCCGGCAGCTGACCTATGGGCACCCGGTCCCGCGCCGGTGTTCATGGCAGCTTCTGCAGCCCGGCAGCGGTGAGCAGGTACCCGGGGGCAGTGGTCGCCGGGTCTGCCCGTACCAGGTCCACGAGGGCGGACCCGGCCATCTCGGGGGTCAGCAGTTCCCCCAGCTCCTTCAGGTATGCCTCCTCGGTCTGGCCGCTGCGGGCCGCGTACGCCCGGACCCCCCGCTTGCCCACGTCTCCGAACGGAGTCATCCTGGGCATCACCGCCGTGACGGTAATGTCCAGCCCGGCACGGCGCGACTCATCCTGGGCGTATCCCGCGATGAACCGCTGGGTGGCCTTGGACCCGGCGTACCCCCCGCTGGCCGGTGATCCGTTGATGGCAGCTCCGCTGCTCACCACCACCACCCTGCTGCCAGGCGGCAGCGGCTTCAGCAGTGCCTCACGCAGCCAGGTGAACGCGATCTTGACGTCGGTATACCAGTTGACGGAGAACGTCTCCCACGTCTGGTACTGGAGCGGGCGCATCACCGGGTTGGCGCCGGCGACCAGGATGAGAACCTCTGGCTCATACTGGTCCAGCAGGCTCCACGCCACCGTCTCATCGGCCGCATCCGCGACCTCGGTCCGGATGTTCGCGCTGGTGGTGGCCAGCTCGGCAAGCGCCGGGCCGGTCCGGGCGACCGCGACCACCGGAGCACCAGCCTCAGCGAACGCGCGAGCGATCCCACGCCCCAAGCCCCGGCTAGCGCCAACGACGACAGTGGTCCTGCCCGACAAGTCACTCATAATCGTCCTCTTCCTTTGCGTGTCCATGGTTTCTGGCCGTGCCGAAGGTTGCACCGTGTCCCTCCTTTTGCTTATGACTTGACGGGCTCTGCTGCTACGAGCGCCGCATACTGGCGCTCGAGCGCCTTGGCCGCACTGCTGCGCCAGCTCTCCGCCATGGACTGTGACATCGGGTCGGGGAAGATGTCCTCCTCCCCGTTCTCCACTCCGTCGAAGATGGCGCGCGCGACGGACTCCGGAGAGGCTTTCGGTATGTCGAGGCCCCGGGACATATCGGTGTCCACGGGGCCGGTCAGGACGGCATGAACCCGCACCCCCCGTCCGGCTAGAAGGGCGCGCAGCGATTGAGTCAGGTTGAACGCGGCCGCCTTGGAGATCGAGTAGGCCGGAATGAGCGGCAAGGCGGCGAAGGCGTTCACCGACAGATTGTTGACGATGGCTCCCCGAGAACCAGTCAGCAGCGGCAGGAAGGCCTGGGTCACGCCGTATGTGCCGAAGAGGTTGACGGCGAGGTGCCGCTCGAGTGCGGCACGATCGCTGAGGTCATCGTAAAGCGCCAGGCCGGCGTTGTTGATGAGGAGATCGAGGGACCCGACTCTCCCGACAGCTGCCTGAGTCTGCGCCGCGTTGGTCACGTCCAGGGTCAGGGGCGTGACGCGCTCATCCGGGTGGGCCAGGGGCTGGCGCGTACCGGCGTACACCCGCTTCGCGCCTCTGCTCAGGGCTTCCTCGACCAGCGCTTGCCCGATGCCGCGATTGGCCCCGGTCACCAGAACTGCTCGGTCTGCGATTGTCATACATCCTCCTAATAGATACGGGCCGTCCGCGTACCGCGGAAGCCGGTCGTGCCGATCGCCGTGAACTCCGTGCCGCACAGGCAGAGGCCAAGATCGCTGACTCAGGTCAGGCATCTCATCTCCTCCAACCCGTCGGTGTGAAGTGCGGTCTCTAGGCACGCTATGAACGGGGTCCCGGGGAGGCGTCACTCGATGGTGGAACTTGGGGGTGGAATCCTCCGTAGCGGCACGGGGCACTACGGTGCCGCCGGGCCGGGGTGGCGGGGAATCCGGGAAGGCTGCGGTGACGTTCCCGTGCTGCGGCTAGGACGCGGTTCCGCGTCGTTGGACATGCCGGCGCTGCCAGATCGCGATCTGTCCGGCCGGGCTGACGAGGTTTCCGAGGGTCGGCCCTACGCCGCCGGCGTGAAGGGGAGGACCTTGCGGTGCTGGACGAGTTCGCCGTAGGGCTCGCGGGTGCCGGCAGGCAGTGTGGCGAGCCAGAGCACGTCGGCGGCCGCCTCGTCGGGCGACAGTGCCGTGGAAATGTCGTCGAACCAGGGCCGCGAGGCGCCGGTGTCGATCAGGATGTCCCGGCGGGCTGCCTCGCCGGCCAGTTCGCGGGCCAGCACCTTCACCGCGGCGACCTGGCCGAGCTTCGACGGCGGGTTGATCCAGCCGGGCCATCCTTCCGCGGCGGCCCGCCCGGTTTCCCACCGCCTCGACGTGGTCGTCCATGACCTGGCCGACGCCGGCCAGGCTCATGTGGCCGACGTCGAATCGCGGGTGCAGCCGCGGGTCCAGGCTGGCCAGCGTGCCGAATGAACTGGCCGCCACGATGAAGCGGGCGCCGTCGCGCAGTAGCGGCACGAACCCATTGATCATGCGGACGGTGCCGTGGTTGTTGGTGTCAACGAAGGTACGGACCTGCTGCTCGGCGGGCACCTGAGGGGAGATGCGGCCATGGCGTTGGAAATGACGATGTCCACCCCGCCATGCCGTTGCGCGATCGCATGAGCCACGGCCGTCACCGAGGCGCCGTCGCGGACGTCGAGCACCTCCAGCCGGGCCGACAGGCCTTCGGCCCTCAGGCCGCCGGCGGCCTGCTCGCCACGCTTGCGGTCACGCGCCGTCAGGTCCGAGCGTGCGGCAAAGCCCGCGCACCAGCGCCAGCCCCAGCCCCTGATTCGCGCCAGTCACGATCGCGACCTTCGACATGCCCGGCTCCGTAGCCACAGAATGAGGATCGCTGTGACAGCAGCCCCTTCTCGCTCGAAGACCTCCCATCCGGCAAATGATTCCCACGCATGCCAGCCTCACGGCATGCCAAGACGAGGTCCCTGATGGCAAAGACATCACCGGGCCGCCGAGGCCTGGCCTTCGGCAGGCAGGAACTCGTCCAAGGCGTGGGCGACGAGGCCGGCCTGCTCGAGCGTCTGCATATGCGGCGTGCTTGGCAGCTGCTGATACACAGAGCCGGGGATACGCTCGGCGATCCCGGCCATGGTCTGGGGAGTCGTGGAGGCGTCAAGCTCACCGGCGAGCACCAGCGCTGGGGACTCGAACTGGCCCAGCCGCCCTCGCACATCCAGGCCGGTAAACGACCGCCACGCGGCTGCCCAATCGGCCTTGCCGCCCCGGCGCACCATCTCGCGTGCGTACCGGACCCCCCAGCCGCCGGTGGCCAGCGCGCCAGGGGTAAACCAGCGGGTCAGGCTGGAGACAACCTGCGCCTCCGTGCCGTCGGCCTCGCCCGAACGCGCCCTGTCCTCAAAGGAATCGAACGGATAATCCGTGGTGGCCAGCAAGGCGAGCGAGGCGAACCGCTCCGGATGGCCCACTGCCGCGGTCTGCGCGATGGCGCCGCCATAAGACAGTCCAACCACGTGCGCGCGGTCCGCGCCGATCGCATCGAGCACGCCGACGAGATCGGCTGCGGCGTCTGTCATCGTGAACGGCTTCGGCGAGCCTGCCGCCCGCCCGTGACCCCGGATGTCATAGGCGAAGACCCGGCGCCCGGCCGAGAGCTGCGGCATGACGGGCTCCCACATGCGCCAGTCCAGGCCGAGCGCATGGACCAGCAGCACCGGCGGGCCCGTCTCGCCGCGCTGGGCCACTACCGTCTCGTGATCGGTGAGGCGCACGCAGCCAAGCTCCGCGGGCCGGGGAATCCCAGCCGCCGACAGGACCTCGGTGACAGTCGTAAGCGCGTTAAGGGCGCGCGGAAAGCCGGCATAGACCGAAACATGCTCCGCCAGTGCCAGCAACTCCGACGGGGCGAGGCCGACATGCAACGCGGCGCTGACATGCGTGGCAAGCTGCCGCTCTGCTCCGCCGGCCGCGGCGAGGATCGCGATCGTGGCGATCTGCCGGGCCTGGCGGCTTAGTCCCCCGTGAGCCAACGGGCCCCCAAGCCCCCTCGACAACCGCGTCATACATGTCAGGCGAGGCAAGCCGGATCTCCGCCAGTGCCTTGCCGGGCGGGGCGCCGATCAGCGCTTCGTATTCCTGCTGCCCACGATCGCTACGTTTCATCTTGGTCTCCTCCAAGGGGCGTTATGCCACGATGCTTGTCCGCTCCGGATCTGGGTCACGTGTCATTGCTCCGCCTGGTCCCCGGCCTCACCGGCGTCCAGCTGGCGCACCGAGATCAGGGGCAGGCCGAGGTCACGGACCTTGGCCAGCAGCCCGTGCAGTGCGGGCTGGTCAGGGAGCAGGCCAGCGATGACCGTCTGCGTACCGTCGGCGCCGGCCTGGAGGCCACCGAACCAGTCCGCCCACCGGTCATCGAGGACGCCGTCGACGCGGATCTCGTAGCGGACCGGCCGCCCAGGGCCGCTCACACCTAGTCACCGGCCTTCGCCAGCTGCGCCTTGGTGAGCCCGGGGAAGGCGTCCTTCACCGTGGCGGTCACGGCGGCGTGCGGGGTGACCAGTTCCCGGTGCCGACGGGACTGATCGTGCGGCGATCAAGCCTGAGAACGGCCATGTGCTATCCCTCCGGTCGGTCGGTGTTTCGTTTCTCCTCGCACGCTATGGACGGCTCCCTGGTCCGGGCGTCACCCGACGGTGCCCATGCGGGTGGAATCTTCCTGCGAGGGTGCCGGGCACGACGGTGCCCCCCGCGCGTCATGCCCCCGGTCACGCAGTGCCGGGCAGCCCACCGCGAGGGCTGACTCCCGCGGCGGCCGACCGCCGGCTGGCGGTTAGAATGCCCGCATCCAGCAGCGACACTGGTCATCGCTGGACGCACTGGGGGTGGGTCGCCGATGGCCGAGCCGCGTGCGGCGGGCCCGCGGAGGGTTGCCGCTTCCGAGCCGGATGTGCTGCTGGCCACCAAGCTGCACGTGCCTCGCCCGCAGCCGGGTTTCGTGCCGCGCCCGCGGCTGGCGGAGGCGCTCGATGAGGGACTCGCACGGCGGCTTGTCGTGGTCTGCGCCCCGGCCGGGTTCGGCAAGACGGCGCTGCTGGCCGACTGGACCCGGCGCGGCCAGCGGCACGTGGCCTGGCTGTCGCTGGACTCAGCCGACAACGACCCGGCACGGTTCTGGCGGTACGCGGTTGCCGCGCTGGACCGGGTGCGGCCAGGAATCGCCGAGCGGGCCGGCCCGCTGCTCGGGCCACCGGCGCCGCCGTCGTTTGAGGGGCTGGTGACGGCGCTGATCAACGAGCTGGCCACCCAGCCCGGCGAGGACGAAATGGTGCTAGCGGTACCTTCCCCCTTAGTTTGATCTTGACTGGTGTTGTGCCTGCTCAGCGGGGGTCTCACGGACCGCGGGGTGTATTACCTAAGCCGCTCATCGGAGGGGTGCGTAGCGGTCGAGGCCGAACAGCTGGTAGAGGTGCTGCTGGGTCAGGCTCATGTCGGTGAGCATGCGCCGGGCGCGGGGCCGGCCTCCGGCGGAGGGGTAAAGCAGCACGGTTTCCTGGATGCCGGCGAGCTCGCCGAGCAGTTCGCGGACGGACAGGTCGAGCCCGTCGTTTCGGGCCTGGCGGCGCATGAGGTGGGCGACTGCCAGGGCGGTGACGCAGTAGGAGACGTGGACGCGGATCTTGGAGTCGGTCCAGTGCCACATCGGGGAGAACGAGACGACCTTGGGGTCTTTGAGCTGGCGGAACCCGGCCTCGGCGTCGGACTGGGAGCGGTAGCCGGCGACCACCTCGGCCGCGGGCCACTCGTCGCGGCTGGTGACCAGGATCCGCTTGCCGAACAACTCGGCCTCCAGTTCACGGCGGGAGGTGTCGTCCACGGTCCAGGAGACCCGCATCTGGCTGGGCTTGTCACCAGTCAGGGTGACCCGGAGCACCCGGCCGAGCCAGCGAGGCCGGGTGATCGTCGCGATGTGGGCCTCGACGCCGGGACGGTCGCGGCGTGCCCGGCCGCCCTCCAGGACGGCGGCGAGTTCGGCGAGCTTGCGGGCGGCCTTGGCGATGGTCTGGTCGAAGCCGCGGGACTGCCTGGCGTGCAGGGTCGCCGAGTGGGTGAGGATGACCCGTCGCTCGGCGCCGAGCGCCGTGATCCTGGTCTCGTACCCGGTCAGCCCGGGGAACCGCGCGGCGTCGATGACGGCTAGCCGGCGTGCCGGGATGGCCAGCAGATCGGGGTAGCCTGACGGCGGCAGGGAGCCGGCGAACTGCAGCCCGGCGTCGGCGAGGTGGGTGAAGTTGTCCGCGGAGTTCTGCCCGGCGTCGAAGACGACGGTGAGCTCCTGGTCGGCGGCGGCGATCGCCCGGTAGCGGGCCACCAGCTCATCGATGACGCCGGGGAACACCTTCACGTCGTTGTGGTTGCCGGGGTAGGCGTGGCCGACCAGCGGGATCCCGCCGTCGCGGGTGACCACCAGGCCCAGCCCGACCAGCCGCAGGTCGGTGCGCTTCTGCTTGGCGTGCCCGCGCTGGGCAATCGGCGCCTTCTCATTGCCGGTGTCGATGTAGGTGGCGAAGTTGGTCATGTCCAGCGCCATCCCGGAAAGGCCGAGGCCGAACTCGGCCGCCATCGCTGCCGCCAGCCGCCGCTCGACCTCGGTCAGCGCCGCCTGGTCCAGCAGGTCCATCGCGTCCCAGAACCGCCGGTGGTCCAGCGCCGCCCACGGCACGCGCGTCAGGCGGTCCCCGGCGGTGGTGACCCACCAGTCCGCGAATGCGCGCTTGGACCGCGGCGCGACCACCCGGTTCGCGCACGCCAGCGCCAGGTAGGTGCCCGCAGATGCGGCCGCGTCCGCGCGCCGCTCCCCGGCCACCTCATCGACGATCGCGGCGTAGCCCAGCCGCTGCAGCATCCCCCAGACCGCGGCCAGGTCCCCGAACGCCAGATGCCGGGTCCGTTCCGGCTCGCCCGGCCCGGCCTTGCTGAGCCGGGCCGCGACCTCCTCCGCCGACCCCAGGTAGCGCTGAGACACGATCCGCGGCTTGCCGCCGACCCGGGCGGACTCCACCAGGTAGTAGTAGGTCCGCTGGCCCTGCTTCTTCGCCACCAGGCTCGCCATACTTCTAGGTAATACACCCTGCGGCATCGGATGTCGATCACCGACACGCTGGATTCAGCAGCTCACAGCATCAATTCAGGCGCTCCAGCCACCCCCCGGCCGTCATCAAGATCACGCTAAGGGGGAAGGTGCCGCTAGGAAGCTTGGGTGACCCTGGTCTTTAATCTTGAGTCAAGTTCTGGTTTGCAGGTCGGGATAGTGGGCTGCTGGCGCGGGTGTGGTCAGGCGGCGAGGCCGGCTTGCCGGGCGATGTCGTCGATGGCGCTGGTGTAGGGGCCAGGCCGGTGCGCAGGAACCGGTCGTGCAGCCGGGTCAGGAACAGGGCGTGCGCGATGCCGGTGACCTGGTAGCGGAAGCTGCCCGGGATGCGTTCGATGAGCCCGTGCTGGCGCAGCCGCCTGAGGTCGTAGGTCATCTTCCCCGGGGTTATTGACTCGGCGGGCACGCCGAGGAGCTGGGCCATGATGGGGCGCAGGTCGCGGTTGGCGAAGCCGCGGGGAAGAAGCCGGAAGACGCACAGGGCGGCGAGCAGGGCGTGCACGCGGGGGTCGCCGAGCCGCAGGCCCGCGACGCGGGCACCGGTCCCGGTGATGACCGGATCGCAGATCTGGCGGATGGCGGCCTGGCCGTCGGCGGGGTCGTGGCTGAGTTTCTCGACGTCCAGCAGACGCCGGGTGGCGGTGAAGCCGGCTGCCCGCAGCGCGGGCAGGTTAT
>WNGG01015891.1_pt1 | contig 20959 bp, 16 predicted proteins | sample 5400661 | NCBI WGS metagenome assembly WNGG01 (sample SAMN13153372, study PRJNA577476) | soil metagenome | isolation source: 100 cm soil or saprolite under Garry oak tree replicate 1 | place: USA:California | collected 2016-06-15
GCAGCGTGGCGATCGAAGAGGGCGTGGTGCGCGACCTGCGGGTGCGTCTGTTCCGCCACCTCCAGACCTTGCCGCTCGGCTTCTTCCAGCGCACCAAGGGCGGCCAGCTGCTCGCCCGCATCATCAGCGACACCGATCAGGTCAAGACCGCGGTCACGGCGGCGCTCGCGTCGTTTCTCCGCAACGTCAGCTTGATCTTCGTCTATCTCGCGATCCTCGTCGGACTTTCCTGGCGCCTCACGATCGTCGCGCTCGTGCTCGCACCGGTCCTGGTGCTCATCATCCGGCCGATTGTGACGCGGGTGCGACGCCGCTCGCGGGAGCAAGCGGACGACCGGGGCGAGCTCACGAGCCTGGTCAGCGAGATGGTGGCGTCAGTAAGGCTGGTGCGCGCGTACGTCGCCGAGGCGTTCGAGGTGGAGCGCTTCCAGCGGCTTGCCGACCGGTACCGCAAGCGCGTGCTGCGGGCGCAGGGCGCCTCGACGCTGACTAGCCCCGTGAGCGAAATCTTCGCCGGTATTGTGATCGTGTTGATTATTTGGTGGGGCATGAAACTCGCCCTCCGGCCCGAGCTGTTCATCGCCTTCGTCGCATTGGCGTTGCGCCTCATGTCGCCGGTCAAAGCGGTGGTGCAATACCCGACGATCATGGCGGGCGCCGTCGCGGCGGCCGACCGCTGCTTCGAGGTGCTCGACGTCCCGGCGGACGAGGGCGACCGGCCGGGGGAGACGCCGGCCCGCTTCGGCGACTGCATCGAATACCGCGGCGTGACGTTCTCCTACGACGGCGAGGCTCCCGTGTTGCGCGACGTGGACCTCGCGGTGCGGCGTGGTCAGGTCGTCGCCATCGTGGGGCCGTCGGGGGCGGGGAAGACCACCCTCGTGGACCTGCTGCCGCGCTTCTACGAGCCGACGGGCGGCCAGATCCTCATGGACGGCGTGCCGGTCACCCGGTTCACCCGACGCAGCCTGCGGGCGTTGATGGGGATCGTGTCGCAGGAGACCGTGCTGCTCAACGATACGGTGTATGCGAACATCGCCTACGGCCGTGGGGACTTCACGCTCGAGCAGGTGCGCGCCGCCGCCCAGGCCGCGAACGCGGACGAGTTCATCGCCCAACTCCCGCAGGGCTACGACACGCTGTTGGGCGAGCGGGGCACCCGGCTCTCCGGCGGTCAGCGCCAGCGCATCGCGATCGCGCGGGCCCTGCTGCGCGACCCGCCGCTCCTGATCCTCGACGAGGCGACCAGCGCCCTCGACACCGAATCCGAGCGCTTGGTGCAGGAGGCCATCGACCGCCTGATGGCGCACCGCACGGTGCTCGTGATCGCACACCGCCTCGCGACGGTGCGCCACGCGGACCTGATCGTCGTGCTCGCCGACGGCCGGCTGGTCGAGCGCGGCACGCACGACGCGCTGTTCGCGGCGGGCGGGCTGTACCGCCGCCTGTACGACCTGCAGTTCCGCGCCTGAGATGCTCTCGGGCTTCACCCTCGTCCGCAACGCCGTCAGCCTCGACTACCCGATCGTCCCCGCGATCCGCTCGATCCTCGAGATCTGCGACGAGGTCATCGTGAACGTGGGGCAGTCGGCGGACGGGACGCGGGACCTGGTCGCGGCGGTGCGCGATCCGCGGGTGCGGATCATCGACAGCGTCTGGGATTTCTCGCGCGGCTCGGGCGTGCTCGCCCTGGAGACCGAACGTGCCATGCGCGCGTGCCGCGGCGCGTGGGGGCTCTACATCCAGGCGGACGAGGTGCTGCACGAGACGGGCGCGGCAATCCTGCAAGAGCGCCTGCAGGCGTGCGACAGCGATCCTCGGGTGGAAGGTCTGCTAGTGGAGTACCGTCACTTCTACGGCGACTTCGACACCGTCGCGACGAACCGGCACTGGTACCGCCGCGAGGTGCGCTGCGTGCGCCTCGATCGGGACATCCGCTCCTACCAGGACGCCCAGGGCTTCCGCGTCGGGCCCGGGCTGCGGCGGGTGCGGGCGCGGGCGACCGGCGCGCAGGTGTTCCATTACGGCTGGGCGCGCGCGCCGCAGTCGCTGACGCACAAGCTCGTCGTGTCGAAGGAGATCTTTACCGAGGCCGCTCGGCAGCTCGAGCGCCGCGCGGCGAGCCGGCGGGGCCTCGAGTGGACACCGTTGCTGCGGCGGTTCGACGGCCCGCATCCGCGCGTCGCCCAGGAGTGGATCGCGGCGCGACGGCAGGCGCCGTCGGGACCCAGCCTGGCGCCGCCGCGGTTCCGGCTCGAGCACCTGCGGTTGTACGCCTCGGACTGGATCGAGCGCCTTACCGGCGCCCGGGTCTTCGAGTACCGCAACTACGTCGAGGTATGAGCGCGCACGCTGCTGCGTTCGCGGGGCTGCGCGTCGTCCTGGTGGCGGCGTTCAATCCCCGCTATCACCGGAGCGGGCGTGCGCTGGCCCGAGCCCTCAGCGAGCTGGGCTGCGAGGTGCGCCAGTGTGAGGAGCGGCTGCGCGGGCTGAACGCCGTACTGCGTCGCCCGCTCGCCGCCCGGCTCGGCGCCTCGCTCCGCCGCGCCCGGGCGGACCTCGTGCTCGTCTTCAAGGGGACCAAGCTCGAGCCCGCCGACGTCGCGGAGCTCAAGCGGCGGTTCGGCGGCCGGTGGGTGAACTGGTTCCCCGACGACCCCCACCAGCTCGCCGTGTCGCTCGCCCTGGGGCCCGCCTACGACTACTTGTTCACGCACGACAGCTCGAGCCTGGAGCGCCATCGGCGCGCCGGGACGCGCGCCGCCTACCTCGCGTTCGGCTGCGACCCCGCGTACCACCGGCCGCTCGACGGCGGCGCGCCCTGGCGGGCGCCCCTCGTGTTCGTGGGTTCGCGCGACCCGGCGCGCGAGCGGGTCGTCCAGGAGCTCGCCGGGCTGGGCCTCGTAGCGTGGGGCCCGGGGTGGCCGAACGGGCCCGCCTACGGCGACGACTTCGTGCGCGCGCTCTCGGGAGCCGCCGTCGGGCTGAACATCCACCAGCATTTCGGGGAGGCGGGCGACCCGGCCCGCTATGGCAGCGGCGCGAACATGCGGGTGTTCGAGCTCGCCGCGGTCGGAACGCCCCAGCTGTCGGATGCGCGGGGCGACATCGCCCGCCATTTCGCGCCCGACCGCGAGATCGTGCTGTACGGGAGCGCGAATGAGCTGCGCGAGCGGGCCTGGTGGTTGTTGGAGGATGATGCAGCGCGCCGCGCGCTCGCCGCCGCGGCGCGGGGGCGCGCGCTGCGGGAGCACACGTGGCGGCACCGGCTGGAAGAGCTGCTGATGGTCGCGCTGCGGTAGGACTGTTTGGTGAGTTTCGTCCCCGTCTGCAGAGGCCTGCCGCCGACCGCGTCTGGGGCAAAACCGGTGTGTGTGACCCCGGGGCATCGCCCCGGGGTTAGCCGACCCGGGCGCGCCTGACGAAGCATGGAGGCATCCGGACGCTGAGCCGGCCTGTGCGCGGCTGACCCCGGGCCGGCGGCCCGGGGTCTACCCCGGGGACTGGGGTTACCCCGGGGCATCGCCCCGGGGTCAGCCGCCGTGAGTCTGCCCGCGCGGGATGCGGGGTGCGTTGAATCGGGGCGACCGGTGTTGAGTCTGAGGTGATCACGCCGACTCAATGTCCTAGGGCATACCCCGGGGCCTTGTCTCGGCCGAGGATGAGGGCGTGGCGCATCGTGCATTCGGGCTGCATGTGCACATCACCTGGCATACGCGGTTACGACAGCGCTTGATCCGGCGCTCCGACGCCGATGTCGTGCGGGCCGCGGTTCGCGAAGCAGCGACTCGCTGGCACGTGCATGTTCAAGAGCTCGCCATTCTCTCGGACCATGTGCATGTCATCGCGAGTTTTCGGCCTGATGGAGGCCTGGTATCGTTCATTCGTCACGCGAAGTCCGAGTCTACTCGCCGTATCAACCTCGTCCGGGGCACGGTTTTTCAGTGGGCCCGTGGGTATTTTGTTGAGTCGCTGTCGCGGGACCACGTACGAACCGCCTGCGCCTACGTGGCCGGGCAACACCTGCGGCACCCCGACCGCGTGCCCACCTGAGAGCGGCTGACCCCGGGCCGGTGGCCCGGGGTCTACCCCGGGGACTGGGGTTACCCGGGGCACCGCCCCGGGGTCAGCCGCCGGGGCGCGCGCTGCGGGAGCACACGTGGCGGCACCGGCTGGAAGAGCTGCTGATGGTCGCGCTGCGCTAAGCGGCGGCCGTCGGCCGTCCCGGCGGCAGCTTCCCCGTGTCGAGCAGGCAGCGGTACATCCGGACGTATTCCTGCGCCATCACCAGATGCGTGAACTGCCGCTCGGCGAGCGTGCGGCACGCCTGGGGACTGCGCGTGTGGATCGTCCGGGACGCGGTGATCATCTCCTCCATCGTATCGCACAGTGCGCCCACCTCCGGCGTGATCAGCTCGGGGAGCGCGCCGCGGCGCGTCCCGAGGACCGGCGTCCCCGAGAGCAAGGCCTCGATGGTCACGAGACCGAACGGCTCGTCCCACTGCGCCGGATTCCACAAGCAGCGGGCCCGCGCGAGCAGCGCCGCTTTCTTCCGGCCGTCGACCTCGCCCACGTACTTGATCGCCCCGGTGAAGCTGGGCCGCCAGCCGCCCGCCAGGACCAGCCGGTGGCCGGCGTGCTTCGCCGCTTCGACCGCCCAGTGGTAGCCCTTCGCGCTGTGCAGCTTGCCCAGAAAGAGGTCGAACTGCTCCGCTCGCTTGGGGAACCGGCGGAAGAAGTACTCCGCCGGGTCGAGCCCGTTGTAGACGAACACCTCGCTGCCGTGACGGCGGGCGTGGTCGCGCGACAGAAAAACCGTATTGGGGTGGAGCGGGGAGCCGGGCTTCAAGTTGTGGTGGAACGTCTGGATGAACGGCAGCGCGGCGGGGCCGTGCTTGAGCGCGAAGTGCGTGTGCAGCAGCTCGGCGTCGTCTGGGACATAACGCGCGAGCTCCGCGGGGTCGCCGAACTTGCGGGCCGGAACCTCCACCAGCCTCGCTTCGGTCACGCGCGAGCCCGGCGGCGCGAGCAGGGTGATCCGATGCCCCAGCGCCGCCAGCCCGCGGACCAGTGCCACGACCACGCGCTGCGGGCCGCCGTACCCCTTCGCCGGCAGCTGCTGATGGGAGGCGACGACGACGTGCATCGGCGACATAAGATAACTAGCTTCGCCCCATGACAGGCGGGCCGCTCACGATTCTCCAGCTCACCCACCAGGGCGGGCCGGCCGGCTCCACGCAGTCGATCTTCAATTTGAGTCAGTATCTCGCCCGCCGCGGACACCGCGTGCTGGTGGGCTGTCGGGAGGACGTGCTGTTGGCGCGGCTCGCGCGGGAGGCCGGGCTCCCCGTCGTCCCGCTCGCGTTTCTGCCGCGGGCGGCGCTCACGGCGGCCCTCATGGACATCCTGGGGCGGGAGCGGGTGGATGTGGTCAACGCCCACGCCACCCTGGACCGCCGCGCGCTCACGTGGCTGCGCTGGCGCGGCCGGCTGCCGCAGGCGTTCGTCGTCACCCGGCGGACGATGCCGCTGACCTCGCCCGTCGAGCTCCTGCCGGTCGGGTGGACGGCGGACCGCACGATCGCCGTGAGCGGGGCGGTCGCCCGCGCGCTGCGGCGGCGCCTGCATCCCGGTGCCCGGCTCCGCGTCGTGCCGAACGGGATCGCGCTCGAGCGCGTCGACGCGCCGGTGCCGCCCCACGACCTTGCGGCCGCGCGCGCGGCGCTCGGAGACCCGGGCGGGCGGCCCGTAGTCGCGATCGTCTCGCGGCTCAAGGATCAGCACGTCGTGCTTCAAGCGCTGCCGAGGGTCGCGCGCGGGGTCGTGGTGGCGTGCGTCGGGGTCGAGCCGGACGGCCGCCTGCGTGCCCTGGTGCAGTCGGTGCCAGCCCGCCATCGCGTGGTGTTCGTGCCTCTCATCGATCGCCCGCTCGCCTTTTATCACTTGGCGGCCATGGCCGCCTTGCCGTCCCGGATAGAGGGACTGTCGCAGGCTTTGCTCGAAGCCATGGCGCTCGGGCTGCCGGTCGTGGCGTCGGCCGCTGGCGGCAACGCGGATCTCGTCCGCTCCGGCGAGACGGGGCTCCTGGTCCCGCCGCTCGATCCGGCGGCGTGGGCGGAAGCGCTCGAGCGCGTGCTCGCTGACGGCGCGTGGACGCGCCGGCTGGCACAGGCTGGCCGCACGCTGGTGCGTCGCGAGTTCACGCTCGAGCGGACCGCGGAGCGCACCGAGGTGGTGTACCGCGAGGCGCTCGCACGCCGTCCTTCGGGGCGATTGCTCGCGGCGGCGACGCCCCGTTAGCATTCCCGGCGTGACCAGTCTCCTGCTGGCACAGGACTTTCCGCCGATGGGCGGCGGTATCGCCCGCCTGCAAGGCGAGCTGGCCCGGCGCTACCCGCCCGGCGAGCTGATCGTCTCGACGCCGCAGGATCCCGATTCGGCCGAGGTGGACGCGCAGTTCGGCGGCGCGGTCGACCGCCTCCCGATCGGGCGGCGGCGCACCAAGTCGCTGCCGGGGCTGCTGCTCTGGTCGCGCCGCGCCGCGAGCCTGGCGCGCGAGCACCGGGTGCGGTTCGTGTATTGCGGCAACGTGAAGCCGGCCGGCTATCCCGCCCGTTGGGTGTACGAGCGCACCAAGAGCCCCTACTGCATCTTCCTGTACGGCGCCGACCTGCTGAGCGAGCAGCACAAGTACCACCATTCTGGGTTGAAGCGCCGCTCGTCGCGCGCCATTCTCGGCGGCGCCGCCGCACTCGTCGCCATCTCGAACTGGACGCGTGATCTGGCCCTCACCGTACTAGGGGAGCTTGGCCTCGACGGTCACGGCCAGCGGCTCCGCGTCGTGCACCTCGGCACCGATCCCACCCGCTTTCGCCCCGGGGTCGATGGCGCCGAGCTGCGCCGCCGTCTGGCGCTGCCCGACGGGCGGGACGGCGCGCGCTGGCTGCTCACAGTGGCGCGGCTCGAGCCGCACAAGGGCATCGACACGGTGCTGCAGGCGCTGCCCGCGATCCTCGCGCGCGCCCCCGACATCCGCTACGCCGTCGCCGGGGCGGGCGCAGCGGCCGAGCGCGAAAAGCTCGAGAAGCTCGCGGGCAAGCTGGGCGTGGCCGAGCGCGTGAGCTTCCTCGGCGAGGTGAGCGAGCGCGATCTCCCCGCACTCTACAGCCTGGCGGCGGTGTACGTCGGCGCCTCGCGCCGCGCCGAGCGGATTGGAGTCGAGGGCTTCGGCATCACGCTCGTCGAGGCGTCGGCCTGCGGGCTGCCGGTCGTCGCGGGCAACTCGGGCGGCGTGCCGGACGCGGTGCGGGACGGGGAGACCGGCTTCCTCGTCCCCCCGGAGGACCCGGCAGCGTTCGCCGACGCCATCTGCCGCCTGCTCGCCGACGCCGAGCTCGCCGAGCGAGTGGGTGCTGCGGGACGCCGGGCTGTCGAGACCTATTACAACTGGGACCGGGTCGTCGGCGATCTGCGCGCGATCGAGGCCGAGGTCGTGGCATAGGCACCACCCTGCTCCTGGCCTTCAACTTCCCCCCCTTAGGCGGCGGCATCGCCCGCTGGATGGGTGAGCTGGCGCTGCGGTATCCACCCCACTCCCTCGTGGTGTCGACCGGGCGGCACGCGGGGAGCGAGGCGAGCGATTCCCGCTTCCCGCAGCCGATCGATCACGTGGGCATCCGCGCCACGCGGCTCCGCACCCTCAACGGGCTCGCGCTCTGGACTGCGCGAGCGAGCACGCTGGTGCGGCGCGCGCGACCCGGATTTGTCTGGTGTGCGGAGCTCAAGCCGGCGGGGTACCCGGCGCGTTGGCTGCGTGCGCGCTACGGCCTCCCGTACGGCGTGATCGTGCACGGCACCGAGCTGCTACTGCTGCAGGCGAAGATGCGCCGCTCTCGCTTCAAATGGTGGACGGCCCGGCAGCTGCTCGGCGGCGCGTCGGTGGTCGTGGCGAACAGTCGCTGGACGGCCGACCTCGCCCGCTCGGTGCTCGGCGGTTCCGACCCGGGATCGACCCGCGCCCTGCGCGGGAGAAGTACGGGCTGGACGGTGGGCCGTGGCTCCTCACGGTCGCGCGGCTCGACTCGCACAAGGGGATCGACACTGTCATTCGGGCGCTCCCCGCTGTGCGCGCCGCGTTCCCAGCAGTGCGGTACGCGGTGGCGGGGGTCGGCTCGCGGGGCCCCGAGTTCGAGCGGCTCGCGGCGGAGCTCGGGCTCGAGGACGCCGTGAAGTTTCTCGGTTTCGTCGCGGACGCCGAGCTGCCGGCGGTCTACAACGCGGCCGATCTGTACGTGGGCGCGTCGCGCCGCTACGACCTCCTCGCTGAGGGCTTCGGCATCGCGTTGGTGGAGGCGTCGGCCTGCGGGCTGGCCGTGGTGGCGGGAGACTCGGGCGGCGTCGCGGACGCGGTGCGAGACGGGGAGACGGGAATCCTGGTCGATCCGAACGATCCCGCGGCAGTCGCGGCGGGGATCACACGATTGCTCGCGGACGCTGACGTGCGCCGGCGCATGGGCGCCGCGGGCCGGCGGGCAGTCGAGACCTATTACAACTGGGACCGCGTGGCGCGGGACCTCATCCAGATTGACGCCGAGTTGCGGCGGGAGTCGCCGCCGGCCGCGCGCTGATGGCGTAGGTGGGGCAGTGCCGGATGAACTCCCCGTCGACCGGCGACCACTCCTGCTCCGGCCGCGTGACGACCGCCTTCCCCTGCGCGTCCAGCACGAACATCCCGGGGGGCGCCTGGACGAGGCAGGCGCCGCAGCCGATGCACCGCTCCCGCTGCACGCGCACGATGACGCCGCGCTTCGGGTACACGCCCGCATCTCCTGGCTGCGGCCACTCGTCGGGATGGTCGAGCGCCGCCGCGGTGGCGCGGTAGCCTTCCTCGACCACCTCGCGCAGGTGATCAAACGAGAACGGCGAGATGTGCTCGACGCGCGGATGCACGTAATAGATGGGCGGCGTGCCCCAGGAGCGCAGCCGCAGCTCGAGCAGCGACTGCATGGCGATCTCGGTCGCGCGCGCGAACACCGAGGCGAACCCCTCGTCCTGCACGTCCGCCCGGAACGCGTTGGACGCCGACACGTCGACTGCGAGCACGACATCGGCGCCGAGCACGAGCGCGGTCCCCACAGGGAGGTTGTCGACCGTCGCGCCGTCGACGTAGAAGCGGCCGCGGATCTCCCGCGGCGGCAGGAAGCCGGGCAGCGCGCACGAGGCGAACACGGCCTCCCGCACGGGGATCTCGTCCAGCCCCTCGAGCCCCCAGAACACCTGCATTCCCGAGTTGACGTCCACGGTGTTGACCACCAGCGGATGGTCCAGCTCGTGGAACGTGATATCGCCGACGAGGCGCTCGAGCAGCGTGTCGAGTGGCTCGCGCCGGAACAGGGCGGGGGAGCGCATCCGCTTGAACGCCATGTCGGCGTGGGCGACGGCGAAGATGTCCTTGCGGCGCAGGTTGACCGCGATTTCGCGCAGCTCGGCGACGCTGTGGCCTGCCGACCACGCCGCGCCCACGAGCGCGCCCACGCTCGAGCCGACGATGTGCGTCGGCAGGAGGCCGCGCTCGGTGAGGGCCTGGAGCACGCCGATGTGCGCGAGGCCTTTCATGCCGCCGCCGCCGAGAACCAGACTGAAGCGTGTGTCGCTTTTCAAGGGATCGCCGCTTGCCCGGAAGGTGAGCGTCCGAGTAACGTAGTCGTGGCCCCTATGCCCGCGCTACTCATTCACCAGCGCATCGTCCGGAGTCGCTGGGCGATGGCCGGCCTCGCCGTGGTGACGGCGCTCACCCTCGTCGCGCTCGCGGCGCCGTGGCTCGCACCTGGTGATCCCTATCGTGGCGCGTTGTCGCACGGCCTCCGGCCGCCGTCGGGCGCGTTTCTGCTCGGAACCGACGCCCAGGGGCGGGACGTGCTGAGCCGCGTGCTGTTCGGCGCTCGGCTCTCGCTCGCCGTCGGGCTCGGCAGTCAGGCGATCGCGCTCGCGGTCGGAGTGGCGCTCGGGCTCGTCGCCGGCTTTTACGGGCGCTGGGCCGACGCCCTGCTGATGCGCATCGCCGACGTCACACTTGCCTTCCCGTCGCTCCTCTTGCTCATCGCCATCGCCGCCGCGGTGAAGCCATCGCTGCCGGTCGTGTGCGTCGTGATCGGGGTCGTTGGCTGGGCCGGCATGGCGCGGCTGGTGCGGGGGCAGGTGCTGGTGGTGCGCGCGCTCGATTACGTGCAGGCGGCGCGGGCGCTGGGTGCTTCGGACGCGCGCCTGGTGTCCCGCCACATCCTTCCGAACGTGCTCGCGCCGGTGATCATCGCGGCCACGCTCGGCGTCGGCGGGGCCATCATGGCGGAGGCGGCGCTGTCGTTCGTGGGTCTCGGCGCGCAGCCGCCCACGCCGTCGTGGGGCGCGATGGTCGCGGAGGGGCGCGACCTGCTGCGCGTGGCCCCGTGGGTGTCGCTCTTCCCCGGGCTCGCGATCGGCGTCGCGGTGCTGGGGTTGAACCTACTGGGCGACGGCTTGCGCGACGCGCTCGACGTGCGGGCATGACCGACATCGCGTACCACCCCACCCGCCTCCGGGCGCTGCGCGACACCTTCCGGGCGCTCCGCGCCACCGAGTTCCCCTGGACCGCCGATACCGTCTACCTGAACAACGCCTCCATCGGCCCCATCCCCGAGCGCACCCGCCGCGCCCTCGACGAGTTCACCGCCAAGCGCACCGCGCCGCACCTCCTCCCCGACCGGGAGCTCCAGGCCGGCCTCCAGGCCGCGCGCGAGGCGATCGCGCAGCTCGTCAACGCGGAGCCGTGCGAGATCGCCCTCGCCACCAACACCAGCCACGGGCTGAACCTGGCGGCCCGCGCGCTGCCGCTCAAGGCGGGCGACGTCGTGCTCGTGTCGGATCGCGAGTTCCCCGCGAACGTGTATCCCTGGCTGCGGCTCAAGAAGCAAGGGATCGACGTCGAGCTCGCCCCTTGTGCACCGGAAGGCTGGCCAGACGAGGACTACCTGGTCGAGCGGCTGCACGATCCGCGCGTGCGCGTCCTCGCGGTGTCGTTTGTGCAGTTCTCCAATGGCTACCGCGCCGATCTCGACCGCCTCGGCGCCGCGTGCCGCGCCAACGGCACCTTCCTCGTGGTGGACGGCATCCAGGGCGTGGCGAACTCCCCGCTCGACGTGCGCGAGACCGCGGTCGACATCCTGGCGTGCGGCGGCCAGAAGTGGCTGCTCTCGCCCTGGGGGTCGGGGTTCGTGTACGTGCGCAAGGAGCTCGTCCCGGCGCTCGAGCCCGCGGTGACGGGATGGATGGCGTTCGAGGGGACGGACGACTTCTCGAAGCTCACCGACTACAACGCCACCTTCCGCGCCGACGCCCGCCGCTTCGAGATGGTGACGCTGCCCTTCCAGGACTTCTACGGGATGACCGAATCGGTCCACATGCTGGCCGAGATCGGCGTCGCCGACATCGCGCAGCATACGCGGGCGCTGCACGAGCCCGTGTTCAAGTGGGCGGAGCAGAACGGCGTGCGCATCGTCTCGCCGCGTGACGACGCGCATCGCTCCGCCATCATCTGTCTCGCGCCCCGGCACCCCGCCGAGGCGTACCACGCCGTCAAACGGGCGCACGTCGTGTGCTCGCTGCGGGAGGGCGCCATCCGGCTGTCACCGCACTGCTTCAACACGGTGGAGGAGATGGAGCGGGTGCTGGATGTGCTGGATCAGCTGGATGGGTAGCGCGACCCCGGGCCACCGGCCCGGGGTCAGCCGAGCAAAGCGGTTTCCGGGCGGCTAACCCCGGGGCGATGCCCCGGGGACTGCGTGACCCACGGTGGCGTCCCGGTGTCCATCCGCCCACCACCCCCATACCACGAACAGCCACCCGAAGATGATGCCGCCGACGGCGAGCGCGACCCGTGTCGGCGGAGGTGGACTGAACAGCGAGCCGACGTACGACAGGACGAGCACAGCGATGAGCGCCCAGAATGCGTAGCGCCCGACCTGGTCGCGGGGGCGTGTGGCCGTGGCGTAGAGCCAGGTCCCCGCGGCGAACATCACTCCCTCGACGCCGACGGTGCCAGCGACGGAGTTCCAGAGACCGAGCCCCAGCGGCGTGCCGCCCGGGTACAGCGGCATGTCGGGGCGATGGGTGACGAAGTCGAGTACCCAGTGGCTTACGACGAGGAGCGCCAGGACGCGCCACCCGCGCCCGTCCCCGGTGCGCGCGCGGTACGCGAGCCCGAACAGGGCGCCCCATCCGATGAGCGTGACGAGGCTGTGCGAGATCGGGATCGAATCGAGCCACAGCGTCAGGAATGGGTTCGGCCCCGGAATGAAATGCGCCTGCTCCCACCCCAAGAGCAAAAACACCGGCCAGAGCAGATCCGCGAGCGACGTCGCGGCGAACAGCACGCCCAGCGAGGCTCGTGGCGCGGCGCGCTTAGCCGCGAGCGCGAGAGCGTAGTGGCCGATGAACATGGGGTCTCCTAGCTGCCGAGCCGCAGCAGCCCGTACTCCTTCTTGCCTTTGCGGAGCAGCAGATTCCTCCCCGCGAGCCAGTCGGCGCTTGCGATGCTCCGGGCGGGGTCCTTCACGCGCTGCTGGTTGACGTAGATCCCACCCTGCTCGATGGAGCGACGCGCCTCGCTCTTCGACCTGGCGAGCCCTGCCTGCACCACTGCGTCGACGAGCGACACGCCGTCCCGCGCCGGGACGGTCGCGGTGGGGAGTTCCTGCGCCAGGACGTCGAAGGTCGCGTCGTCGGCGGCGTGCGGGTCGAAGCCGCCGAACAAGACCTCGGATGCGCGGATGACCTTCGCGGTCGCGTCCAGGCCGTGGACCCGCTCCGTGACGTCGCGAGCCAGGGCGCGCTGCGCCGCGCGCGCGGCGGGGGTCGTCTTCAGCTGGACGAGCAGGGCGTCGATCTCCGCGCGTGGGAGGAAGGTGAAGAGCTTGAGGTAGCGCTCCGTGTCTCGGTCGTCCGTGTTGAGCCAGAACTGGTAGAACTTATAGACCGACGTGAGGGCGGGATCGAGCCAGACCGCGCCGCCCTCCGTCTTCCCGAACTTCGCTCCCGTCGCGGTGGTGAAGAGCGGCGCGACGAGCCCATGCGCCTCGGCCCCCTCCACCCGGCGGATTAAGTCGATCCCGGCCGTGATGTTCCCCCACTGGTCGCTCCCGCCCACCTGGATGGTGCAGTGCTCCTTGCGGAACAGGTGCAGAAAGTCGTACGCCTGCAGCAACATGTAGCTGAATTCGGTGTAAGAGATGCCCGTGTCGAGCCGCGCTTGCACCGACTCCTTCTGCATCATGATGTTGACGGTGAAGTGCTTGCCCACGTCGCGGAGGAAATCCACCAGGCGCTGCTCGACGAGCCAGTCGGCGTTGTTGAGGACGAGGGCGCGCGTCTCCCGCGCGTCGAAGTCGAGCAGCCGCGCCACCTGGTCCCGCTGGCGGTGCACGTTGTCTCGGATCTGCTCTTTGGAGAGGAGGGGGCGCTCGCTCGGTTTACCGCTCGGATCGCCGATCAGGCCGGTGCCGCCGCCCATGAGGACGATCGGTTTGTGGCCGCGCAGCTGGAAGTGTCGCAGCAGCGTGAGCGGCATCAAGTTCCCGACCTGGAAGCTGGGCGCGGTCGGATCGAAGCCGCAGTACACCGTGCGCCGCCCCTCGGCGAGATGGCGTTGGAACTGCTGCGTAGCGTGGTGGACGAACCCGCGCCACTCGAGCTCGGCAACGAGGTCCGGCATGGCGCGGAATCGTAAGAGAAGCCCCAACCGCTGGCAAGCGCTGGTGACCCTTACTAGGTTGTAACGCGATGGCCTCGATCCCCGCGCCCGTTTCCCTGCCGAGCCCCGTCACCTGGTGGCAGCATCCCAAGACCCGCGCCCGTCTGATCGCGGCGGCGGTCCTGGCGGCGATGTACGTCGCGGGGCTCGCCTACGGCTCCTGGACCCGGGTCTGCGCCGGCGAGCACTGCCCCAGCATCTCGCGCCTGATCGGTTCCGGCGACAACGTGCAGATGCAGACGTCGAAGGTCTTCGCCGCCGACGGCCGCTTGATCAGTGAGCTCGGCCTGGAGCGCCGCACGGTGCTGCCCCTCTCCGAGTTTCCCATCGCGGTGCGGCAAGCGTTCCTCGCCACCGAGGACAAGCGGTTCTACTCCCATCACGGTATCGACTACCTCAGGGTCCTCGGTGCCCTCAAGGCGAATTTGCTATCGTTCGGCTATTCGCAGGGCTTCTCGACGATCAGCATGCAGCTCGCCCGCAACATCTTCCCGGACGAGATCAGCCGCCAGAAGCAGCTCACGCGTAAGCTCAAGGAAGCGCGCGTCGCAGTCGAGATCGAGCGCAACTTCCCCAAGGACACGATTCTCCAGCTGTATCTGAACCAGATCAACCTCGGCGCCGGCGCCCACGGTGTGGAGGCCGCCGCGCAGATCTACTTCGGCAAACACGCCTCGCAACTGAACGTCGCGGAAGCGGCCACGCTGGCGGCGCTTCCCAAGTCGCCCGCGATCTACAACCCGCGCACCCACCCCGAGCGCGCCGTGTGGCGGCGCAACGCGGTGCTGGGCTTGATGCGAGACCAGGGATACTTGACGAATGAGGAGTGCGAGCTGTGGCAGGCCTACCCCCTCGTGCTCACGACGCACCGCACCAACTACGGCGATGTGGCACCGTACTTCGTCGAATGGCTGCGCGTCCAGCTCGACGCGCGCTTCGGGCGCGACCTGTACGCGGGCGGCCTGCGGATCTATACCACGCTCGACCTCGACATGCAGGAGGCGGCCGAGCGGGCGTTGCAGGCGCAGCTCGACGCCGTCGAGGCGGGGGTGTACTCGAACGGGAAGTTCCCGGGGCGCACGACCTATCGCGAGTACATCGAATCGTCCAAGGCGACGGGCGAGGACCACGGGTTGTTCACGCCTTACCTGCAGGGCGCACTGGTCGCCCTCGAAGCGAACACCGGCTACATCCGCGCGATGACCGCGGTCCGCGCCGGTCACCCTGTCACCGAGATGGTGGACGACTCCCCGCTCAACCCGCCCGTTATCCAACTCGACTCGACGCCGTGGCAGCCCAAGGATGACGACGACACGACGCTCGGCCTGATCCCGATGCGCGAAGGGCTGTACCTGTCCCGCAACCTCGCGACGATCAAGCTGGGGATGGCGCTGGGTGAGCAGACGGTGATCGGGGAAGCGCGCCGCTACGGGATCACGACCCCGCTCCCGGCCTATCCCTCGATCCACATCGGCGCCAGGGGTGTAAAGCCGATGGAGATGATCGCGGCCTATACGGCCTTCGCCACGCTCGGCACGCGCGCCGAGCCGATCGGCATCCTCCGCGTCGAGGACCGCCAGGGGAACATCCTCTGGAAATCCGACCTGCGGCGCGAGGAGGTGATGGACCCCGAGCACACCTGGCTGATGGTCGACATGATGAAAGACGTGATCCGCCGCGGCACCGCGTTCAGCGCCGTGTGGAAGGCGGGGTTCACGGTCCCGGCGGCCGGCAAGACCGGCACCACAGACGACTACACCGACGCCTGGTTCATCGGCTATACGCCGGAGCTCGTGGCGGGCATCTGGGTTGGCTATGACATTCAGCAGCGCATCCTCGAGCACAACGCCGGTGGCGGCAGGATCGTGGCGCCGGCCTGGACGGCGTTCATGCGCGACGTGTACGACCGGCGGCCGCCGCCGCCCGACTGGGAGCGGCCCGATTCCCTGATCACGCGTGAGGTGGACTGGTCGAACGGCTACCTGGCCACACCGTTCTGCCCGCAGGACGTGCGCCACTGGGACTGGTTCTATCCGGGCACCGAGCCCACGCAGTCGTGCCCTGTGCACACGCCGTTCGGCATCGGGGTGTCACCATAACGGATAGGGATCAGGGGTCGGGGGTCAGGGGCCAGGCGTCCGGAGCGGCGCGCCGGCTCCCTGACCCCCGACCCCCGATGTTGCGCATCCGTGCACGCTCTGTGCACCCCGTTACGGCGCCGCCGATCATGGACGGCGCCGTTCTCGTTGACGACGCCGGGCGGATCGCGGCCCTCGGGCCCGACAGCGCCGTTCCCGCACCCGCCCACGCCGAGCGGCTGGCGTTCCCGGAAGGGGCGCTCGTGCCGGGGCTCGTCAACTGCCACACCCACCTTGAACTGACACACCTCGCCGGCAAGAACCCCGCGCGTGAGTTCCCCCAGTGGATCCGAACGATCCGCGCGCTCAAGGAGGCCATGACGCCGGACGAGTTCTCGCGTTCGGCGGAGCAGGGAGTGCACGACTGCTGGGCGCGTGGCATCACCTGTGTCGCGGACACGGGCTCGAGCGGCGCTCCCCTTGGGGCACTCGCGCGCCTCGGAGGGCGGGGCATCTATTACCAGGAAGTCTTCGGGCCGGACCCGACGCAGTGCGGCGCCAGCCTGACCGAGCTCGCGGCCGCCGTGCGACGGCTGGGCCCGATCGCCACCGGCCGCGCCCGGCTGGGTGTGTCCCCGCACGCACCGTATACCGTGAGCGAGCCGCTGTATCGAGCGACCGCCGAGCTGGCGCGCCGGGAAGGGCTCCCCGTCGCCGTGCACCTCGCCGAGTCGCGCGAGGAAACGGCGCTCGTCCGCGACGGCGCGGGTCCGTTCGCCGATGCGTTGCGCGCGCGCGGGATAACGGTGACCGCACGCGGCTGCTCGCCCGTCGAGTACCTCTTGCGGCTTGTCGTCTTGGAACGTGCAACGGGGTGGCTGTGCATCCACTGTGTCCAGGTGGACGAGCGGGACATCGCCATTCTCCAGCAGGCGGGGGTGGGGCTGGCCCACTGTCCGCGCTCTAACCGCGCCCACGGCCACGGTACGGCGCCGCTGGCGCTGTTCCGGCGCGCCGGGCTCACGGTCGGCTTCGGGACCGATTCGGTGGTAAGCACCGGAGACGTCGATCTCTGGTCGGAAGCGGCCGCCGCGGGCTTGGACGGAGCGGAGGCGCTGCGGATGCTCACGCTCGACGGCGCCCGGGCCCTAGGACTGGAGAACACGATCGGATCGTTAGAAGTTGGCAAAGAAGCTGATCTTGCGGTGTTTCCCTCGACCGCCCTCGACCGCCCTCGACCGCCCTCGACCGCCCTTCTCACCGTCGTCGCCGGACGGGTAGTCCACCGCTAGATTCAGGCCCCATGAAAACGCAGCGGCACGCCGCGATTCTCAAGATCGTCCGCTCCGGACGGGTCGCGAGCCAAGAACAGCTGCGCGAGCTGCTCAAAGGGGAGGGCTTCGCCGTCACCCAGGCGACGCTGTCGCGGGATATCCGTGATCTCGGCCTCGCCAAGGTCGCCGCCCCCGACGGGGGCTCCCATTACGCGCCGCCGCTCGAGAGCGGCTCCGGCATCCGCCCCCACCTGGAGCAGCTCCTCCCCGCGATGCTCGTCTCCATGGATGGAGTGGGGCCGCTGCTCGTCGTCAAGACGCCGGCTGGCGGCGCGCAGGCGCTGGGTCTCGCGATCGACGGGGCGGGCTGGGAGGAGATCATCGGGACGATCGCGGGGGACGACGCGATCCTGGTCATCACCCGCGGCGAGCGCGCCCGGCGTGCGGTCCAGACCCGCCTCAAGGAGCTTGCCGGCCTCCCCGACTGACCGTAGCGTTGAGCCTCGATTCCCCCCCCCAACGAAGCCCGCTGTACCGATAGAGAGGAGGAGGACGTGAACCACCTGACGGCCATCACCCTGCTGGGGGCCTGCCTTGCGGGGGCGTTGTCGGCCGTGCCGCAGGCTGCCCTCGCTCAACAGGCCTCGACGAACGGGCCCGCCACGCTCAACACGCTCACCACCGCCGAACGCGCCGCCGGCTGGCGCCTGTTGTTCGACGGTAAGACCACGGCAGGGTGGCGAGGGTGGAAGATGGATTCGATGCCATCGGGGTGGCAGGTGGTGGACGGCACGCTCAAGCGCGTCAAGCCGGCAGCCGACATCATCACGACCGATAAGTTCCGCAACTTCGAGCTGTCGCTCGAATGGAACATCGCAAAGAACGGCAACAGCGGGATCTTCTACCGCGCGAGCGAGGACGACGACGCGATCTACTGGAGCGCTCCCGAGATGCAGGTGCTGGACGACGCCGGGCATCCGGACGGCCAGTCGCGCCTGACGGCTGCCGGCGCCGACTACGGCCTGTATCCGTCGCCCGCCGGGGTGGTGAAGCCCGCGGGCCAGTGGAACCAGGTGCGCATCGTGGTGAACGGCAACCACGTCGAGCACTGGCTCAACGGCGTGAAGGTTGTCGAGTACGAGCTGGGCAGCCCGGATTGGGAAGCCAAGGTGAAGGCGAGCAAGTTCGCCCCGCATGCGCACTACGGACGCAACGCCGAGGGCTACATCGGCTTGCAAGAGCACGAGTACCCGGTGGCGTTCCGCAACATCAAGATCCGGGTGCTGCCGTGAGTGTCCGCGCCCGGCTGTCGGCGATGATGTTCCTGCAGTTCTTCATCTGGGGCGCGTGGTACACGACGATCGCCGTGTACATGACCCATCATGGAATGGAGACGCTGACGCACTGGCCCTATACGGTGAACCCGATCGCGGCCATCGTCGCGCCGTTCTTCCTGGGGCTCGTCGCGGATCGGTACTTCGCGACGGAGCGGGTGCTGGGGATGCTCCACTTGCTGGGCGGCCTGGTGATGTTCGCCGTGCCTCGCGCGGTGGGCGCCCCAGTCGTGTTCATTCTGCTCCTGCTGCTCTACAACCTGTGCTACATGCCCACGCTCGGACTCGCGAACAGCTTGGCGTTTCATCACATCCAGTCACAAGAGACGCAGTTCCCCTTGATCCGGGTGTTTGGCACGATCGGCTGGATTATCGCCGGGTGGTTCATCAGCCTCGTGCTCGGTCCGCTGACGGGCCTCATCCCCGAACAGACGGCGATGCCCATCTACACCACCGCCACAGCCAGCGTGCTGCTCGGCGTATACAGTTTCACGCTGCCCCATACGCCGCCCCCCGGGGCTGGGCAACGGGTCTCGCTGCGCAGCATCGCCGGCCTGGATGCGCTGGGGCAGCTGGGCGACCGTGCCTTCTACGTCTTCATTGCCGCCTCGCTGCTGTTGTGCATCCCGCTCGCGGCGTACTACAACTTCACCCAGATCTTTCTGGGCAATGCGGGCGTCACCAAGATCGCGGCGACGCAGACGCTCGGTCAGATGTCCGAGACCGGCTTTATGCTGCTTATGCCGCTCTTCTTCGCGCGGCTCGGCGTGAAGCGGATGCTGATGGCCGGCATGGCTGCCTGGGTGCTGCGCTACGCCCTGTTTGCGATCGCGGCGCCCAGTGCAGTCTTCTGGCTCATCATCATCGGTATCCTGCTCCACGGGGTCTGCTACGACTTCTTCTTCGTTACGGGCCAGATCTACGTGGACAAGAAGTCGACACCCGCGGTTCGCGGTCAGGCGCAGGGGTTCCTCGTGCTGGTCACCTACGGCATCGGGATGCTCATCGGCGCACAGGTGGCCGGCAACGTGTACAACCGGTTGCTCGGCGGCGCGGCCAGCCTGACCCTCGAGCGGTGGCCCAGCTTCTGGGTGCTGCCGGCCGGGTTCGCCGCCGTGGTCCTGCTGTTATTCGCAGCGCTGTTTCGCCCGGGGGGCGCGCGCGCGCCCGCGCCCGTGCCGGCCGACTGAGGAGGGTTGCATTATGTCACGCAAACGCATCTCGAGACGGAAATTCGTCGGCGCCATGGGCGCCGGCGTGGCGTTCACCATCGTGCCCCGGCACGTGCTGGGCCGTGGCTACCGCGCGCCGAGCGACAAGCTCAACGTCGCCTGCATCGGCGTGGGGGGCATGGGCCGCAACGACGTGCGGGGCATGGAAGGGGAGAACATCTACGCGCTGTGCGACGTGGATTGGAAGAGCGCCGAAGACGCGTTCCAGACCTACACCAAGGCGAAGCGGTACAAGGATTACCGCGAGCTGTTCGACAAGGAGTCGAAGAACATCGACGCAGTGACGGTGTCGACGCCCGACCACTCACACGCCGCCGCCGGGATGCTCGCCATGAAGGCAGGGAAGCACACCTACATCCAAAAGCCGCTCGCCCGGACCATGGGCGAGGTGCGCGCCTTGGCCGACTACGCGCGCAGTCACCCCAAGATCATGACCCAGATGGGGAACCAGGGCCACGCGCGCGACGGCACGCGCCAGATCCGCGAGTGGGTCGAGGCGGGCGCCATCGGGACGGTGCGCGAGGTGCACTTCTGGACCAATCGGCCGATCTGGCCGCAGGCGATCGACCGGCCGCTCGAGGAGTACTACGCTCCCGCCACGCTCGACTGGAACCTGTGGCTCGGGCCCGCACCGGAGCGGCCGTATCACCCGGCGTACGCTCCGTTCAAGTGGCGCGGCTTCTGGGACTTCGGCACGGGCGCCCTGGGCGACATGGCGTGCCACATCATGGACGCCGCCTACTGGACCCTCGATCTCGGCTACCCCACGCGCGTCGAAGCCGAGTCCACGCCGCTCTTCAAGGAGACCGCGCCGGCCGGCTCGCGCATCAGCTACAGCTTCGCGGCGAAGGGCAAGCGCCCCGAGGTGGCGGTCGTGTGGCGCGACGGCAGTCTCTATCCACCGCGACCGGTCGAAGTGGCCGACGACCTGGCGTGGCCGTTCGACAAGGGCGGTGGGCAGCTGTGGATCGGGAGCGACGGCAAGCTCACCGCGGGGACGTATGGAGACGACCCCAAGCTGCTCACGCCCGCGAAGCAGGGCGTCGCGAGCGGAGATCCCCCGGCGCAGCAGCCGAAGTACCCGCACTCACCCGGCGTCTACGCCGAGTGGATCGCGGCGTGCAAGGGCGGGTCGCCCGCGGGCTCGACGTTCGACGGACACGCGGGAGGGCTGACGTCGATGGTGCTGCTCGGGTGTCTCGCGGTGCGGCTGGGCCGGGCGCTCGAGGTCAACCCCGAGAACGGCCAGGTGACGAAC
>WNGG01005095.1_pt1 | contig 20953 bp, 18 predicted proteins | sample 5400661 | NCBI WGS metagenome assembly WNGG01 (sample SAMN13153372, study PRJNA577476) | soil metagenome | isolation source: 100 cm soil or saprolite under Garry oak tree replicate 1 | place: USA:California | collected 2016-06-15
GACGCGCGCTTCACGGTGAGCTTCGCCGCGCCCGCGTACAGGGCGGAGCCGCCGATGCGCTCGAAGCGGCCACCCTCGATGGTCACCTCCGCGCCGTCGAGCGCTTGCACCGCCGCGAGCTGGACGTCGCTCACCTCCACGGCGTCCAGCAGGCCGCGCGCGCGGCGGATCTCGATGGCGCGCCGGCCGGAGCGGCGCAGGACCGTGCGGCGCATCTCGAGCGAGCCGCCTTCGATCCGCACCGCCACGCTTCGCGCCCCGGCGCCGATGGCGAGCACCTCGCCGTCGAAGAACGCCACCTCGGCGTCGCGCGCGACCAGCGCCGACTCGGCGAGCTCGCGGAGGGCGACCCCCTGTAGCCGCACCGCGCCTCCGTCCACCTCCACGCCGACGGCGGCGTGCTCGACCGCGAGGTCGCGCAGTTCCACCCGCGCGTCGCCCTGGATCCGGACCACCGGGCCCGTCTGCCCGGGCCGGGCCACCAGGCGCGTCTTCGCCGCCCCGGTTCCGGCCAGCACGGCGGGTCTGTCGATCACCAAGGCCTCCGGATAGGTGCCTTCGGCGATGCGGACGAGCGCTCCGGCCGGCGCGGCGCGCAGCGCCTCTCCGACGGTGGGGAACGGCCTTTCTTGCGACCCGTCCGCGGGTGCGGCGGACGTCTGGTCCGGACCGGGCGGCGCGACGAAGAGCACCGCGGGGGCGATCTCTCGCGGCCTGGCCGTGTGGGCCCACCACGGTGGCGTTGCCTCGCACGCGGCCACCAGGAGCAGGACCAAGGACCAAAGCCTCACCGGCGCAGTATGGTGCCTGCCCGCCGGGCGCACCAGCGATCGCCCGTCCGCCACGCGGCGTATGTCCTTCGGGGCCGGCGTCCTACAGAGGAAAGGTGGGAGGCGCGCACGGATGACCAAGGCCGATCTCGTCGAAGGAGTCGCGGCGCAAGCCGCTGGAATGTCCAGGAAGTCCGCCGGCGAGCTGGTCGACTCGATCTTCGACGCGATCCGCAGGGCGCTCCGGAGCGAAGGCCGGTTCAGCTACCCGCGGTTCGGCACCTGGAGCGTCCGCCTGCGCCGCGCGCGGCGCGGGCGGAATCCGCGCACTGGCGCCGAGATCCGCATCGCTGCCGCGCGCACGGTGGGGTTCAGGCCGGCCAAGGAGCTGAAGGCGACGCTCCAGAACGCGTCCCCTGGGTCCGTGCTCTGAAAGGCGCAGCGCCGCCCTATCGGCGGCGACTGGGTCAGCTCTTCCCGCCGGGAGGGAGCGTGAGCGGCGGAGCGCTGACCGCCGTGCGCGACTCTCCGGTCCCGTGCCGCCGGAACAGCTCCTCGACGGGGACGCCGCTCAGCTCGGCGGCGCGCCCGATCATCTCCCCGGCGCGAAGGAAGTGGAGCCGGTCACCCACGAACGCGGCCACCACCATGCCCTTGCACGAGGGAGGATGCGCTCCCACCGACTCGAGGTGGTAGACGAGCCGCGGCAGCGCCTCGGCCGCGAACCCCTCCCACTGTCCGTCCGGATCGATCATCAACTCGTACGACCGTGCGAGCGGGAGCGCTCCCGCCACCTCGCGGGGCGGCCTCGCGGCCGCGGCTCCCGAGGCGGCGGCCTCCTCGCGCGCCTCGGAGATGGCGCGGTTGGCTTCCGCCGCCGGCACGGTCCGATAGGCGATTTCCAAGAGGCGCGAGAGGCGCTCGTCCACTTCCGCAAGGTAACAGATCGTCCAGTCGGTGAACCGCGCGCTCAGCACGCAGGCCGCCCCGGCCGCCACCGCTTAGGTGCCTTTCTTCAGCTCGGTCAGGATGAGACGGGCGATCGCCTTGAGGGTGTCGTAGACGCCGTCGCCCTTCGGTGCGACCGCCTCGAAGTCGGGCACGCCCCGCGGGTTGAGAAGCCCGCGCAGCTCGTCGAGCGTCGCCGCGTTGGGCAGGTCGCGCTTGTTGTACTGGATCACGTACGGGATCTTGTCGAGGTCGTATCCCTGCTCGGCCATGTTGGTGCGCAGGTTCTCCACCGACTCGACGTTCGCCTCCGTGCGCTCCACCTGGCTGTCGGCGACGAACACCACGCCGTCGACGCCCTTGAGGATCAGCTTGCGGGAGGCGTCGTAGAAGACCTGCCCGGGGACCGTGTAGAGGTGGAAGCGCGTCTTGAACCCGCGGATCTCTCCCAGCGAGAGGGGCAGGAAGTCGAAGAAGAGCGTGCGCTCGGTCTCGGTCGCGAGGGAGATCATCTTCCCCTTCGCGTTCTGATTGGTGTTCGCGTAGATGTATTGGAGGTTGGTGGTCTTCCCGCAGAGGCCGGGGCCGTAATAAACGATCTTGCAGTTGATCTCGCGCGAGCTGTAGTTGATGAAAGACATTCCGGCGGCGCCCCTTACTCGCTGAAGAGGTTGTCGATGTCGTCGTCGGTGATCTCGGCGAACGGCGAGCCGGCGCCGGGCACCTGCACCTTCTTCAGGAGCCCGTCGAAGATCTTGTTCAGCTCGTCCGACGCCTTCTTCACGCGCAGCCGCACCAGGCCCAGGGAGCTGCGCGTGTCGAAGATGACCACCAGGATGACTCGGCCGCCGATCACGGAAATGTGGAGGTTGTCGCGCTCTCCCTCGTGAAAGAGGATGGAGAATTCCTTCTCGCCGATCAGCTTGGCGAGCCCGCCGGTCGCGGCGATGTTCCCCGCGGTCAGCGAAGCGAGCGAGGTGGTGTCCAGGTCCTGGGTGGCCCCGACCGAAGCGATCAGCTGCCCGTTCTTGTCGACGAGGAAGACGATCTTCGCGTTCGCTTCGCGCGCCAGGCGCTCGCAAACCGCGCTGATCTGCTGGAACTCCTCGTCGTACATGACCATCTGCGGCTGCATTCGCTTTAGACCTCGCCGAGTTGGATCGGTGCGTCGACGCTAACAGAGCGACACACCCCGAGCAAGATTGCCGATTTCGGCGTTTTCAGGCGCGCCAGTGCGACGGGCGACTACACTTCGCGACGTCCGGAAAGCGCGCGCGCGAGCGTGACTTGATCCGCGTACTCCAGCGCGCCGCCCATGGGCATGCCCTGCGCGATCCGCGTGACGCGCACGCCCAATGGCTTGATCAATCGCGTCAGGTAGAGCGCGGTGGCCTCTCCTTCCACGGTCGGATCGGTGGCGACGATCACTTCCTGCACGTCGCCGTGCAGCCTCGAGATCAGCTCCTTCAGCTTCAGCTGATCGGGACCCACGCCGTCCAGCGGGGAAAGCGCCCCGTGCAGCACGTGATAGCGCCCGCGGAACTCGCGCGTGCGCTCCACCGCGAGCAGGTCGGGGACCGACTCGACCACGCAGATCATCTTTGTGTCGCGCTGAGGATCGGCGCAGATCGCGCACGGGTCCTGCGCGGTCAGGTTGCAGCAGGTCGAGCACAGGCGCACCTCGCGCTCCAGCGAGGAGAGCGCGTCAGCGAGGTCGCGCGCGTACTCGGGCGGCGACTCGAGGATGTGGAAGGCGAGCCGCTGCGCGGTCTTCTCGCCGACTCCGGGGAGCCGGGCGAGCAGCACGGTGAGGCGGGCGATCGGATCCGCGGGTTTCAGGGCACCATTCCGGGGAACATGTCCTTGAGGTTCGCCAGCGGGCCGCCCTGCGCCTGCGCCAGCTGCTGCGCCGCGCGCAGCGCCGAGTTGACCGCCGCGAGCACCAGGTCCTCGAGCATCGCCACGTCCTTCGGATCGACCACCTTGGGATCGATCTGCACCTTGAGCAGCTCGCCCTTCCCGTTCGCCGAGACGGTCACCATCCCGCCGCCGGCGGTGCCGGTGACTTCCTTGCGGGCCAGCTCCTCCTGGGCCCGCCTCATCTGCTCCTGGATCTGCTGCGCCTGCTGGAAGAGCGCGTTCAAGTCGAAGCCGGCCATCGCCTACTCCTCGCCGAGGTCCCTCACATCTTCGATCTCGCCACCCAGAACTTCCACCGCCGCGCGGACGGCAGGGTGCTCGCGGCCGGCCTGCAGGCGCTGGACCTTCCGTTCCTTGCGAGCGCGCTCCTTCTCGTCGTGCAGGCTGGCCTGCGGCGCCTCGGGCGCCTGCTCGATGCGCAGCGCGGCCTTGGTTCCCAGCGCGCGGGCGAAGGCGGCCTCCACCGCGGCGCGGGTCTCGCGGTCCTCGAGCGGCAGTGCGTCGTTCTGGTTGCGGAAGCCGATCGCCACCGTGCCGTTCTCGATGCGCAGCGGGACGGCCCGGTCGAGCGCGGTCGCGGCGCCCATCTTGCGCGCGGCGCGCACCGCGTCCACCAACGCGCGCCAGCGCAGGTCGAGGGGCGCGCCGGCGTCCGACGCGACGGAGTGCGGTCCGTTCGGGGTCGTGTTCGGGGTCGGGGTCGTGTTCGGGGTCGAGGGGGGCGAGGTCGGGATCGAGGCTGAGGTCGCGTTCGAGGGTCCGTCCCCCGGTTCGCCCTCCCGCCGCGCGGTGGCGCGGAGCGCGGCGCCGTTCTCGGCCAGCGTGCGCGCCCCCGACGCGGGTGCCCTCGCGGGCGCGGATTGCCTGGCCGGCCCCGCTCCCCCGAGGCGCGACGAGAGCTGCTCCACCTTCCGCACCAGCTCGGGGAGCGCGCCGGAGGGCGCCAGGTGGACCGCGCGGAGCAGCGCGATCTCCAGCGCGTGGCGCGGGCTCGCCGCCTTGGCCACGTCGTCCTGGCCTTGCTGGAGCAGCTCGAACACGCGCGCGAGCTGCGCCGGGTCGTGCTCGCCCGCCTCGGCGGCGAGCGCGCGCAACTCGTGGTCGGGGAGATCCTGCTTCACGCCCGGGAGCGCAGCCAATACTAGATTCCGGGCGTGCGCGGCCAGCTCCTCGGCGAGCCGCTTGAAGTCGGCCCCCGCCTCGTAGGCGCGCACCACGCCCTGCAGCGCCGCCGCGGGATCGCGCCGCAGCACAGCGCGCACGGTCCCCGCCACCACGCCCTGGTCGAGCGCCCCGAGAGTCTCGACCGCCTCGGCTTCGCCGATCTCCTCCGCGCCGGCGTGCGCGGCGAAGAGCTGGTCGAGCAGGCTCAGCGCGTCGCGCATCGATCCGGCCGCCTGCCGCGCCACCAGCGAGAGCGCCGCGTCCGCGACCTGCACGCCTTCCGCCTGGGCGATCTCGCGCAGCCGCGCGACGATCTTTCCCAGCGGCACCAGCTGGAAGTTGTGCCGCTGCACGCGCGAGAGGATGGTCGCCGGCAGCTTCTGCGGATCCGTCGTCGCCAGCAGGAACTTGATGTGCCCGGGCGGCTCCTCGAGGGTCTTGAGCAGCGCGTTGAACGCGGCGCCGCTCAGCATGTGCACCTCGTCCACGATGTAGATCTTGTAGCGGTCGCGCGCCGGCAGGTACCTGGCCGCCTCGCGCAGCGCCCGCACGTCGTCGACGCCGTTGTTGGAGGCGGCGTCGATCTCCTGCACGTCGAGGTCGGTGCCGGCGGCGATGTCGATGCACGGCCCGCAGGCGCCGCACGGCTCGGCGGTGGGGCCGTTCACGCAGTTGAGCGCGCGGGCGAGGATGCGGGCGCTGGTCGTCTTGCCGCATCCGCGCGGGCCGGTGAAGAGGAACGCGTGCGCCACCCGGCCGGTGCGCAGCGCATTGGACAGCGTGCGGACCACGTGCTCCTGGCCGGTGAGGTCGGCGAAGCGCTGCGGCCGGTACTTGCGCGCGAGGACGAGATACGGAGTGGTCATGGGATGGAAGCCCGCGGGGCGCTGGACCGGAGACCGGGCACACGGTTGAAGCCGCTACCGTTGCTCCCTTCCGGGCCTGGCGGGTTCACGACCCGCCGTCGCCCGGTCCCCGGTCCAGCGTCCCTTCCGGGTCGGCACCGCATATCACGAACGCGCTCGCGAATGGGGCACCGCGTTCCGTTCAGAAGCTAACGGGACGCGAGGATCGCCGCAAGCGGTCGGCCGCTTGCGTGCGCCATGGAGGCAACAGTGTCGCCTGCCGGCCCTTGCGCGGTAGGCCGGCCGAACCTATTGGCCATCACGAATGGAGAAGCGTGCGTCCAAGACGGCTTATTTCCTCAACCGGATCCTCGGCTACCTGGCGCTGATCGGCCGGAACGTCCGGCTGCCGGAGAGCGGGGGCGTTTGGATCCTCGTCGCCGACGCGGTCCACGCGCCCTGGGAAGTCGTCGATCTGCTGGCTGCCAGCTACCCGGGCGTCGACGCTCAACGGCTGCCGTTCGTGGCGTTGCTGACCGACTTCGACGTGGAGGAGTTCGAGCGCGAGATGCTAGCCACCGGGCGCTCGGCTGCGGCGTCGACCCCAGTCCCCGTCGAGCTCGAGCCTGCCGAGGTCGACGATGGCGAGCTCGAGCCTGGCGAGCTCGAGCCTGGCGAGCTCGCAGATGGCGAGGTCGAGGGCGGCGACGAAACGCCGCCCGTTCCGGAACCGGCAACCTGATGATTCGGATAGGAGCTATTTCCACGCCAGCCAAGCCGGCAGCGGCGGTCGCAGGCTGACTGGCTTCCCCTCCCGAAACTCGGCGACTTGCCGGAAAGGACTGGCAAGGTCGTTGTTGTCGAACGCGAGTACGTGCGGCAGCGAGCGGATCGCCCGTGTGAGGTTTGCCTGCGTGCGCGAGAAGCGCGCTGCGAGCTTGTCGTCGGGCACGTCATGACCTCCCTGAAGCACGCGCATCGCCACGCGCTCCCGCGAGACCTCGATACTGTCGATGCCGATGTAGCAGAGGACGACCGTGTAGCCCTTCTCCGCCGCTGCTTCGCGCAAGAATTGCACCTTGTCGCCCACCGGATCGGAGAAGACGGTCTCGAACACGAAGCTTTCGCGTTGCTCCACCAGCGTCTTGCGCAGTTCGTTCGCAAGACGCGCGGCCTCCTGGGCCTCAACACCGAGATCGTGCGCCAGGTCGTCGGCATTCACGAAGCGCAAGGCGGCCGGCGCGAGATGCACGGCATGGAATGTCGACTTGCCGGCGCCGTTCGGTCCGGCGATGGCGACGACGATCGGCCTCGCATCGAAGGGCGAGATCACTTCGACTTGACGGGCTTGAACTCGCGGTTCACGAAGCGCCCCACGCGGCGCGTCCCGTCTTCCTCAATCTTGACGAGGAATCCGGGGCGGCCGGGAGCCGGCTCGAAATGCGGATACGTGCGCGACGCCAAGTGCGCGGCCAGGCGCCGACGGCCTTCGTCGGTATCGACGGACTTGAGGCAGTCCGAGAGTGGCCGCCCTTCCCCGCGCTGCTTGAGCCGGAGAACCTCATCGGTCCGGAGCGCGAGCTCAGTCGCGCGACCGATCCGCGCCCAAAACTCGATCTGGCTCGCGATCGAGCGCTCGGTGATCTCGCCCGTCAGGCGAGCGTCGAGGACGAGAGCTTCGGAGAGCTTGACCGGCTGACCCATGGCCAACAAGGTAGCATTTTGCTACCCGCAGCGCAACCGAACTTGGCTGCTGATGTTAATTGGCGGAGAGCGAGGGATTCGAACCCCCGATACCCTTGCGGGTACTCCTGATTTCGAATCAGGTGCCTTCAGCCGCTCGGCCAGCTCTCCCAATCTCGGCGCCCGATCTGCTCCGGGGAGCGGCGCGACGTCAAGCAGGTTTGGCGGAGAGGGTGGGATTCGAACCCACGATACGTTGCCGTATACACGCTTTCCAAGCGTGCGCCTTCGGCCGCTCGGCCACCTCTCCGATCACTTCCCGCGCCTGGAGCGGAAGAACGAGCTGAGCAGCTCCGCGCATTCCGCCGCCAGCACCCCGCTCGCGACTTCCACGCGGTGGTTGAGGCGGGGATCGCGCGGCACGTCGAACAGCGTCCCTGCAGCGCCCGCCTTCGGATCGGGCACCGCGTAGACCAGCCGGTCGACGCGCGCATTCACCAGCGCTCCGGCGCACATCGGGCACGGCTCGAGCGTCGCGTACACGGTGGCGCCGCTGAGCCGCCACCGGCCGAGCGAACGCGCGGCCTCCTGCAGCGCGAGCACCTCGGCATGGGCGGTCGGGTCGCGCCGGGTCTCGCGGGCGTTGCGCCCCCGCCCGACCACGCGCGACTCGTGCACCACCACGGCGCCGATCGGCACCTCGCCTTCGGCGGCCGCTTTGCGCGCCTCGGCCAGCGCCTCCGCCATCCAGGTCGCGTCCATCGTCATTCCAAAGAGCGGGCGGCTGCTTAGCACGGCCCTGCGGCCGCGGCAATGCGAGCGGGACGTTCGCTCGTGCTGGAGGGTGCCTCCTCCGCCGTGTCCCGTCACGCCTCGTCACGGCACCCGCGGATTGAGGAGCGCGCCGCGGCGCACACCTTCCCGGGAAAGGCCCGCTGGCGCAGGCGGGCGCGCGTTGCGGGACCGCGGTGTGGTCGCCTCCTCGGCCGCGGCCCTGCAGCGCGAAGTGGCCGGCCCCGCGGGATCGAAGGGTGGGGCCGGGTTCAGTGCAGGATGGCGGCGCTACCCTGCTGCGTGCGGGCGAGCGGAACCGCGTAGTCGGAGCCGTCGCTCAACGTGACGGATACCTGCGGCGCCTCCCCTTCGTCCAGGATGCGCAACGAAGCGCCCTGCTCTCCGCATTTCGCCTCCGGTTCAATCGGCGGGCACGCCGGCGCTGCGTCCCGCGGAAGAGCGCCCGTTCGCGCCCGCGCCAGCGAGAGGGACGCGGCGCACACGAGCGCGTCGATCTTCAGCACGCCGTCCCGGTGGCGGCGGAGCAGGGGGACGAATGAGTCCCGGACCATCGGGTTCCACTCGAAGCGCTGCGTGGCCCTTTCCATCTGCTCGGCGCAGGCGGGCCAGTCGAGGCGTTGGGCATCGAGGAATGCCGCCGTGCGCGCCGCCAGACGGTCCCGTGCGTTCGCGCGCAGCAGCGCTCGTCCGAGCCCATCGAAGAAGGTCCCGTTCTGCTCATGCGCGTCGGCGATCAACGTGCGGGCGCCCTCCGGCAACCGCGCATCGGGATCCGCGAGCAAGAGCTGCTGGAAGAGCCGTTCGCGCTGGAGGACGTCCGCAAATCGCGGGGTACCGGCGCGGATCGCGATCAGCTGCGCGCGCACGCCCTCGAGCGCGCCCGCAGACGCGACCGAGAGGGCGCGGACGCATGCGTACGACGACACACTCGTGACTGCCACGCCGATCATCCGTCCGAGGACGCTCGGGTAGGACAGATCGCGGCCGAGCGCCAGCATGTCGGCGCATTCATAGGCGGCCGCGTCCGCCCGGCCCTGATCGACCAGGGTGAGCACGTCCAGGGCCGCGAGTCGAGCAGCCTGCTGCACGTCCGTGAAAGGATCGCCGGGCCGCAATGCCGCAAACAACCGCAGCGACGGGGGAGCACGCGCGGAACGTGCGTGCGTCGCCTTGAGCGCGCCGTGCATCGCGGCCCGGTGCTGGACCAGGTCGACCGAGCTGTCCGACCCGAGCTGCGCGATCGGATCCTGCCCGTTGTAGATGCGCATCACCCGATTCATGCCCGCCGGGCCCAACCGCTTGTACGTCGCGTAGCTCTCGTGGAGAGCGGCCAGATGTGGCTCGAGCAGCTCGCCGAAGCTGCCCGGGAGCGGCGCAGCCACGTGCGATGGGCGCATATCCGCCGCGCGCTCCTCTGCCCACGCCGCTTCGATCAACTGCTCCCGCTGCGCGCGCCGCGGGACGAGCAGCCATGCGAGGGCGGCCGCGACCGCGCCAGCGAGCGCAACGATGATCTTCCCGCGGAGTCGCACGAAAGTGATGCCTCCGTGGAGGGCGACCCGACGTGGGCTCGCCTGTCTCTGCCTAATGGCTACTCGTTGTGGCGGGCCCTGCAGGATTCGAACCTGCGGCCTTCGGATTCGTAGTCCGACGCTCTATCCAACTGAGCTAAGGGCCCTCAACTGGCTGGCGGAGAGGGAGGGATTCGAACCCTCGATACAGCTTTGGGCCGTATACTGGTTTAGCAAACCAGCGCCTTCAGCCTCTCGGCCACCTCTCCCCTGATTCGTCGCACCTGTTTCTCCGGGACGGCACGCCCCGGGAGCGCTGGCTTCTAGATCAGAGCACCGGGTCCGTCAAGGCAAACCACCCCGCCTCCCGGCCAGCTTCGCGCACGGTACAATGCCCTGGACGCGCCTGTAGCTCAGCTGGATAGAGCAGCGGCCTTCGAAGCCGCGGGCCGCAGGTTCGACTCCTGCCAGGCGCGCCACCCAACGCGGCGGACTCAGCGGCAGAAGCGGAGATCGCGCTGGTGATCGCCGACACTCTGCAAGGCAAGGGACTTGGCCTGCCGCGGGTTGAACAGGACATCAGTGGCCGACGCCGACGAGCACGTCGCTCGCCTGGGCGTCGCGCACGGCCGCGTCGGCATCGTCGGGAAGGAGGAAACGCTCCTTCACGCTCCGCCGGACGAACCGCTCGACCGCCTTCACGTAGCCCTGGTGGCTCTTGTACAGCTCCTGGAGCGAGGGCCGCGGATCACCCGCCGCCTTGGCCTGCTCTTTCGTCACCGGCAAGGGCAGGAACATGCCGTTCAGCTCGCAGAGCTCGCCGTCGGCATAGGGGGCGCGGCGAAGGTTCCATCCGGTCAACGTCGCGGTGGGAACGCCCACCACGGGAAGCTCGACGCCGCCGAGATCGATTCCGACCTCGCTCACCCGCGGCACGAGGACGCGGTGGGTCGCGAGGACCGGAGGATGGCCCCAGTTGGTGATGATTCCACGGTTCTGGGAGACGGAGGGGCCGAAGTCCAGCTCGCCGAGCGCATTGAAAAGCCCGTTGTACGTCACGCCTGGGATCGCTGGAAAGCCAACCTCCTCTTGGTCCTCGGGGGGCACCAGCAGGCCTTCGTCCACCGTCGCGCGGCGGCTCGGAGGCGCCTCGATTCCCTTCGTCACCCACTCGTCGAGATCCGTGAAGATCGCCCGCAGCGCCGGCCCGACGTAAACGGGATTGTTGAGCTGCTGGCACAAACCCAGGTCAGGGACCGAACCGAATCCACCTCAATGACGCAATGGAAATGCAGATCAAGGCAGTCCGATGTCCCGCACCATCTCCTGGGCGATGATGGTCGCGGCGTCGTCGGGCAGAAGCAGGCCTTCCTCCACCTGATCCTCCACCGCCTCCCTCACGCGCGCCATGTAACCCGCCTTCGACGCATAACGCTCCTCGACGGAGCGGCGGGGATCGCCCTTCCGATCGGCCTGGTGCACCGCGAATGGGATGTACTGTCCCGACAGGTCGCACAAGTCGGGGTTGCCGAAATTGACCTTGCGCGTGTTCCACCCGGAGTAGGTCCCGAGCGGCACTCGAACCTGTGTCGAGCGGACCGCGTCCACCTCGTTGCCGTCCGCATCGACCTGAGGTAGCAACTCGCGGTACGTGAAACGGACGGCAGGTGGCTCATCCATCACGCCCGACTCGTCCCTCGCGTCGAAGCCGCGCCCGCGATCCAGCACCTGCCTGCTGTTGAAGTTTCCCACGAAGGTCACACCGGGGATGCTTGGGAAGGCCACGCGGTGGGCGGGCACCAGGGTGCGGCGGCGGAGTGTCGCGTACCGGCTGTGCGGCGGCTTCTGGCCGTGCGCCACCCAGTCGCGCAAAGCCACGAGCAACGCGCGGAAGTTGTAGGTGTAGGAGTTGAGGTTGCTAAGTTGCTCGCAAACCGGGTTTTGCGTCGCAGCGACCGCGGGCTGCGAACCTCCGTGCTGTGCGCTGGCAAAGAGATAGATGCGCACGTTCTCGGGGATCTCCAGGTCCTCGTCGGCGTCGGCATCCACCGTCGTAAACGACATGCCGGCCTGCCAGTACTCCGTGCTACTGACGGTGTTGAAGACCTTCGGACAGGTGTGGCTGCGCCGGCAGCGGTCGAGCAGCCCTCCGTCGATGTGCGCGAAGCGGTCGTGCGTATCTCCCCACGTCGTCGGCGACTCCTGCCCGGGGAATTGCTTCTCGGTGTGCTGCGTGCCCGCCAGGCGCGTGGGCTGCGCGAAGCGGATGTTCAGCGAGATGCGGTAGCTGGCGATGTCCGGGTCAAGCCCGTCGAACACCCGGTTTCCGTTCTCATCCTCGTTGAATCCGAGCTCGGTGAACGTGCGCAGGAACCGACCGCTCTGGGAGATCCCGAAGCCGATGGTGCTGCGGACGGCCCCGGCAAGAGGATTAGCGGGGCCCGAGCGTCGACCATGCCCGCGCAGGAAGGAGACGAGGTCTCGCGTGGCCGCAAACCCGATCCCCATCACCTTTGGATCCTTTCCCGTATAGACCAGCTCATAGATGTGATTCGTGTCGAATCCGCCTTGCAGGCAGACGCGCGTGGTGCTCGGTGTTCCCGGGAATGGATTCGTCGCGCTGCAGTCGGCGAACGCCCATTGACTGCGCGGGATCAGCTCCTTGGGGTCGTTGTGATGGATCCGCCTCGTCAGCGTCGCCGTCGAGTTGTCCAACGTGGCGGTCTCGATGGGCGCGGTGAGGGCGTTGCCGGCGAGCGGCTCGGACGGCACGGCCGCCGCCGGGGTGTACTCCTGCCGGACTTCGCCGGTGATGGAGGATCCGTCTTTGTGGTGCGCAACTGGGGCGAGCGTCATTACCTGCCGTCCGCCACCCGCGAGCGCATCGCCCTGCCACCCGCTCCAGACCAGGATGAAGCCCTGCTTCTGCAGAAAGCCGTCCCCGGCCGGATTTGCGGTGGTCGTCCCGACATTCAGGAAGGAAGTGATGAGCTTGTTCCCGCGGTTCACGACGTCATAGACGAGGGTGTGGTTGCTCCTTGCCAGATCGGCAGGCTTGAGGATGGAGAACGTCATCGCGTACTCCACGTTCCCGCGGACGTTCCGCGGCGCTCTCTCGATGTCCTGGACGATCCGGTTGAGCGGATGGTGCGGATCGATCTCGCCGGTGACTACGCCGTCGAGCTGCTCGTAGGCGCCAGCGCTTCCGAAGGTGGTGGCGCCGAAAGGCGAGCTCCTGCTGAACGTGATGCCCGTGACCTCCGCGCGCGCGGCGGTGCCCAGCGCCAAGAACGCAAGCCCGGAAACGATCAGGAGCCGATCCCCGCGGGAAGACGTCATGGCGTTCCCCCCTCAAGGCCACTGCTGCAGTTGCTCGATGTTCGATCCGGACCGGCCCCTGCGAAACCATTGGGCCGCAGCGGCAGTCAAGACGCGACGCGCAAGCAGCCGCCGACCATCGTCGGTCCCGCCTCCAGCACCCTGCAGCACGAGGTCCTTGTGGCCCTGGTCGAGCAGCTAGCCCATCATGTTGCGGAGCAAGGCAAGCGCGTCGTCGCGTTCCTTGACGAGCTGCACGCGCTCCCGCTGAAGACTGCGGATGGTCGCCAGCAGCCGCGGAATGCAAAACGCGCTGAACGCGCCATAGCCCTGGTTGGCGCCACCCAGGGTCTTGTGCTGCTCCACGACGGACTCCAGCTCGTCGAGCTCGACGTCGTTCATGGGCTCGTTGTCGATCGCCGTGCCCATTCGCCCCTTCTGCACGCCGGCGTGCTCGGCGCCGGAGGATGCGGGAAAGGCGGAGGGTCGCTCCGCCTTTCCCGGTTACGCTGCTAGAACGTGTGCTGCACGCGACCGTACACGAACCGGCCCACGTAGTCGTAGACGGTGGGATCGGAGTTGGCTAGGGCCGCGCTGTACACGAACTGCGGCGACTGATCGAACACATTGTTCACGCCCACCATGAACACCGTCCTCCCTGCCGGGCTGGGGAGAACGTAGCTCGCGTTCAGGTCGACCACTACGTTGTGTCCCGTCTGCCGCGCGGGAAGGGTCGGGTCCACGTAGCAGAGCCCGCCCGCCGACGTCAGGTCGGACGCGGCGCACTCCCTGAAGGTGCCCACGTACCGGACGATCGTCCCCGCGCTCAATCCTCCCAGCCTCCAGTTTGCGCCGGCGTTGAATTTCCACTGCGGCAGCGGGCCACCGTACGCTTGACCGCCGAGATCGTAGGTGCCCTTCGCGTTGATCACCTGGGTGCCCGTGGCCAGCGTCTGCGTCTTGTCGAAGTGTTCCAACCAGGTCAGGTCGAAGAGGAGGCCGAGGCGACCGAAGTCCGTGGGCAGCGCGTAGCGAATGGCGAAGTCGATGCCGGCGGTGCTGAGCTGGCCCACGTTCTGGTTGACGTCGGTGACGAAGAGGATGCGACCGTTTCCTCCTTGCCGCACGTCCGAACGGGTGATGAGATCGCAATAGGCCGGCGCGTTGGCGGCGGTTGCGGGACTCGCGGCGGGGTAGCAGCCCGCGAGGATCGACGAGGTGCCGATGGTGCCGACCAGGTTGTCCACGGTCATGTGGTAGTAGTCGAGGGTGATCGAGAGATCCCGGACCATCCGCGGCTGCACCACCACGCCGGCCGTGAAGATCTTCGCCGTCTCCGGGCTCAAGTTCCTGTTGCCGCCCTGGTGGGCCAGCTCTTGGTTGCCCTGGTCACCCGAGCCGGTCGCCGGGGCCCCCGTCGCCGTGCACTGCTTGACGAGAGGATCGGTGAGGTTGCCGGAGAGGGGGCCCTTGCACGGGTCGGCGGCGGGCGGGGCAGTCTCGCTCTGCCCGAGGTAGAGCTCGCTGATGGTCGGCGCGCGGAAGGCGGTGGAGTAGGTGCCCCGCACCGTGAGGTCCCGCACCGGCGTGTAGCGCGCGCCGAACTTGTACGTGAACTTGCCGCCGAAGGTGTCGTAGTTCACCGAGCGGCCCGCCACGCTCGCCTCGAGATCCTGCACGCCAGGAACGTTGCTGATGACGGGGATCGACATCGGGTCGGCAATCTGCGCACCGGACTGGCGGCGGAACTCGTATCCGAGCGCGAGCGACACAGGGCGGTCGGCCATCAGCTTGAACAGCTCGCCTGTGGCGTTGGCGCCGACGGAGAACAGTTGGTCGAAGGCACGCGAGGTGCCCTCGAAACCGAGCCCCGAGATCTGAGAGGGGCTGATGCTGCCGTTGTTGGGCCCGCTGAACAGGTTGAGCGGGACGCAGCCGGGGATGATCGTGTTGAGATCGCCCGGCGTCTTCACACACACAGGGTTGCCATTCTTGTCGGGCATGCTCGGTCCGACCGCGTCGGCGATCCGCGAGTTTCGAATCGCTCCCGCGGTGGTGAAGGTGCCGTTGCTACGGCCGTAGTTCAGCGATACGTCCCAGTACCAGCCACGGAGCGGCCCGAACGGCTCGGGCAACGTTCCGTCCAGACCGGTGACCACGCGGAACGTCCCCAGCTCTTCCTTGTACTCGCGGTGGCCGAACTCCACCAGGCGGCGGCCGGCGAAAGTGGGCTCAACGCCGAAGGGGTTGTATTGGTTGAACGCGGAGACCGCGATGGGAATGTCGCTGCCTGGGGCGATGGGGTAGTCGCCCGGATTGAGCGGCATGGGTGCGGCGTTCTGCTGCGAGTTTCGCTGCACGTAGGACGCCTCGTAATAGCCGCGCACGCCGCTGAACCTGGTGTCGCCGCTCGAGTAGACCTGGACGCGGTTCGAAGGGATCGTCAGGTAGTTCTCGGCGGCGAAGTTGTACCTGTCGGCGGCGGTCGCGACGCGCCAGCCCTGCGGGTTGGCGGCCGTCCGGGCGGCCGGGTCCTGGATGAAGTTATCGGTTCTCCAGTTCGCGTCGTTGTTGACGAGGAAGCTGCAGGTCGGGCTCGCCATACACCCCGCAAGTGGGCTCGTGTCGGGATTCTGGGGCAGACCGATGGTCACGTTCGGGGTGCGGCGGCTGCCGCCCGGCTCTGCTGCTTGTGTCGCGTAGTTATACGTCAGCGCGTTCGCGCTCCAGTCCCGGTCGCGCAGCCAGGAATCTCCCTGGTTGAAGTAACCGACGGAGAAAAGGAAGTTCCCCGCCGTCCCGGAGCGGCCGGTCGTCACCTGCCCGTCGAAGGTATTCGCATCGCCGTGGCCCGAGACGCCGTACTGCGCGCTCGCCTCAGTGCCGTTGAAGGTCTTCCTGGTGATGACGTTGACCACGCCGGCGATCGCGTCGGACCCATAGATCGCCGAGGCCCCATCCTTCAGGACCTCGATGCGCTCGACCGCCGCGGCGGGGATCGAGTTCAGATCCACCGAAGAAGAGGCTCCGACCCCACTGTTGACGAATCGCCTGCCGTTGACGAGCACCAGCGTGCGGGTGACCCCGAGACTGCGCAGGTTGATGCGGGTGCTGCCGTCGGCGCTGTAGGTGGCGCCACCGTTGTTGAGCTGGAAGTTCGGGGAGTTGCCTTGCTCGGGGAGCATCTGCAGGAATTCGCCGATGGTCACCTTGCCGCTCTCCTGCAGCTGCTGGCGCGTCAGCACCGTGACCGGCGCGGGGGTGGTCAGGTCCTTGCGGCGGACGCGCGAGCCGGTGACCACGATCTCCTCTTCGGCAGCCGACCTTGCCGCGGCTGTGTCGGCCGCGGAAGGCACCGCGGTCGCGGGCTGTGGTTCGGCCGCAGGGGCCGCGCCCGCGGGCTTGGACTCCTGCGCCGGGGCCATGCCCGCGGCGAGGACCAGAAAGACGAACGTCGCTGCGAACGTGCTCCGCCTCCGTGTCATGTGATGCTCCTCCCGACGAGGCGGCAGGACCGCTCTCGTCTCCCGTGATGACCGTTGAGTGGTGGAGCGCCGTTCACCGACGCCGCGCGTGCGACGGTCGGATCTCGAGCGATGGTCTGGCCGCGCACGCCTGCGTGTGGACCGATCGGGGCCATGCGAGAGCCTACGGACGATGCCGGCTGCGGCGCTGCTTGATTACTGCAGCCAGCCTATCCCGCCTGCTCCGTGCTCTGCAATCAGCTGGCGGGGTGCTCGCGCGCGGCGCAGCGTTCGATGACCTCGACCAGCTGCGAGGCCTCGAGGGGCTTCACCAGGTGCGCGGCAAAACCCGCCGTCTTGCTGCGAGCGCGATCCGCTTGCAGGCCGTAGCCGGTCAGCGCCACCAGGACGGGCGCCCGCGCACCGAGGAGCAAGCGCAGCCGCGACCCGAGCTCGTACCCGTCCATCGCCGGCAGCCCGACGTCGAGCACGGCCACGTCCGGCGAGAACTCCTCCACGACCGCCAGCGCCGCGGGACCGCTCTCGGCCGCGCGCACCTCGTGTCCCGCGCTTTCCAGGATGTCGCCGAGCAGCATCCGCGCGTCCTCGTTGTCGTCGACGACCAGCACGCGCTTCCGGGCGATCCGGGGACCGGGCGAGCCGAGCGTGGACGAGGAGGGCACCTCGGCGCCGCGGGCCCCGTCCAGCGCGGGCAGCCGTACCGTGAAGGTGCTCCCCTTGCCGAGGCCGGGGCTGCGCGCCACGACCGTCCCGCCGTGCATGGTCACGAGATTTCGCACCAGCGCCAGCCCGATGCCGAGGCCGCCCTCCGCGCGGTCCGACGACTGCCGGCCCTGGACGAACAGATCGAACACGCGAGGCAGCAGGCCCGGCGCGATTCCGATGCCGTCGTCCTGCACCTCGATGACCACCTCCGACCCGTCGCGCCGCGCCATCAGCGAGATGTGCCCGCCCGGCTCGGTATACTTCGCGGCGTTGGTCAGCAGATTCGCGACTACCTGCGCCACCCGGACCTCGTCCGCTTCCAGGCGCAGGCCCCGCGGCGGGGCGTGCACGTCGAAGTGGTGCCGGCGCTGCTCGAGCAGCGGGCTGGCGATCTCGGTCGCCTTGGCGAGGACGTCCCGGATCTCCACGGTTTGCCTGCGCAGCTCCACCTTGCCGCGGGTGATGCGCGACACGTCGAGCAGGTCGTCCACCAGGCGGATGAGGTGCCGCGTCTGCCGGTCGATGACCTCCTCTTCGCGCGAGATGCGACCGTCGCCCCGCAGCTTCATCAGCTCGAGCGCGGTCAGGATGGGCGAGAGCGGATTGCGCAGCTCGTGGCCGAGCATGGCCAGGAACTCGTCCTTGGCCACGCTGGCGGCCTCCGCCTGCTCGCGCGCGTACCGGAGCGCCTCCTCCATCTCGCTGCGGCGCTTCAACTCGGTCTCCAGCGCCCGGGCGCGCTGCTGCAGCAGGCTGATCTCGCGCAGGCGCTTGTCGCGCTCGTCCGATTCCGAGTAGCTCTCGGCCGGCACCACGTGATCGTGCGCGTTGCAGATGCGCGCGAACGGCTCGCCGTGCGCCTCCTTGAAGAAGTTCCCCATCACGTACGCGCAGAGGAGCGAGAAAGGCCGGGCGCGGCCGAGATCGTTCCAGAGCTCCTCCAAGCGGATGGCGGCCTGCGGGTTCCCGTCGCGCCAGAGCACGTCGACCATCTCGCCGTACAGGCGCACGCGCTTGCGCTCGCACGCAGCCAGGCAGCGGTCGATGGTTCCCCCGACGAGCGATCGGAACGGCTCCCACTGCGGCATCCCCGCGACCATGAAGGCGTCGAGCGTCGCGCGCGCGTCGAGGACGGTCAGCCGCCCGGCGGCGGACGCACGCTCGACGTCGAACCCCTTCGCGGCCAGCGACTCCTGGAACGCCCGCCGGTGCGGCTCGGTGGCGATGACCACGACGGGCTCGTCCGCGATCAGTCCCGCGCCGAGATACCGCGCGACGGTCTCCCGGAGGAACGCCTCGTCCTCGTAGAACTGGACGGTGTGGCCGGAACCGGCAGGCGTGGCCCGCAGCTCGGCGTCGGAAGCCCGGCCCGCATCCATGATCGTCGGCTGGTGCTGCGGATCGAGCATGTCACCTCGCGAGGATGTACCGTGCGCGCGGGGCCTTGCAGTGCCCGCGCTGGAGCGCCAAACCTAGCCGCCCTTCCCACACCACGCCAGCAAGGAGCGCAGCGGCCGGGCAAGGCGACGGCTCCCATGATGTGCTTCCGGACGGGCGATGGCACGCCCGCCCGCACTCGGAGGGCCCGGAGCTGAACAGCAGGACGGCCGGAATGTCAGCTGCCCGACATCGATGCTTCGTTCAACGCCCGCCGGCCAGGCGCGCGACGGCCGCGTCGGTCTCGGCGGCGAGGCGCGCCACGAGCCGCGCCGCAGGCTCCCGGCGCGCCATGCGCAGCCCCTGCCCTGCCCAGAGCGAAAGGAATTCCGCCCTGCCCGCCTTGGCGGCGGCGGTGCGCAGCGGGCGCGTCAGCGCGTTCTGCAGCGGGAAGGGCAGAATCCCCTCGGGGTCGCGGTCGACCTGTTCCATGAACCGGTTGACGATGCCGCGCGCCGGCCGGCCGGAGAAGGCGCGCGTCAGGCGCGTCTGGTCCTCGCGCGCGCCGAGGATGGCCTGCTTGTAGCAATCGGGCACGCCGGCCTCCTCGGTGGTGAGGAAGGCGGTGCCCATCTGCACCGCGCTCGCGCCGAGCGCCAGCGCGGCGGCGATGCCGCGGCCGTCCATGATGCCGCCGGAGGCGATGACCGGGACCCGCACGGCGTCGGCGATCTGCGGGACCAGCGCGATGGTGCCCACCATCGAGGTCTCGAAGTCGCCGGCGAAGCTGCCCCGGTGGCCGCCCGCCTCGCTTCCCTGCGCCACGACCGCGTCCACCCCGGCCTTCTCGAGAGCGATGGCTTCCTCGACTGTGGTGGCGGTGCCGGCGAGGAACATGCCGCGCCGCTTGATCGCCTCGACGGCGTCACCAGGCAGCATGCCGAAGGTGAAGCTGAAGACGGACGCCCCGGTCTCGAGCGCGGCCGCGAGCTGCTCGACAAAAGCGTCGGCGGGCGTGGAGGGCGGCGCGGGCGCGGCCAGGCCGAGCTCCGCGTAATGGGGCGCCACGCGTTCGACCGCGCGGCGCAGGTCGCGCGGCCCGTCCGGCACCCGCACGGGCGCGAACAGGTTGACGCCGAACGGCCGCGAGGTGAGCGACCGGACCGCCCGGGCCGAGTCGGCGATCTGCTGCGGAGTCAGGTACGCGGCGCCGATCGAGCCCAGCGCGCCCGCCTCGCAGACTGCGGCGACCAACCGGGGCGTGTCGCCGCCCCCGGCCATCGGGGCCTGGACGATGGGGTACTGGATCTGCAGCCGCATCAACAGATCGATCGGCCTGCCCATGCGCAATCCTCCCGGTTCAGGCGGTCTGGGCGGCGGCGCTTCGTCCGGGGCCTCGCGAGTGGGCGGGAGCGCGTGGAGCCCGGGCCGCGGCGGAGGCGAGGCGCTTCATGCCTTCGGCGATCAGGTCCGGCGGCCGGTTGGAGAAGTTCAGCCGCAGGAAGTTGCGCTCGGGCGCGCGCGCGAAGAACGGCGCTCCGGGCACGAAGGCAACCCGCTCGCGCAGCGCCTCGGGCAAGAGGCGCGAGGCGTCCGCGCCGTCGGGAAGACCCACCCAGATGAACAGCCCTCCTTCGGGGCGCGTCCAGGTCGTGCCGGAGGGGAACTCGCGTCCGAGCGCATCGAGCATGGCGTCGCGGCGCTCGCCGTAGAGCGCGCGGATGCGGGCGACGTGCGCGTCGTAATCGAACGACTCGAGCAGCCGCGCCGCCGCGCGCTGCACGAGCGTCCCGGTGTGCAGGTCGCAGGCCTGCTTCGCCACGGTCAGCGCGCGGATGGTCTCCTCCGCCGCCACCACCCAGCCGATGCGCAGGCCCGGAGCGAGCGTCTTCGAGAACGTGCTCAGGTAGATGATCGGGGCACGCCGGTCGAGCGAGGCGACCGCGGGCAGCTCGGCGCCGGAGTAGCGCAGCTCGCCGTAGGGGTCGTCCTCGAGCACGGCCACGCCATGCTCGGCGGCGAGGCGAGCGAGCTGCTCCCGGCGCTCGAGAGCGAGCGTGGTGCCTTTCGGGTTCTGGAAGGTCGGGACCAGGTACACGAGCTTCGGACGCGCGCGCTTCAGGGCCCGCTCGAGCTGGTCGACGCGCATCCCGTGCTCGTCGCTGCCGACGGTCACGAACGAAGCCTCGTGCGCCTCGAACACCTGGAGCGCGGCCAGGTAGGACGGGCTCTCCACCACCACCGCGTCGCCCGGGTCGACGAGGATCCGCGCGACCAGGTCGATGCCTTGCTGCGAGCCGCTGGTGATCAGCACCTGCTCGGGGGAGGGGGAAAGACCGCGGCGGCGCATGCGCTCGGCCACCCAGGCGCGCAGCGGCCCGAATCCCTCGGTGGTGCTGTACTGCAGGGCCGCGGCCCCTTCGCGGGCGAAC
>WNGG01006482.1_pt1 | contig 20946 bp, 23 predicted proteins | sample 5400661 | NCBI WGS metagenome assembly WNGG01 (sample SAMN13153372, study PRJNA577476) | soil metagenome | isolation source: 100 cm soil or saprolite under Garry oak tree replicate 1 | place: USA:California | collected 2016-06-15
CGCCTACGGCCGGGTGGGTGCGATCGGGATCGCGACGATCGCGATCGTCGGCATCGCATCGGTTGCGATCGCGTACTGGAAGGTGAGGGGCTACGCCTAGTGCTCCCCCCAGCAATACATGCCCGGCATTACCGGAAGGGGCACTAGCTGAAGACCCACCGCGCGGCGTTGCGCGGGAAGCCTTGCTCGGTCCACGTCTGGGCGACGCGCGGCCGGACCGCGTAGATGCCGTGGTTTTGCTCTCCGAGCTGGATGCGGTGGCCGTACTTCTCCTCGTAGAGCTCGACGAAGCGCTCGAGCGTCGAGCGATCCGTGGGATGCGCGGCGTCACCCTCGAGCACGACCGTCTCATCGCCGCTCTCGAGGTGCACGACGACGCGGGGATCGCGCGTGATGTTGTGGCCCTTCGCGGAGCCGGGGTCCGTGCTGAACCAGACTGCCCCGTCGAACCACACTCCCCAAACGGGCATCGCATGAGGTCTGCCGTCGCGCCGGGTTGTGCACAGCCAGTAGTTACGCGCGCCCGCGAGCTCCTGCTCCGCCCAGCTCCACGGCAGCAGCTCGGCGCCGGACGCGTCCGTCGGAACGCCGTACGCGCTGGGCATCCGCGGGGCTTCGGCTCGCGGCTCGGTCATCGAGGCAACCTACACGGGAGCGTGCCGGGGACCGCTTTGAACGAGGCTGAGGAAGCAGATCCAGGCCGCGATCGCTCCCGCCGCGTAGCCGATGGAGCTGGCGATCGCGGCCCCGGAGGCGCCGTAGGGCGGGATCAGGACGAGCGACATCCCGGCGGTGACGACCAGGCCGACGATCGAGACGAGCAGGCTGAGCCGCGGGCGTGCCGCGCGGATCGAGATGTGGACGACGAGGATCGTCACCGGCGCGTACGCGACGACGCCGGGCAACAGGAACGCGAGCGGCCGAGCGGCGCCGCGGAAGGCGTCGCCGAAGAGCGGCGGGATCACGAACGGCGCCGCGACGCCGATCGCGACGGCGACAGCCGACGTGTGCAGCAGGCCTTTCGCGCACGCTGTCCGGATCAGCTGCGCCGCGCCGGCGGCGTCGCCGTGAACGACGGGGGCAGTGATCGCCGACGCGATCGCGGCCGGAATCAGCCAGATCGCCTCCGCGGCCTGCATCCCGACCGAGTAGATCCCGACGGCCGCGAGCCCCTTGATGCGGTCGAGCACGAACAGCTCGACGCGGTAGCCGATCAGGTTCACGATCTGCACGACTCCCATCCCACAGGCGAGCCACACGAGCGCGCGTCCCTGACGGTCGAGGAGCGGCACGCTTCGCAGCGGCAGCCACAGGTCGTGCGCAGCCGCGAGCGCGAAGACCGCGGTGGCGAAGTACGCCAGCGTCCAGACGGCCACCGCGGCGTCGACGCCGCGGCCGAGCCCGACGACGACCACCAGCATTCCCGCGAGCGTCAAGAGCGGCGGCAGCACCTGGATGTAGTTCCAGAGGCGGATGCGGGCGGCGCCCAGCAGCACGCCCGAGAGGCAGGCGTTGAGGATGTTCGGGACGAGTGCCGGCGCGGCGATCGCCGCCAGCCGGAGCCCGAACGAGTCGATCGCCGCCCCGGCGGCGAGGATCAGCCCGACGCCGCCGAGGCCGAGCGCCATCGTCCAGCCGAGCGCGCGCCCCACGAGCGGCCTGCTCTGCTCGCCGTGCCCGAGGCTCGTCACCGCGACGCCGAGCTGCCCCAACAGTCGCGCGAGGATCGTCACCGTCAGCACCACGAGGACGAAGCGGCCACGACCTGACGGATCGAGGAAGCGGCTCTGGATCACGACCAGCGCGAATGCGACCGGCGTCGAGACGCCGCGGAACAGGAGTGTCTCGACCGTGTTCCGCCCGACGTTGCGCGCCCCGGGGATCTCCTTCGGCCGGACGAGGTTCGGCGTGATGGGCGGCGCAGCTTCGATGCCGGGCGAGGGCCGCAGCCGCGTCGTCGCAACCGTCATCGCGGCGACACTACAACCCGTGGCCACGGTGCTCGTCGACGCGGAGAACGTCCGCCGGTCGGTCTGGCCGAACATCCCTCGCGCCGAGCTCGAGCAGCGCTGCCGCGACTGGGGGGAGCGGCACGGCCACGATGTGACCGTCGTCTGGGAAGGCGCTCAGACCGCCGACGACCGGATCGCCTGGGAAGTGCGGCGGCTGACACCTCCCGTCTGGGTCGTGACGTCGGACCGCGAGCTGCGCGAGCGGGTGGCCGACCGGGCCGAGCGCATCCTCGGCGGCGGCTCGTTCGCGCGCGAGCTCCCCTGACCCATCCCTCGTTCGAGGGAGCACCGCCGCGTGAGCGAGTGCCGATCGACGCTCTGTGCGTCGTCTCGTCTGCATGGCCGCAGGTCTGGCTCTGTGCGCGTTCGCGCCGGCGACCGCCTCGCCGCGCGTGCTGCTCGACCGTCCCGCCGGTGGTTGGGTGTCCGCACCCGCGCCGCGGCCGGCACACGTGATCGCAGAGGTACGGAACGGCAACGTCGTCGCGTTACACAGCCGCCCGTTCGGCCGGGTCGTCGCGCGTGTCGGCGCGCTGACGCAGTTCGGCTCCCACCGCGCGCTGGGCGTCGTCGCCAGCCGCCGTACCCGGTGGCTCGCCGTGACCGAGTCAGGCGTGGGCGGCAATCGCGTCGTCTGGGTCGACGCACATGCAGGGGGCCTGCGCTACTCGAGCACCCACCTCGAGCTCGAGGTCGATCTCTCGGCGCGCACGTTGACCGTCCTGCGCGACCGCACAGTCCTCCGGCGCGTCATGGTCGGCGTCGGTGCCGTCGACTCACCGACGCCGACAGGCCACTTCGCCGTCACCGACAAGCTCAATGGCCGCACGTTCAGCGCCGCCTACGGCTGCTGCATCCTCGCGCTCTCCGCGATCCAGCCGAACCTGCCGGCCGGCTGGAGCGGCGGCAACCGCGTCGCGATCCACGGGACGCTCGCGCCGAGCGACTTCGGCCGGGCCGTGTCGGCCGGCTGCGTGCACGCACGCAACGCCGACCTGCGCTACCTGATGCGTGTCGTGCCGCTCGGGACGCCGGTCGTCATTCGAGCGTAAGCACCGTTTCCAAACCGAGAAACGCGCCGTAGCGTTCGACTTCGCGCTCGAGGTCTGTGCGTCTGAACCTGCGGACGGGAGCGACGGTGAGCTCGATGCGTTTCGCGAGCTTCCTCCGTTCCCACAGACCCGCGGTTACACCGTCGACGAGGAGGAAGCGAACACCCGCCGGACCTTCGTACCGCCCACGACCGTGCACCGCGACCTGCTCGCGCACGCGTGCAGGGACGAGATGTTCCCGTTCGCGGAAGCCCATGACGTAGACGTCGTACTCGGGCAGGAGCCGGACAGTCTTGTGCGCGTCCGGGAACTCCGTGTCGCCGGCGAGGACGTACGCGCGATGACCCTCAACGTCGACCTCTTCGACGTCGACGAGGTCGAACGGCACATCGCCGAACCACGTGCGAAAGTCGGCCGGCCCCGCGGGCCCATACGCCCACAAGTACCGCTGGAGGACTTCGCGCAGCGCCGCGTCCTCGTCGACTGCCTGCCAGCCGTCGACCCATTGGTCCGGCCGTGCCAGGGTGATCTTGTTCCCCTGCGGCGGGCCCTGGACGAGCTGGTCGGTGAAGAACGCGAAGCCGGACCGCAGTCGCCCCTCATGCTTCTTCCCGACCCGGCGGACGACTTCCGTCGCGAGCTCGTCGCGGAGCAGCGCGCGCCCGTCGAACGCATCCCAGACGGCGGCTTGGATCTCGACGAGCTCGTCCGCGCTGACCGGTGGATGCACGACGCCCTTCGGGTCGGGCCAGGCGTCGAGCGCCTTCGGTTTGGACGAGAGCGCGCGACGCGCTGTCAGCCAGAGTGCGAGCTCGCCTGCCGGATGCAAGTGCAGCGTCCCGCGCAGCGTCCACGCCTTGACGAGCGTGCGGTCGCGCCACAACGCATCGCTAACGTCCTGCTGGGTGATCCCGTCGACGCGAGCGGCGAGCTGCAGCTCGGCGGAGGCCTGCACCTGCGCGTGGATCCCGCCGACGTCGTGCACGACCTGCAGGAGGTCGGTCGCGCGCTGGGTGAGAGAGGATCGCGCCAGCCGGCGGGCGCGGACCTCGTCCCAGGTCAGCGAAACCGCTCGCTGTCGACGAGCTTGCCGCCGGTCAGCCACGCGAACGCCCCGCGCTCGATGATCTGGACGTGCGCCGCAGACGGGTCGTCCTCCGCGTGGCCCTCGCGGTACTTCGCGAGCCAGGCGCGCACGTCGTCATCGGAGCCCGCGCGCGCCACGCGTTCTCCATCGACGAGCAGGGCGTAGTCGGCCATCAGCCGCCCGTCGCGGCGTAGGCGGGTGCGCCCGTGTCCGCCAGTGCCGCCTGCGCGGCGGCCAAGCGCGCGAGCGGGACGCGGTACGGCGAGCAGCTGACGTAGTCGAGCCCCAGCTCGTGGCAGAAGGCGACGGACTTCGGCTCGCCACCGTGCTCGCCGCAGATGCCGAGCTTGAGCTGCGGCTTCGTCCCCCGGCCGCGCTCGACGGCGATGCGCATCAGGTCGCCGACGCCGCCGACGTCCAGGGTCTCGAACGGGTTCTGCTCCAGCACGCCGTCCTCGAGGTAGTACGTCAGGAACTTGCCCTCAGCGTCGTCGCGGGAGAAGCCGAGCGCCGTCTGCGTCAGGTCGTTGGTGCCGAAGGAGAAGAAGTCGGCCTGCTCCGCGATTTCGTCGGCGCGGATGCAGGCGCGCGGAAGCTCGATCATCGTGCCGCAGAGGTACTCCACCTCCGGCGCTTCTTCCTCCGCGACGTGAACGGTCAGCTCGCGCAACCGCCGCAGCTCCTCCTCGAACGCCACGAGCGGATGCATGATCTCGACGAGCGGCGCCTCGCCCGTGCGGCCCTCGACGGCGCGCGCGGCACGGATGATCGCACGCACCTGCATCTCGTAGATCTCCGGCCACTGGAGGCCGAGCCGGCAGCCACGCGTGCCGAGCATCGGATTCGCCTCCTGCAGCTGCTGGATGCGGCGGCGCATGCGCTCGTCCGTCGCCTGCTCGAGCGGCGGCAGGAACTCGTGCAGCGGCGGATCCAGAAGCCGGATCGTCACCGGCAGGCCCGCCATCGCCGCGAAGATCGCCTCGAAGTCGCCCTGCTGCATCGGCAGCAGCCTGTCGAGGGCAGCGCGACGTCCCTCCTCGTTCGCGGCGAGGATCATCTCGCGCACGACGGGCAGCCGGTCGTCGGCCATGAACATGTGCTCGGTCCGGCAGAGGCCAATCCCCTCTGCGCCGAACTCGCGCGCCTTGGCCGCGTCCGCAGGCGTGTCCGCGTTCGCGCGCACCTGCAGCCGCCGGTGCTCGTCGCCCCAGCCCAGGACCGTCTCGAGGTCGTCGTTCACCTGCGGCGGAACGAGCGGCACCTCACCGATGATCACGGCACCCGTGCCCCCATCGATCGTGAGCACGTCCCCTTCCGACAGCGTCTGATCCTGCAGTGTGATCGTTCTCGCATCGATGTCGATCGAAAGCGCGTCGCAGCCGGCGACGCACGGCTTCCCCATCCCGCGTGCGACCACGGCCGCGTGCGACGTCATGCCGCCGTGCGCCGTCAGCACGCCGGCAGCGTGAATCAGCCCGTGGATGTCGTCGGGCGTCGTCTCCCAGCGCACGAGGATCACCTGCTCGCCGGCCTTGCCGCGCTGCTCCGCCGTGTCGGCGTCGAGGACGATCTTGCCGCTGGCCGCGCCCGGTGAAGCGTTCAGACCCTTCGCCGCCACCTCCCACTCCGCGGTCGGGTCGATCATCGGATGCAGCAGCTGGTCGAGCTGCTGCGGATCGATGCGCGCGATCGCCTCTTCGCGGCTGATCAGCTCCTCGTCCACCATGTCGACCGCGGCCTTGACGGCGGCGGCGGCGGTGCGCTTCGCCGAACGCGTCTGCAGGAGGTAGAGGTCGTTGTCCTCGACCGTGAACTCGATGTCCTGCATGTCGCGGTAGTGCTCCTCCAGCCGGCGCATGGTCTCGAGCAGCTGCTCGAAGGCTTGCGGCAGCCGCTGCTGCATCTGCGCGAGCGGCTGCGGCGTGCGGATCCCCGCGACGACGTCCTCACCCTGCGCGTTCGCCAGAAACTCGCCGTAGAGGCCCTGCACGCCCGTTGACGGGTCGCGCGTGAACGCAACCCCCGTGCCCGACTCGTCGCCCTTGTTGCCGAAGACCATCTGCACGACGTTGACGGCCGTGCCGAGATCGTCCGGGATGGCGTAGGTGCGGCGGTACACCTGCGCCCGCGGCGCGTCCCAGGAGTCGAAGACGGCGCGCACGGCGCGCGTGAGCTGCTCGCGCGCGTCCTGCGGAAACGAGCGGCCGGTCTCGTTCTCGTAGATCTGCTTGTACGTCCTGATCAGCTCGGTCAGGTCGACGGCCGAGAGATCGACGTCGTGAGCCACCCGACGCGCGTGCTTGAGGTCAGTGAGCGCCTGCTCGAAGCGGTGCGCGTCGATCCCGTCGACGACCTCGCCGTACATCTGGATCAGGCGGCGGTACGAATCGTTGGCAAAACGCTCGTTGCCGGTCGCGCGGGCGAGCCCTTGAACGGCCTCGTCGTTGAGGCCGAGGTTGAGGATCGTGTCCATCATCCCGGGCATCGAGATCGCCGCACCCGAGCGCACCGAGACGAGCAGCGGTTCGGCGGCGTCCCCGAAGCGCTTGCCCGTGCGCTCTTCGAGCACGGCGAGATGGCCGTCGATCTCCTTGTCGAGCCCGTCGGGCAGCGCCTTGCCGCTCGACATGTACGCGCGGCAGGCGTCGGTCGTGATCGTGAAGCCGGCAGGAACGGGCACGCCGAGCTGCGTCATCTCCGCGAGGCCGATGCCCTTGCCGCCGAGCAGCTCACGGCCGCCGCCGGACGGCTCGTCGAAGTCGTAGACGAATTTCTGAGCGGGCAAGGCGGGGATCGTCTCACAAATGCCCTGCAATACTCGGCGTTATGCCTGAGCCGCAGATTCTGGCGATGGGCGGCTTCCCGGACGACGTGCTGCTCGACCACGCGCTCGGGCTCGCGCGCGGGAAGCGCATCCTCTACGTGCCGACCGCGGTCCGCGAGGACCCGGACCAGATCGTCTACTGGTACGGCCGGCTGCGCGCCCGGGGCACGACGACGCACCTCAGCTTCTTCCCCTGGCCGCCGGAGAACCTGCGCGAGCTCACGCTGCAGCACGACGTCATCCTCGTCAACGGCGGCAACACCGCGAATGCGCTGGCGATCTGGCGGGTTCACGCCTTCGACGAGATCCTGTGGGAGGCGTGGCAGCAGGGAGTCCTGCTCACCGGCTGGAGCGCGGGGATGATCTGCTGGTTCGAGCGGGGTGTCACCGACTCGTTCGGGCCCGAGCTCGCCGCGATGGACTGCCTCGGCTTCCTGCCGGGCAGCGCGTGCCCGCACTACGACGGCGAGGAACGCCGGCGCCCGGTCTACACGCAGCTCGTCGCGGACGGCTTCCCGGGCGGCATCGCCGCGGACGACGAGGTCGGCGTGCACTTCGTCGGGAGAGAACTGCACGAGGTCGTCACGTCGCGCGAGGGAGCGACGGCCTACCGCGTCACGCCGGACGGCGAGGAGCGCCTCGCGGCGCGCCTGCTCTGATGCTACGCGTCACCCGGCCCCGGCTGCCAACCCGTGGCAACCGCCCAGTCCTCGGCGGCGACCATGATCAGGTCGCATGCCGGATCCTTCACGTCCGCGTAGCGACGCACGTCGCGGAGCTCGGCGGCCAGCCTGAGCTTCAACTCGGCATACGCCGCGGCCGCGGCCGGATGCTCGCGGAGATAGTCCCGAAACAGCAGCGCATACCGCTGGTTCGGCCGACCCTCGAGGCGGACGTGAACGTTCGCGCTGCGCTCGTCCGCCGGAGCATTGAAGAAGCGCTTGCTCCAATCCTCGTCCGGCCCTTCCGCGCCGGGTGCTCGGTGGTCGCTGCTGAACCCGACGATCTCCTCGAAGCCGGCGCCGGCGAGCGTGATCCGGCGCGCGAGCCGCGCGAAGTCGGCCCGCCACCGCTCGGAGTACGGTTCGATCGCGACGCGCGCCATCGCTCCAAAGACGCCTAGATTCGCCGCCGACGGTGCCGAAACTCCGCGAGCCAGGCCAGGCCCCGGAGCCCCAGCCACACAGGCGTGAGGACGACGTAGAAGACCACGAGGGCGAACCCGAGCCCCGCCCACCAGATCCCCCAGCGCCACCAGGGCACGGGCGGCTTCGGCCTCACGTGGGGCGAACCGGCGCCGCCGCCTCGGCCCGGCGGCTCTCGACCGTGCGCAGGATCTGCTGGGCCGTCTCCTCGATCGAGAGCTCGGAGATGTCGATCACGGGACACCCGAGCCGCCGCTGCACCGCGGCTGCCTCCTCGAGCTCGTCGTAGACCTCCGCGAGCTCGGCGTAGCGCCGGCTGTTCGCGCCGAGGTTGCGCACGCGGGCGCGCCGGATCTCGGCGAGCCGGTCGGCGTTGATGGTGAGCCCGACGATCTTCGCCGGATCCAGCTCGAATAGCTCCTTCGGCGGCGGGATCCCCTTGACGATCGGGACGTTCGCGACCTTGTGGCCGAGGTAGCCGAGGTAGATGGAGAGGGGCGTCTTCGACGTCCGCGAGACGCCGACGAGGACGATGTCGGCCTCGTCGAGCCCCGCTCCCACGCCGTCGTCGTACTTGACGGCGAACTCCATCGCCTCGATGCGGCGGAAGTACGCCGGGTTCAGCGGCGCCCGCGAGCCGGGCGTCATCCGCGCCGCCTGGCCCGACACGCGCGCGACGGCGTCGATCGGGTGCCCGAGCAGATCGCAGTAGTGCACGCGCGCGCGGCGACACAGGCGCCGCATCGCGTCGCGCAGCTCCGGGTCGACGACGGTGTAGATGACGACGGCGGCATGTCCGCGCGCGCTCGCGACGGCACGCTCGAGATCGACGACCGTCTCCACCCGCGGATGCCGCACCTCCTCGAATTCCTGCTCGGGAAACTGCGCCTCGAGCGCCTGCACGAGACGTGCAGCGGTCTCGCCGGTGGAGTCCGAAACGATGTGCAGCTCGACGGGCACGGCGTCAGGCTAGTCGGTTTCTTAGGAACTTCTTAGCGCTTCTTTCGTTTGCCTTCACAGTCGACGGGCACCCTTGGCTACATGGGTCAGGGGCGCTTTCGCCTGCTCTTTGCCGTGGCCGCCGGCCTGGCTGCACTCGCCTGCGCCGGCACGGCGGAGGCGTCGAGCGGCTGCGCGGCGCGCCTGATGGCCGATTGGCGCGCCGGCGGCCTCGACCACACATATCCGGTCTCCTGCTACCGGCAGGCGCTGGCGCACCTCCCCGAGGACATTCGCGTCTACTCGTCCGCGCAGAGCGACATCACCCGCGCGCTGCAGTCGCGGCTCGGGACGCGCTCCTTGCAGGCAGCGAAGAGCGCCGACAACAAGCACGACCAGGCAGGCGTCTCGCCGCTGCTCGTCGTCGCGATCACCGCGGCCATTCTCGTCACCGCGGGATCCGTGGCCGCCGCGCTACGCTAGATAACGTCCCCGGCCATGGCGACGGACACTGTGTCGATGGACCAGATCGTCTCGCTGTGCCGCCGGCGAGGCTTCGTCTTCCCCTCCTCGGAGATCTACGGCGGCCTCGGGTCGACCTACGACTACGGGCACTACGGCGTGCTCCTGAAGAACAACATCAAGGCGCGCTGGTTCGAGGCGATGATCCTCGAGCGCGACGACATCGTCGCCCTCGACTCTGCGGTGATCCTTCATCCGCGTGTGTGGGAGGCGTCGGGCCACGTCGAGGGGTTCACGGACCCGCTGGTGGACTGCCGCACCTGCAAGCTCCGCTTCCGCGCCGACAAGCTCGAGGACTCCCAGTGCGGCCGCAAGCCGAGCAAGCACCCGGGCGGCACGCCGGAGTGCGACCTGACCGAGCCGCGCCAGTTCAATCTCATGTTCGAGACGACTGTCGGCCCGGTAAAGGAGGCAGGTGCCAAGGCATACCTCCGGCCCGAGACGGCGCAGGGCATCTTCATCAACTTCAAGAACGTGTCGCAGCTGGCGCGGCGCCGACCACCGTTCGGCATCGCGCAGATCGGCAAATCGTTTCGCAACGAGATCACGCCGGGCAACTTCCTCTTCCGGGTCCGCGAGTTCGAGCAGATGGAGATGGAGTTCTTCGTGCCGCCGGCCGACGCGGAGCGCTGGTACCGCTACTGGATCGACGAACGGCTCGGCTGGTACCTGCGCTACGGCCTCCGCCGCAGCCGGTTGCGTGTGCGTGAGCACGGCCCGGAGGAGCGCTCGCACTACTCGCAGGGAACGAGCGACATCGAGTACCTGTACCCGATCGGTTGGTCGGAGCTGGAAGGCGTGGCGAACCGCGGCGACTTCGACCTGACGCGCCACAGCGAGTTCTCCACGACGAAGCTGGAGTACGTGGGGCCGGACGGCGAGCGCTATGTCCCGTACGTGATCGAGCCCGCTGTCAGCCTCGAGCGCATCATCGTGGCCCTGCTCGTCGACGCCTACGACGAGGAGGTCGTGGGCGAGCGCGAACGCACGGTCTTGCGCTTCCACCCGCAGGTCGCGCCCGTGACGGCCGCGATTCTCCCGCTGATCGCGAAGGACGACAGCATGGTCGCGAAGGCGCGTTCGCTGCACGAGGAGCTGCGGAGGCGCCAGAGCGTCGAGTACGACGACAACGGTGCGATCGGCCGGCGCTACCGGCGGCAGGACGAGATCGGCACACCGTGGGCGTTCACGATCGACGAGCAGACGCTGGCCGACGACACCGTCACGGTCCGCGACCGCGACTCGCTCGCCCAGGAACGGCTGCCGATCGGCGGAGTGCGCGCCTGGCTCGACGACGCGCTCGAGCGGGAGTGGCGGACGCCAAAGGGCGATTAGGCCTCGCGGCGGTAGCGCTCCATCAGACGCGGCGACGGTTCGCCGAACTCGAACTTGTGGTAGAGGCCGGATGCGTCGCACGTATGCAGCACCCAGCGAATGTCGGCATACGGGCCGTTGTCCACGATCTCGCGGATCAGCTCGACCCCGAGGCCGCGGCCCCGATATTCGGGCAGCACGTAGACGTCCGCCAGGTAGACGAGCGAGACGCCGTCGGTGAAGGCCCGGGCGAAGCCGACCTGCCGTTGCCCGTCGTAGAGTCCGACGACACGCTGGGCCTCGCGCACGAGCCGGGCGACGACGTCGTACGGCCGGCCCTTCGCCCAGTACGACTCGTTTGCGAGATAGTCGTGGACGGCGGCGACGTCGATGCGGTCCGCGTCGTCGTCGAGGTCGATCCCGTCGCCCAGCGCGCGGCGCATGTGACGGCTCAGGCGCTGCGCAGCGTGCGCAGCCGGAAGTTCCCGAAGTACTCGTACGCGGCCGTGATAACCGCGAGCGCGTCGCGTGCGGAGCGATCCGTGATGCCGACCGCCGTCGCCTCCGCGAGCGGTCGTGCGAGCAGCATCTCGATCCCAGCGATGCCCGCGGGCGAGAGCGCGAGCGCGCCGGTTCCACACGCGCCGCAGACCGCCCCGCCGGCGGCGGGTGAGTAGCCGATCAGCGGCTCGCCCTGCGCGCCGCAGTTCGCGCAGCTCGTCAGGTGTGGCAGGTAGCCGGACAGCCACAGGAGCTTGAGCTGGAACGAGAGCGCGAGTGGGTCGAGCGAGGGCCGGCTCTCGCGCGGGGTCAGCTCCTCGAGCAGCTCGAGGAAGCGCGTCAACGCCTGGAACGCGCGCGGGTTCGCCTCCTGTTCCGTGAACAAGCGCAGCATCGCCTCCGCGCCGACGAGCCCGACACCGAGGCGGTAGCGCTCCTCGCGCGCAGCATGGTGGGAGTGGAGCAGCTCGACGCCGGTGACGGTCTGCAGCTCCCCCGAGCCCTCGTGCAGCATCAGCTCGACGTGCGAGAGCGGCTCGAGACGCGCGCCGAACCGCGACTTCGTCTTCCGGATCCCTTTCGCGACCGCGCCGACGCGTCCGCGGGCAAGCGTGTAGAGATGAAGCACGCGGTCGGCCTCCCCGAAACGGAACGAGCGCAGGACGACCGCCTCCGTCTTGTACGCGCGTCCGGCCATGGCCTGGCCAGTCTAGTGCGGACAGTGGAGGGAACCTTTGCGGCGGTTTCCTCGTTTCAACCGTGATGGCGACGGTTCAGATCTACAGCACCCGCTGGTGTGGCTATTGCGTGCGGGCGAAGGCGCTGCTGGATGCGCGTGGAATCGCGTACGAGGAGATCGCGCTCGACGACGATCCCACCTTTCGGCAGAAGCTCTTCGACCTGACCGGGGGCTGGACGGTGCCCCAGATCCTCGTCGACGGTCGCCCCCTCGGCGGCTACGCCGAGCTGTGGCGGCTTGACCGCGAGGGCCGCCTGGCCGACCGTCTCGCCGCCTGAGCGGGCTGCGCCGCGAGTTGCTGGCAGTTCGGGCAGTACCAGGTGCCGCGCCCGCCGGCGCGGATCTTGTCGATCGGCGTCCCGCAGCGCGCGCACGGCTCGCCCTCGCGACCGTAGACGCGGAAGCGTTCCTGCATGCGGCCGCGCCGTCCGTCGGGAGCCGAGTAGTCCCGGAGGCTCGATCCTTGGCGTGCGATCGCGGTTCTGAGTGCGTCGCGGATGCCTTTCGTGAGGCGCGCGATCTCATCGGCGTCGAGGGAGCCGGCGGGCCGCAGCGGATGGACCTCCGCGCGCCAGAGCGCCTCGTCGACGTAGATGTTCCCGAGCCCCGCGACCGTGCGCTGGTCGAGCAGCGCCGCTTTCACCGGCGCGCGCCGGCCTTCAAGCCGTTCGGCCAGGCGTCGCGCGGTAAACGTGCGCTCGAGCGGCTCGCGCCCGAGCCGTTGCGCGAGGTATTCGTCGACGTCCTCGGGCTCGAGCAGGTGCCATGTGCCGAATCGTCGGACGTCGCGATACGCGACGTCCGACCCGTCGTCGAGCTTGACAACAGCACGGCGGTGCGGATCGTCCGCCAGCGATCCCGCCGCGGCGTGCCGCAGGCTTCCCGTCATCCGGAGGTGGATCAGGAGAACCCGACCCGACTCGAACCGAACAATCAAATACTTGCCGCGTCGATCGAGCGCTTCGACCCGCTCCCCTTCGAGCTCGGCGGCGACGGCCGTCGGCTCGAACGGCCGGACGAGCCTCGGGTCGTGGATCTCGACCTGCTCGAAGCGGCGGCCGACGAGGTGCGGCTCGAGCCCGAGCCGGATCGTCTCGACCTCGGGCAGCTCGGGCATCAGTCGATCGTCTCGAGCACGACCGGCCGTGCGGGCGGTGGTTCGTCGCCGAGCTCATAGGCGGCACGGACCTCCTCGCACGCCTGCGTCGCCGATGTCTCGTCGCGCGCGTGCACCTCGGCGAGGGGGTCGCCGGCCGCGACGCTGTCGCCCCGCTTCTTGAGGCAGAGGACGCCGACGGCGTGGTCGATGCTGTCGTCCTTCGTGCGGCGCCCCGCGCCCAGGCGAAGCGCGGCCATGCCGACGGCGACCGCGCCGATCGCACGGACGTGACCGTCACTCGGCGCAGTGACCTCGCGGACGACCGGCGCGCTCGGCAACGCGTCCTCGGACGGATCGCCGCCCTGGGCCGCGATCCAGCGCTCGTACATCGCGAGCGCCGAGCCGTCCTGGACCGCCGCAACCGCGCGCGCGCGGCCGCCGTCTTCGTCGAGCCCGAGGTCGGAGAACGCGAGCAGGTGGGCGCAGGCGGCCGTGACGAGCTCGGTGAAGTCCGGCGGCCCCTCGCCACGCAACGTCGCGATCGTCTCCCGGATCTCGAGCGCGTTGCCGACCGCCTGCCCCAGCGGCTGGTCCATGTCGGTGAGCACGCAGGCGACTTCGCGGCCGGCGTGCCGTCCGAGCTCGAGCATCGCCTGCGCGAGCTCGCGCGCTTCGTCGAGCGTCTTCATGAACGCGCCGTCGCCGACCTTCACGTCGAGCACGATCGCGTCAGCTCCGGCGGCGATCTTCTTCGACATGATGCTGGCCGCGATCAGCGAGACGTTGTCGACCGTGGCTGTGACGTCCCGCAGCCCGTAGAGCAGCTTGTCGGCCGGAACGAGGTTCGCGCTCTGGCCGATGATCGCGAGCCCGACATCGCGCACCTGCCGGACGAACTCGTCCGTCGTCAGCTCGACGCGGAAGCCCGGAATCGACTCGAGCTTGTCGAGCGTTCCTCCCGTGTGACCGAGCCCCCGCCCGCTCATCTTCCCGAACGGAACGCCGCACGCGGCGACGATCGGGCCGACCGCGAGGGACGTCTTGTCTCCGACGCCCCCGGTCGAGTGCTTGTCGACGACCTTGCGGCCGATCGCAGCGCCGAGGCCGATCGTCTCGCCGCTCCTGATCATCGCGTCGGTCAGGGCGAACGTCTCGGCGCCGTCGAGGCCTCGGAAGAACACCGCCATGCAGAACGCGGCCATCTGGTAGTCGGGGACCTCGCCGCGCGCGTACGCGAGCACGAGCTCGCCGAGCTCCTCCGCGGCGAGGCGCTCGCCGTCGCGTTTGCGACGGATCAGCTCGGCTGCGTGGACCACGCGGGGTTGTGTCAGTGCTCGACGATCAGCTGGCCGGGAATGCCGCGCGACGGCGCCTTCCCTCCGAGCCAGCGGTTCACGGTGGCGCCGACGTCCGCGAACTCACCTTCGTGGATGCGTCCGCCTGCGTTCTTGCCTTCGACGTAGGCGACGAGCAAGGCGTGCTCACGCGAATGGTCGGTCGACGGCGTTGTCGGATCGCAACCGTGGTCGGACGTGAGGATCAGCAGGTCCTGCGGGCGCAGCGCGTCGAGGAGATCGGGCAGGCGCCGGTCGAAGTCCTGCAGACAGCGGTGGAAGTTCTCGGGGTCGTTGCGGTGACCCCAGAGCATGTCCGTCTCGACCAGGTTGGTGAAGATGAGCCCTTCGTCGAGCTCGCGCAGCAGCTTCTCCGTCTGCGTGATGCCGTCGACGTTCGACTTCGTCGGATGCGACTCGTCGATGTCCTGCCCCGCGAAGATGTCGCCGATCTTGCCGACCCCGTAGACCTTCATCCCCGCGTCACGTACGAGCGTGAGGTAGTTCGGCCGCCGCGGTTCGAGCGAGAAGTCGTGCCGGTTCGGCGTGCGCTCGTAGTTGCCGGGCGAGCCGATGAACGGGCGTGCGATCACGCGGCCCACCGCGTCCTTGCCCGTGAGGATCTGACGCGCGATGCGGCAGCCGTTGTAGAGCTCCTCGAGTTGAATCGTCTCTTCGTGCGCGGCGACCTGGAACACCGAGTCGGCCGACGTGTAGACGATCCACTTGCCCGTGCGCTGGTGCTCCTCGCCCAGCTCCTGGATGATTTCCGTCCCCGACGCTGTCTTGTTCCCGAGCACGCCGCGCCCGGTCTGGTGCATGAACGGATCGATCACGTCGTGGGGGAAGCCGTGCGGGTACGTCGGCATCGGCTGCGGCGTGACGACGCCCATCAGCTCCCAGTGGCCGGTCGTCGTGTCCTTGCCCTTCGAGCGCTCGATCAGACGGCCGGCAACCGCCGGTGCTCCCGGCTGCGGCGGACAGCCTTCGAGCGGCTCGACGTTGCCGAGGCCGAGCGCCTCGAGGTTCGGGAGATCGAGCCCACCGACCGCGTGCGCGACGTTGCCGAGCGTGTTCGAGCCCTCGTCACCGTACTCGGCGGCGTCCGGAAGCTCGCCCGCTCCAACGGCATCGAGCACGATGACACACGCCCTCGGCATGCGGCTATTCTAGGTCGGCAGTGCTGACCGTCCTCGGACTGATCGCAATGGTCGCCTTCATCGCAGGCGTCATCGCGCTAGCTGCAGGTGTGACGTGGATCGTCGTGAGGTATTCGCCCGCGAAGCGGGCGGACCAGTCGTCCTAGTGCCCCTTCCAGTGATGCCGCCCAGTTTCTGGGTCGCTAGCACCAAGCGAGAGGCCGCACTCGTCCCCAGCGCAGGCTAGAAGCCTGGGTAAGGACGAGGGTGGACTCTCGCGCCGCGTGCTAGCGGGCCAGAAGCGGGCATGTATTGCTGGGAGGGGCACTACACGGCTGAGAGCGGCAGCACGTCCTCGAGCGGCTGGTAGTCGAGGCCGTGTGCGTCCGCGACCGCTTCGTATGTCACCTTCCCGTCGAGCACGTTGACGCCGCGCGCCAGTGCGCGGTCGCGGGCGACGGCCTCGGCGAGCCCGTGGTCCGCGATCGCTTCCACGTACGGCAGCGTCGCGTTCGTCAGCGCCTTCGTCGACGTGATCGGCACGGCGCCCGGCATGTTCGCGACGCAGTAGTGCGTGACGCCGTCGACCTTGTAGACGGGTTCGCTGTGCGTCGTCGGCCGTGAGGTCTCCGCACACCCGCCCTGGTCGATCGCAACGTCGGCAAGCACGGCGCCGTCCTTCATGGCACCGACCATCTCGCGGGTGATGAGCTTCGGCGCGACCGCGCCGGGGATCAGAACCGCGCCGATGACGACGTCCGCCTGGCGCACGGATTCCTCGATCTGCAGGCTCGACGACATGACGAGGCTGAGGCGGCCAGACAGGACTTCCTCCAGGTGGCGCATCCGGTCGAGCGAGCGCTCGAGGATCGTCACTCTGGCGCCGAGCCCGAGGGCGATCACCGCGGCGTTGTAGCCGACCATTCCTCCGCCGATCACGACGACACGCCCGGGCGCGACACCGGGGACACCGCCGAGCAGCAGCCCGCGGCCGCCGAGCGGCTTCTCCAGGAAGTAGGCGCCGGCCTGCGCCGCCAGCCGGCCCGCGATCTCGCTCATCGGCGCGAGCAGCGGCAACCCGTGCAAATCCGTCTCGACCGTCTCGTACGCGACCGCCGCGATGCCGCTGTCGACGAGCGCCCTCGTGAGCGGCTCGTCGGCGGCGATGTGGAGATACGTGAAGAGGACGAGTCCCTCGCGCAGCCGTGCGTACTCCGGCGCGATCGGCTCCTTCACCTTGAGCAGCAGGTCCGACCCTGCCCAAACGTCGTCGACGCTCGCGATGCGCGCACCCGCCGCCTCGTAGGCCGCGTCCGTGAATGCGCTGCCCTCCCCCGCGCCGATCTCGATCGTGACGTCGTGACCCCGCTGGACGAGCTCGCGTGCACCGGCGGGCGTCAGCGCGACGCGGTACTCGTCGGACTTGATCTCCTTCGCAACGCCGATCTTCACGGCGCGACCTTACCTTGTGGACAGATCGACACGGATTCGGCGCCGCACCGTCACGCGCGCGTGCGCGTTGCCAAGGTAGCGTCGACCGCGAGGGAGAGCGGGAGGTCTCCCCCACCCTGTCGGGGAGGGGGTGCGCCGGCCACGGCCCGCGCGGCGACGGCTGTTAGAGACTCGTGCTCGGGTCGGTTTCGTGCAAGTACAGAAGCAGGCCCGCGAGCGTCTTGGCGTCGTCGATCTCGTGCAGCCGTGCCGCGATCTCGTTCGTCGGCCAGCGCACGACCTCCAGCTCTTCGTCGGCTTCCGGGCTCGACCGGCCCCGTTCGACGCCGTGCGCGGCGAAGAGATGCATCCGTTCACGGCAGAAGCCCGGCGTCGTGTAGAAAGCCGCCAGCTCACGCCACGTGCCACCGGTCAGGCCGGTCTCCTCCTCGAGCTCGCGCCGCGCGGTGTCGTCTGGGCGCTCCCCGTGCTCGAGTGTCCCCGCCGGCAACTCGAGCAGGTTCTTGCGCGCGGCTTCGCGCCGCTGCCGCACAAGCGTCAGCATGCCCTCCGTATCGACCGCGACGACCGCGACCGCTCCTGGATGCTCGACGATCTCGCGCTCGTGCTCGCCCCAGCGCTCGACAGTGACGTCGAACAGCTTGCCGGCGTACACGTTCCGTGCGGAGTCGGGCTTCAAGCGGCCAAGCGTTCCACAAGCCGCCGCTGCTCCGCGTCGAACCACGGCGGCGAGCCCGCGCGGGCGTTCGCAAGCGCGTGGTCCGGATTCGCAGTCGCGGGGATGACCACGTCGACGCGTTTGTCGGAGAGCGCCCACCTGAGCAGGGCCTCGGCCCACGTCTCGACGCCGAGCGCGTCGAGAACGTCGCGCGGAGGCGAGCGCCGGAGCAGTGCTCCCTCACCCAGAGGACGCATGACGATCACCGAGACGCCGACCTCCGACGCGAGCGGCAGCAGTTCGCGCTCGCACTCGCGCTCATGCGGGTTGAGTGGCAGCTGCACGACCTGGAAGCGCCCCGTCCGCAACGCCCGCGCCAGCTCGGCGAATGCGCGGGGCGAGTAGTGCGTCACGCCGAGCAACCCAGCGCGTCCCTCGTCACGCTCGCGCTCGAGCCATGGGATGTGCTGCTGCCACGACTGCAGGTTATGGATCTGCTCGACGTCGATCCGCCCGAACCAGCCCAGCTGCCGGCGGTACTGCTCGCGCCCCTCCTCGACGCTGCCTGCCCAGATCTTCGTGGCGATCATCACCTGTTCACGCCGGCCTTCGAGCGCGGCGCCGAGCGACGATTCGGCGCCGCTGTACATCGGCGAGGAGTCGAGGAGGCGGGAGCCCGCCTCGAGCGCCGCATCGACGACACGCCGTGCGATTGCTTCGTCAGCGCCGAACGTGTTCCAGGTGCCAAGGCCGACCACCGGGCCGAGCCGGCGCTCCTCCATCAGCCCACGCGTGAGCGCGCGAGCCGTCCGGCCGCGAACGCGGCGGCAAAGAAGAGCCCGTCTTCCTCGGGGCCGCGGCCCATGTGCGACAGCGGCAAATCTGCGCACGCCGCCTCCCAGCCGGCCACGTCGACTTCCTCGACGGGCCGGAGCCATCCCGGCGCTGCCGACTCACGCGGCCAGGCTGCGACGACCCGGTCGCCGCAGAGACGCAGCACGTCGCGCGCGTGGTGCGAGGCGCCGCGATGACGTTCTCGGGCGTCGGCCTGCGAGGCGCGCACCGCGAGGACCGGAGCGCCGCCCAACGCGGACGCGGCGTTCGCGGCCACAGCCGCGGCCAGCCCACCGTGGCCGAAGCTCGAGCCGGTGCCGACGATCCCGGGCCCGATTCCGCAGACGACGACCTCGAACCCCTCGGCCTTGCACCAGAGCAGCGCCGACGCGACGGAGACGCACTGGACGTCGCCGTCGACACACGCGTCGACCGCGACGGTCACCGCGAGCAGGCCGCGCTCGCGCAGCGTCCGCAACGAGTCCGACAGCGAGACCGGAAGCGCCCCGCCCGGCACCTGGACGTAGGCGACCCGGAGCCCGGGGCCGATGCCCCCACACACCGGCGCGACCTGGCTGTGCAGCGAGCAGCAGACGACCGGCAGGCCGTCCAGCGTCTCCGGCAGCTCGCGTCCCTCCTCCGCGTGAACCGCCGCCGCCTGTCCGGGGGTGTACGGCAGCTTCATCACGTGCGCGCCGTCCTCCGCCGGCAACTCCAGCCCGCGCGTGACGTTGACGTAGAGGACGTCGAATCCACCGGAGCCGAGCTCGAGCTCTCGGGCCTGGACGTTGACGATCACCTCGTCACCGACGGCGATCGGCCCCGTCAGCCGCGGGTAGGCGACGCACGGAACGCCGTCGACCTCGATGCGCGCAAGCCCCTCGGCACGGGACACGACCGCCGTGATCCGCCCGCGCCTAAGCGTCAGCATCCTGGGCGACGTCAATCAGTGCCAGCGTGACCTCGACCATGCCCTCGAGGTCGTCGACGGTGATGCGTTCGTCCGCGGTGTGGATGTCCTGCATCCCGTTCGCCAGGTTCAGGCAGGAGAGACCGCGCTCGTTGAACACGTTGGCATCGGCGGCTCCGCCGCTGAGGCCGTAACTCGGCGTGAACCCGGCGCGCTCGAGCGCGGCATGGGCAATGCGGACGACGGCGTCGTCACGCTTGAAGCGGTAGCCGCGGTAGGTCTTCGACACCTTGGTCTCCAGCTCGCAATCCTCGAGACCCGCGGCGAAGGCAAAGGCATCGACCATCTCCTGGACGAGATCGGAGAGCTTGCGCTCGTCGTGCGAGCGAGCCTCGGCGCTCAGCGTGCACCACTCCGGGATGATGTTGCCGGCGCTGCCTCCTTCGATCAGCCCGACGTTGGCGGTCGTCTCGTCGTCGATGCGTCCGAGCCGCAGATCCGCGATCGCGCGCGCCGCCGCCGCGATCGCCGAGCGGCCCTCCTCGGGATACATGCCCGAGTGGGCGGCGCGGCCGTGGAACTTGACCTCGAGCGCCTGCGAGTGCGGCGCGCCGAGAATGACGTCTCCAATCGGCGCGGCCTGGTCGTAGACGTATCCGACGCCTGCATGCAGACGCCGGTGGTCGAACGCCACCGCACCGAGCAGGCCGACCTCTTCCTTCGGCGTGAACAGGAGCTCGATCCCGCCGTGCGGCCGGTTCTCGGCCAGCACACGGCGTGTGCCCTCGAGCATCGCGGCGACGGCGGACTTGTTGTCCGCGCCGAGGATCGTGCCGCCGGCGTTGCGCACGACGCCGTCCTCGATCACCGGCTCGAGCGGACCTTCCGGCGGAACGGTGTCGAGGTGGGCGCAGAAAAAGATCGGCGTCCCGCCATCGCCGTTCGGCTCGACGTGGCAGTACAGATTCCCCATCGTCGACCCGACCGCGGCGCCGGCGTCGTCCTCGTCGACGGCCAGGCCGAGGTCGTGCAGGTAGCGCGTGACGGCGTCCGCGACGAGCCGCTCCTCCCCCGGGGGGCTCGGCAGCGCGGCGAGCTCTGTGAAGAGGTCGACGACCTCGGCAGGCATCGAGCTAGCGTCGCACCTTCAGCACACCGCTGGGCTTTCCCGTCCACGGCGTTCCGGGGAGCGCGCTCGAGAAGTAGGTGTTACCGCACGGGCGACAGAAGAACGCGATCGTATACAGACCCGGCCTGACCTTGGGGACGCGGAAGTCGATCGACCAGACGCCGTTGGCGTCGATACCCATCGGACCGAGCCGCACTCGCCGCGCGATGTTGCTGAGACGGGCCAGGTAGATCGTCACGCCGTCGAGCTTCTCCCA
>WNGG01007598.1_pt1 | contig 20933 bp, 24 predicted proteins | sample 5400661 | NCBI WGS metagenome assembly WNGG01 (sample SAMN13153372, study PRJNA577476) | soil metagenome | isolation source: 100 cm soil or saprolite under Garry oak tree replicate 1 | place: USA:California | collected 2016-06-15
GAGCAAGGTATCCGTACATACCCTGAAAAAATAGATAACAGGGGGTCTCTCAAAGAACTAAAGGAGAAGGTTAGAGGAATCGTTAAAATGCGTCTCCTACGCGAGACTGAATCGATGCCAATACTCTCAAAATGCATCCCTCATGCCGAATCAGCTAAGTAAGTCATTCTATCTAAAAAGTCCTGATGTAGTATAATACAATAAAGATAGCATTGGCTTGGACTATACTGAAAGTAAGATTACAATATGACGCTTGCACGCACCCGCTTTGAAAAGCTGACCCCGATTCATCCGAATCGGCGGATCACGTTAGAAACTGGCCCCACGCCGATTGCACCGCGCCTCATTGACCTGTTTGTTCCACTTGGCTTTGGGCAGCGCGCTCTCATTGTTGCGCCTCCCCAGGCGGGGAAAACCACTATTTTACGACAGACCGCGGCTGCCGTCCTGCGCAATTTCCCTGACGCCAGCCTGTTTCTCTGCCTGGTTGATGAACGTCCGGAAGAAGTGACCGAGTGGCGTACTGAGGTGCAGGGGCCAAATGTGAAGCTCTATGCCTCGAGTTTCGACCAACAACTGGCGCGTCATGGGCGTATTGTCGAACAAGCGTTGAACGACGCCAAAATCCTGGTTGAACAGGGGCAGGATGTAGTGATGCTGCTGGATTCGCTGACACGCCTGGCACGCGCTCATAATCTGAGCAGCGAGATGTGGAGCGGTCCGCGCAATGGACGTGGTGGCTACGGGAGCCGCACCCTTTCTGGCGGCATTGATGCGCGCGCGTTGGAAGTAGGCAGGCGAGTCTTTGGCGCGGCTCGCACGCTCGAAGAGGGCGGCAGTTTGACTATCGTCGCCAGTTGCCTGGTAGAAACGGGTAGCCGCCTGGATGAAGTCGTGTATGAAGAATTTAAGGGGACAGGCAACCTGGAGATTCGCCTTTCGCGAGAACTGGCAGACCGCCGTATTTTCCCCGCCGTCGATCTCGCTGTATCCAGCACCCGCCAGGAAGAACGCCTGCTTTCTGAGAAAGAGTTGAGGGCAATGGCGATCCTGCGGCGCAAACTGGCAGAGCTGTCTAAAAGAGAAATTACGGAGCAGGTGATCCGCTTGCTGGAAAAAACATCATCGAATGCGCAGTTAGTAGAGGCTGTATTACAGCAAATGTAGGGACGTGATTTATCGCGTCCATATTCGCACCAACTTAAGGCCCATTCGACCGCCTCCTGTTCTAACAATTGAGCGGAGTTGGGATGTTTGTGGCGTGTGTTCATCTGACAGCCTGAGCGCATGCGCCGCCCAATCATACGCAAGACCGAGCGCATGCTACGATGGCCTGCCAGCGCTTCCATGAGCGTCCAGCCGGTATCACGCACCACCTGCGCCAGTTTGACCAAGCTGCGCTGGGGGTCGTGCCAAGCGAAGAGCACGATCAGCCAGTGTTGCAGCAGCGCCCCAATCAGTTTGGCATACAGTTCACACAAGACCCGCCAGGGGTTGCTCGTGCGCCACTCGTCTACCTGCCCGTGCTGTTTCCACAATTTGTAGAGCAGTTCCATCTGCCAGCGTTCCCGTAGCAGCACCAAAGCCTCCTCAAAGCGCAAGCGCTTGGCGGGCACATCGGTGATCAGGATGGTCCAGTCGGCCAGCCGCCACGTCTCCTCCGAGATCGGCTGGCCACGGCGCTGGGCATCGACCAACAAGTCCTCCCGTCGCCGAGCAGCGACGGTCTTGGGCACCCGCAGCAGCAACAAGCGCATCGGCAGCCGCTCGCTGGCACCTACCTGCACGTGCAGTTGCTTCAGGTGGCCCACGCACTGGGGCAGCACCACCTCATCGAGTCGCAGGCGGGTGCCGGTGGGCGTGAATAGTGCCGTGCCGGCTCGCAAACGCGCCAGGGTGTAGCCCCCGGCTCGACGCCGCTCTGCCATCTGCCGCAAGCTGAAATACCCCAAATCCTTGATCGACAGACTGCCCGCCTCCACTGCTTCGTCGTTGAACGGGCTGGCGTGATCGGAGGTGCGTCCAGCGGTCAACTCCGGCCCTTGCACCTGTCCCCGCTTGAGCTCCCAGCGCACATGCAGTTTGACGGCCGCCGCTGTGTGCGCTTGATTGCCGCCACAGCCCTGCCAGATCTCGGCCAACTCATCGGGCAAGCTGATACTGCTGCTGTCCTCCAGGATCACCGCTCGGAAGCGCCGCAGCAACTTGATCGGCACATCGTGTGCTGCTTGCACCACCACACTGCTCATCTCCTCCAAGACCGCGTGCAAGAACTGCGCACATTCGGGCGTGAAGCGCTTATGCATCGCTGTGTCGGTGACCGACACCTCGCGCACCTGCGCCGTGGAGGCTAAGGTCTCCAGGCTCGCCTCCGGATGCTGCTGCCAGCCAAAGACGAAGGTTTGTACTAAATCCGCCCCGCTGAACTTGCGCTCTCGTTTGATGCAGCCTGTTTCCTTCGCTAACTCGTCAGCTCGCTCTTCTAAGATATACTGCAACCGTTCCCCCACATATGCTACACTACTCAGGGCAAGGCTCCTTTCCGTCACGATAACACGTTCTAGATCTGTGTCTATCATGTCAGATCAGCCTTGCTTTGTCATCTCCTTTCTTAAGTTGGTGCGAATACGCTGCGTGCAGCTGATGCCCCACCTTGTTCCCCACCAAGCTGACCGAGGAACTGACGCGCGAGCGAAGGGAAAGCGACCATGGGGCGAGGTCACCTGGGGGAGCCGCTCAGTGAAGATGCGCCGTGGACAGTCCGGCTGATCACAGTAGAACTTGCGGACGTGCAGCTGCAGGAGGACTTGCACATTCTGCACCGACAGGTCCCAGATCGTGCGTTGATAGCGGCTCTGGATCCGATGAGCGGTAGTGCCACACACCGGACAAGGGGCGCTCGGCGTCACCCGTTCACAGGTGAGGACTAGGCGCTTGGTCTCTCTGCTGGAGGAAAGCAGGCGAAAGTCGCGAAGATGCGGAAAGAGGATATCGAGAGACAAGGGAATACTCCGTAAGAGAAATGGTGCCAAGAGGCCTTGACTCTTTATATTTTACCACATAACAAGCGACCTCCACCAAACCGGTCGGAGAACCGCATCCCCCTCAACCGCACTCGGTCAAAGATCACTATCCCTTGCGGCAAGCCGAAGAATGGTGGGTCACCATAAGTCCCTGGCTCAACCATCTCATCAAATTTCTCAAATTTGGAGTGCCAATGGGAAAAGCCCTTGGAGGAGTTTTTGATGAAGTGGATGTCAAACAGATGCAGAACAACATTGCTCTGCTAGAGGAGATCACAAAACACATAGCTGAATTACCTGCATTGGACTCCATGGACCGTAGCACAACGGTGCCCATCATGAAGAAAGAGCAACAGGCTATTGGGCCAGCTCTACGCGCCCTCCATAGCTATCTTGACTCAGTTGATGCGCATAAGATTTGGGGAGGGCTACGCAAGACGCTCACGCCTGATGGACATATTCTCTGGCTGTGCGAGAAACATTATCATCAATATGAAGTGAAGCCACTACAACTAGAAATGTAGGTTGCAAGGGGGTGTCAGCAGTCTCACGTAGCATTCCTGTAGCCTCCCCAGACGCTTGATAATAGCAAGCCATTAGAAAATACATCAGGCAGTGAAGAGGAGCAAGAGGACAAGCCAGCAGAGAGTACACCGAGCAGTGAAGAGGGACAAGAGGGTAATGGCAAGCCACTAGAGGCAGAACGACAGCCAGTCAAGCGTTCATCGTGGGTGCTGGTTGAGCAAGAGGCATTTACCCAGGATATTGAAGAGTATAAAAGAAGACGTCGTGAGGCGTTACTTGATGCTCTGCGAGATATCCGTGCGGGTCGCAATCTGTCACGGCGGGTGATCAACATCTGGGCGTACCAGCGCAAGGAGCTGCGTTGGGCTAGTTAGTTTTGGTAGTGTGAGAAAGTGAGGTGCTATGTGCAATTGAACTCCCACAATGGCTGGGAAAATAAGGTGACGTGGTTGGTTCATCTGCATTTGAGCAATGGGGAGTCTCTCATGAATGAGATCAGTGCGCTCGTGGGGAGTGAACCGAATGATGTCCCTGCTGGCAGATTAGTTGAAATGTGGGTGCGGAGTGCGTTGACGAGTTGGTATACCCATTTTCCTGGTCGCAGAATGCTTCATGATGAGAGTATGCGGTTGTTAGCTTGGGATATGGTTGGAACTGCTCTGGCGTATGCCGATTGGGATGCGCTGGTGAGTGTGTTGATGGGGGAAGTCCCAGGGTGTGAAAACGTCTTTACCATGACGCTGTATCGCTGCATCTTGAATCATCCTGTGCTTCAGCAACAGGTGGGTGGCTTGCTGCATGAGGCCGTGAACCGGTATGCGTGTGCAGATGCGCTCAGGGAGTGGTTTGAAGTCCAAGTAGATAGCTGGGTTTCTGTGTCGGCGGCTTCTCAGTTGAGGAACATTCCCATTTCTGCGCTAGTGACGGCACTGATAGAGAATGCATATGGTTTCATCTTCTGGGAGCATGTGGCCAGGGCGTTTCGACCTGGGTATTGAACTGAGTGCAAGAGGTTTTTGAGAGGAACAAGTCAGTGGCAGAAAGCTGCTCCTGGCTTTTTTGTTGGCTGTTTTTCAGATAGCTTAGGAGGTGTTCTGATGGCGCAAGTGAAGGTACAGTCTTCGTCTGGGGAGTCTTTCCCGCTAGAGATTATCCAACTTTTGGATGTTTTGGCACGTATTGAGGCACGTCGGCAAGCTAAGTTACGCAATAGGCAGAAGAAGGGGTGATTCCATGGCTCGTCAGAAATTTCATCGTGACCGTGTGTATCAGATTGTGGGCGAACCTGGGCCGGGAAGTATTGCGGTTGGGTATGTACGGTATAGTTCAGAACTTCAAGACCCTGCGACTATTGTGACACAGAAACGACGCATTACTGAGTTTGCTGAAAAGAAAGGCTGGAAGATTGTTAGGTGGTATGAGGAACCTGAACAGAGTGCAAAGTATGAAGATATTGAGGATCGCCCTGTGTTTGCCCAGCTTCTTGAAGAGGTGAGGACGCAGAGGTTTCAGGTAGTACTTTGCTACATGAACAATCGCTGGTCTCGCAACGTTGCTATAGCCTATTCCTCTCTTTCTCGCTTGCGGCGCTTACGTGTTTGGTGGGCTACTGCTGATGGTTTGTGGGATATTGATAGAGTGCAGCAAGATGGGTTTGATATTGCCTTTGCCGTTGATACGCAGATGAATGCAAGTTATGTTCGTCAACTGTCCAAGCGCACGATTGATGGTTGGGAAGATCGTGCTCGTGAGGGCTATCACGTTGGGTACGTTCCCTTTGGGTATCTGCCTCCTGAGTACCCAAAGGCTCCCGATCATGCGCCGTCTACGTGGCGACCTCCTCGTATGCCAGTGCGTCCTCATCCTGTGACGTTTCCAGCCCTGGTACGTATTGGAGAACTCGCCGCACAAGGCTGGTCAGACTCAGCTATTGCTGATGAATTGGACAACTACATCTCTCGTACTCCGCGTTTTGGAGAACGACATTTATCAAAAGATACGATAGCCTCGATACGTCGTTCCTGGTTTCCTAGAGAATTTGCTCCTGGTTGTGGGTATGGAACGATAGAAACACCCTCTGGTGAATTGGTTGAGGGAAAACACCAAGCTGCTTGGCCGTATGATCTTTGGCAAAGGATGATAGAGGTAAAGGCAGGGCAGTACCGTCGGCCCCGTAGGGAAGCTCAACGAAGAGTCTATGAATTTAGTCGTATTATTGTCTGTGCGGCTTGTCGGCGTCCTTTGCGCATTGGTCGCAGTGGTGGGAGTGAGACGACGTACTACAAGGATACAAGTGCTGAGCGGAAATTGGATTGTGCCGCGTTAGTATCATCTCAATAATCAGGGGCAACGCAGGCCGAGAGGGTCTCAATGCTTGTACCCTTGGAGCTAGGGCGAACAAGTGTTTTGAGCCATCTGTGACCAGAAGTCCTATCGGGAGACCGCCCCTGTGGGCACAAAGCGACTGTGACCAGAAGTCCTATCGGGAGACCGCCCCTGTGGGCACAAAGCGAGAGAAGGTGTAGACTCATAGCATGCGAGAAGAGTTCGATCCCAGCACGATTGAAGACGAAGGTCTGCGCCAAGTGTTCTTGTATCTGATGAACGTGGTGGAAAACCTGTCTGCCAAAGTGGCAGAGCTAACCGAAGAAAACCAACGGCTACGTGACGAGAACAATCGCCTCAAGGGAGAACAGGGCAAACCGAGGATCTTGCCAAACAAAGGGAGAGGGGATCTGTCTTCGGAAAAAGAACGTCGGGAGTCCAGACCCCATCACAAAGAAAGCAAGCAGGCTCACATCCAGATCGATCGGGAAGTGGTAGTGAAGGTGGATCAGGACCTTCTGCCTGCCGATGCTCAGTTCAAAGGGTACATGGACGTGGTTGTACAGGACATCGAGTTTCGCACCGACACGATCCGGTTTCGGAAAGAGAAATACTACTCGCCGAGCCAAAAGCGGACGTATGTGGGCGAGTTGAAAGCCTGCTACCACGGGCAGTTTGGGCCGGGGGTGAGAGCCTGGGTGCTCTCACTCTACTATGCAGGGCAGATGAGTGAGCCCAAGATCCTCGAGGTGTTGCACACAGTTGGTCTCTGCATCAGTGCTGGTCAGCTTTCCGACTTGTTGATCAAAGATCAGGAGCCCTTCCATGTCGAGAGTGCGAAGGTCTTGCAGGCGGGCCTCTCCAGCTGCCCATGGCACCACCTGGATAGCACAGGGACGCGAGTCAACGGGCAGAATCAGCAGTGTCATGTGCTCTGCAACCCGCTGTATACCGCCTACTGTACCACCCTTTCCAAAGACCGGATGACGATGCTTCGGGTTCTCTTGGGTGGAGCTGATCCCACCTTCCGACTCAATGAGGTCGCCTTGGAACTTTTGCCGCAATTGGGAGTCGGCAAGAAGTGGTGCACCAAACTCAGCGCTGTGCTGCCATATGACCAAGAGTGTAATGAACAGCAGATCGATGCTTTGCTCGACGAGAGCCTGCCCACATTGGGACCCATTCTGCGCAAGGGCATCAAAGACGCTTTGGCCATCGCAGCCTACCGAACCCAGACCACCTACCCGGTGGTCGACCTGCTCATCTGTGACGATGCGCCCCAATTCAACTGGCTGACCGCAGAGCTGGCTCTGTGCTGGATCCATGAGTACCGCCACTACAGGAAATTGGTGCCGCGCTTTGCTCACCATTGCCACATCTTGGAAGACTTCTCCCAGAGCTTCTGGAAGCTGTATCGAACCCTCTTGGCTTACCGAGAGCACCCCAGCCCTGCCCAGGCTGATGCGTGCCGGGCTCAGTTTGATCAGCTCTTCGGGCAGACCAGCGGCTACCAGCAATTGGATGAGTGCAAAGGGCGGACGCTGGAAAAGCGAGACCAGTTGCTGATGGTGCTTTCTCATCCTGAAATCCTCTTGCACAACAATCCGGCAGAGCTAGGGGCGAGACAGCGCGTCCGCAAACGGGATGTGAGTCTGCAGGCACGCACCAAGCAGGGAATTGGGGCGTGGGATACCTTTCAGACGCTCGTTTCCACGGCCAACAAGCTTGGGATCAATATCTATCACTATTTTCATGACCGCATTGCTCAAACCCACGCCCTCCCCAGCTTAGCCTCCCTCATCCAAGAACGTGCGAAGCCTATGGCATTAGGTACCTCTTGGGGACAAGGGCCTTGAACCACCCCACAACAACGAAAAGCGGATCATCACCAGCCCGCAGAGGTCGTGCTCTCGTCGGTCTTCTTCTGCATGCCTTCCCCAGATGGAGCCGTCCCAGACATGCCCATCTCTCTCACAACCCCACCCCGCATTATTGAGATGATACGTTTTATGACACATGGCCATGGCTCTCAGCGCTAACGAGCTGCTTGACACTTGTCTGCCTCTGACTTTGCCCTTTTCCTCAAAGAGCAATTGGAATATGAAATCATGACAGATCCAACTGATTGGACCATGGACGAGAACGGCTTGTATGTAGCCACCCGCTCATTCCTGATTCGGCGTGGCTATTGTTGTGCCAACCAGTGCCGTAATTGCCCCTATATCAACTGGCGCAACTCTCCGACAGGGCGCACGCAAAGCACTCAGCTACCACGAGGGACAGCTACAGAACTGCAGCCAAACCGTAGAACGACTTCACCAGAGCATGATCGCGCACTACCGTTTGCTCTTGCAGCACTGGGGTGAATCATAAGAGCATGAGCAATGATGCCTATGCGGGGCTGTTTGGCGCTATCGGTGAGCAGCGCCGATGTCTTTTCCAGAGAAGCGCCTACCGCCCTGTTCCCATGTCAGTACCCACCTGCGTCAACCGACTGCTGCAAGGTTCCAGCCGTTTTGGGATAATTTTTTACTGCCTTCCACTTCTCCTGAATTGGCGTCAGACACCATGGGCAAAGTTGTCAGACACCAGTGTGCCCTCAGGAACATCTGTGCTATAATAGAGTATCTGGATGGGACAGATCGATGGCAGTCAAACTCTGTCCATTCTTAGCTATGTAAATCGGAGTTCTCGTCAGCTGGATTATTAAATGAGTTCAAACGGTAGTGCAGGAATCGTCAGCACGCATAGAGCATCTACGCTTATGCGAGCGATCATGTGTTCTCTGAGAGAGCGTGGTTGAATAGAGAAAGGTAGCGTATGGTTACTGCCTTTACAGAGTTGTTTGACCGTATCTGGGAGAAATGTCGGCAGGATGGTTGGTATGGGGGGACGCTGGACCTGCACCATGCCAGGCGCGGTCATCCTCAGCGTCACGGTTTTGCTTATCCTCCAGCCAGCGAAGAACAACTGCGTGCTACGGAAACAACTCTCGGGTTCCTGCTGCCACCTGTGCTGTGTGCCCTCTACGCTGAGGTGGCCAACGGTGGTTTCGGGCCAGGTGGAGGGATCCAGGGAGCGCTCGGCGGCTATGGCTCCCGCCCTGACGAGTCAGCTGTGACTATTGTGGATGATTACCACTGGCACTGCCAGGTCGGCTACACCGAGAGTAGATACCACGGACCGGTCCGGCTCATTGATCTGGCGAAGACTGCCGAGCAATGGAAGCGAGGAAGTGGCAAGGAAGACCTGCTGCTGCATGAAAGCTTGTCTGGACTGCAAAACGGGCCGTGTGCTCTGTGTCGCGCCATCGGGCAACGACGAGGAGTATGAAATCGGGCCGATCGCTCTCTCGCTGGAGGAGTACCTGGAGCGCTGGCTGTGTGATGAGGTGCTCCCATGAGCCAGGATGTCTCCACTGTCTTGTTTGAGCGGATTCGCGAGCGCTGTCGCCAGCTCCGGTGGTATGGCCCGGACGACGAAAACATCAACTGGGTGGAGGAGCGCTACGATCCTGTCTCTGATCATGGAGGCAGACTGTGCGCTCGCCTTGCTGCCCGTGCCCCGCAGCAGCTCGGATTCGAGTATCCTCCGGCGTCGGAGGACCAACTGCTGGCCACCGAAGCAGCCCTCGGCTTTCCACTCCCACCCTTGCTCCGTGCGCTCAATGCCGGGGTAGCCAACGGCGGTTTTGGCTTCGGCTATGGGATACGTGGGGCGATGGGGGGCTTCGATGGACGTGGCAGTGGCACCATCGTGGAGCAGTACCTCGCCCGTTCCTCCGGCGAGGAAGTCTTGCCCTGGGCCGGCGGAAAGGTCCGCCTGATCGATCTGGCCGACTACGACGATCAGTGGGAGGAAGTGACCGGCGCGTGCCGAGACAAGGTGGTAAGGACCTTCTGGCACCTGATCCTCCCCTCTCACTTCTGGCCGGAGCGCTTCCTTCCCATCTGCCATTGGGGCTGTGCCATCGAATCCTGCCTGGACTGCACAAGGGGTGGCATCTACCAGGTAGGGTCACCAAAGAGGAAGGTCACCTGATCTCGTTGCAAGCAACTTCCTTACAGGAGATGCTGGAGCGCTGGCTCCACCTGCCCTCTAGCAGCCCAGCGTTGCTTCGCGGCTACAAATTATCGCACGGCACCAAGGCTAGCAGTCCATATGGCAGGTAGAGCCACCGTATGGATGGCAGGAAGCCCCTTGTAGAAACTGATTCTGGTACATGTACAAGAAGAGGAAGAGATGTGATGGACATGACTGTCAAGAAGTAGCCATCTACGTCGAGACCGAGCGCATAGCAGAAGTCACGAGCGTCTTGCCGCTGCCCTTTCACGTCGCGCCGTTTCCGTTTTTTGATCCGCCATCTGGGCCGCGAACCAGTGTGCTGCGCTATGTCGGCGAGTGGACAGAAGAACAGCAGCAGATTGCACGTCATCTGGTTCACACTCGTGTGATCCAACGTGTTTCCGCCCACTGGAGTCATCAGCCTGAGAGGCAAGATAGAGCAATGACGGATGAGGAATGACTTGTAGATATCATTGACCATCCTCAGTTGCCCAATGATCGCTTCTTCTCTGCTTTCAGCAACTCCTTTCGACAGGATTGCTGGCCCGCGCTCGCGCTGCTCTATGGAAGTTCCGAGCAGCGTTTTGGATGGGCTAGTGTGTCCTGGATCGCGATATCGTGTATCAGACTGGGCCGCCACACCCAGCATACAGCACTTTTTCGCTGGGGCAGTCTGGCCTCTGCCCAATACCTCATCCCATCATCGTTACTGCTCTATTCGCACCGATGCCAGGGACCTCACGGGCGTTTTTGCTCATGTGGTCCTGTCGTTGTGGGCAATTATAAGGAACGCTCACTATCTTCTGGCAATGGGTCTATGGTCGCTTCATTTCCAGAAGCTTTGTGGTATGGGGATTCTGAAAACAAGCCTGTGATGCACTGTCAGGCGATGAGCATGGTGCCTTACACCTCTTGTGAAGAGAAGCATAACACCTGCTGCTCTCCGGCTGGGCGACCGTCTCCCTCACTTGCTCCGGCCCGTGTAATAGCGACAATGCGCGCGTCAAAAAGACGCATCGCCTCCTGTACCACCGGGTGCGCTCGCACCTGCTGCTCAAGCGCCTCTGTGGCACTAAGAGCGGTTGATGGAGGTGGTACATCCTGCCGCACTTTGAGATTCTGCTTCCTGCGCATGATAGGCTCTCCCTGGTGCTGTCATCGCTTTGTCCCTCCAGCAGCCACCACACCCTCAGTTTGTTGCCCATGTGGGTAGCATTTCCCATGACCGAATAGCCTCTGCTCACGCGATGACAGCTCTCGTACCTCTTCTTCTCGGGAGCCTTCAAAACGGAAATTATTGCCGATCTCGCTGGTGTGGCAGTACCAACTCCAGGCGGCCAGGGTCAGGACGTACTCAGAATTTTGTTTCTTGTGCGCCCCTCACTTGTGCAGTAGAATAGATCGAGACGTCTCTGTCCTGGCTTGCCGGGCAACGAGCGAGCGGCGGAGAGGAGCAAAGTGTGCTCAGCTTCGGCTCCTGAAGGGAGCAGCGCATGAAGACATTTGAAGAGTTGAAAGCGGACCTCACGCAGGATCTGCTCGAGCTGGAACGGCTCGCGGGGATCTGGCCGAGTACGATCGAAAAGCGCCATGTCAAAGAGCAGGCGATTGGCCGGCTCTGCTACCTCGCCGAGGAAGACCTGAGTCCGCCTGAACTGGGCACATTGAAGCGGGCGCTCGGCCTCACCGACACCAGGTGGCGAGCCTTCAAGTCCAAATTCATTGAGGGAAGTTCCCCTGGAGAGCTGGCGTAACGGCCTCTTTGCCGGAAGCGTTCGTATGGTATATGACCATGGATGTGTTCAACAACGGCCTGACCGTATTGGCGCATTCCTAAAAATGTGTGTCCATATGTGCATGGTTGCAGGCCAGGCCATCACCGATGCCAGCACGCTCTTACTTTGAGTAGCACCTCACTCTGCCTCCTCTGACATGATCGATTTCTCACTGAACTCTGACACCCACAACCTGCACATCTGCTCACTTCTGCCTGCGCAAACCGCGAGGAGGGACCACGAGCAGACACTGTTTGCAAAAAGCTGTGAGACACCCTATCCGCCGCGAATTTCAAGCGACCGTTCTTGTCCTGCACCTTGAGGTGCGCAGCCTCCCGCACCTGGCGCAGGTCCAACATCTGCTTCACAGGGTTGTGTTTCTCCTCAAAATACCGTATGCTTTTTCTGTCTCTCTTGAGACAACAAGAGGAGTGATCCCAGCACACTTGGCCAAGACTCCCGACACCAATTCCGGCTGTCCGATGTGGTGAAGAGCACTGCTCAAAAAAGCGAGGGAGCACGGGAAAAGCGGGATCTCTCGCCCTCTTCGACGTGCTGTTTTCCGCCATGCGTGAGAGTCACTCTCTGGGCAGAGGGCTCTGGCCAAGTATGGAATCAGCTGGGCGTGTCCGCCCGAACACAGGAAGGAAGTGAAGCAGTGAATACGCAACCCAATATCGTGTTGGTCCATGGCGCCTGGGCGGACGGCTCCAGTTGGAGCGCGGTCATCGAGCGCCTGCAGGCCGACGGCTACACCGTCACCGCCCCCCAGTTTCCGATGGCCGCGCTCTCGGCTGACGTCGCCCGGCTGCGCCAGGTGCTGGCTCGCCAGAACGGCCTGACCATCGTCGCCGGCCACTCCTACGGCGGCCAGATCATGACCGCCCTGGGCACGGATGCGCCCAACGTCGTCGGGCTGGTCTACATCGCGGCTTTCGGGCTCGACCAGGGCGAATCGATCGGCGCGCTGCTGGGACAGGGACCGCCGAGCCCGGCGCTGGCGCACCTCTCCATCGACGCCCAGGGCTTCGCCTGGCTGCCGGAGGACGACTTCGTGCATCACTTCGCCGCTGACGTGGACCCGGTGAAGGCCAGGGTTATGTACGCGGTGCAGCAGCCGTTGGCCGGAAGCGCCCTGCAGGAGGTGATGGGGGTCCCGGCCTGGAAAGCGCTGCCGTCCTGGTTCCTGGTCGCCGATGGCGACCAGGCCATCCCGCCCGATGCCGAGCGGCTGTTCGCCAAGCGCATGGGGGCCACCACCGTCGAAGTCTCGACGAACCACGTGGCCATGGTCTCCCACCCGGATGACGTGGTGCAACTCATCGAGACGGCGGCGCAAGCCTAGTGCGTCTGGAGGCCAGGTGTCTGAAAACTACCACCTCACCTCCGTGGTGAGGTTCGAGCCTCTGTACTCTCTTGAGGGCGACTATACACAGCCTCGCATCTGAGCCTCTTTGCCCGCAGTGACCAGAGTGGAGAAGCGAAACGAGTCGACCGCACGGTGCGAAGCGGGCCCCTGTGCCGATCTTCGGCAGTCGTGATCGCTGGCACTTCCCTCATGATTGCTTCCCCACTCCTCGCGCTTGACCTGCTCCTCAAAGCGCTCGTCTGGCAGAGTGACGATGATCGGGTCTGGGTGAGTCCTCCCAGCGTTGCCTCGTCTCCCGCGTCCACTCCTCTCTCCCACCGGAGTTGGTGCCTTGATCGAGCAGACGAGCCATCGGCGAACGTTTCGATGGGATCAGCGAGATCACGTAAGTGCCAGAAGAGGCTTCAAAATTGACGGAGACCGCACCTTGTTGAAGCATAACTTGGAACTCTGTCAGTTGTGGTGATGAGGAGGAGAAGAGCCATCGACCCCTCTGCACTTTCCAAAGAGGTGATACAATGGAAAGCGGGAAACACATGGGCATCTGTCCGGAAAAAACCAGGAAACTCAGAGACCCGTTTCGGGAACGAGAAAGCGCACATACATGGCCACCTTCGTGAAATCGCCCTGTGATGAGGGCGTGATTCGCTCCGCCCCTGAGACTCGGCCCTGCGCCCCACAGGTTGGGGTGTGGGTGCTGGTCGCCACTATCCTGGGATCGAGCATGGCTTTTATCGATGGCTCCGTCGTCAACGTCGCCCTGCCAGTCATCCAGCGAGACCTGGGCGCCACGACCAGCGATGTCCAGTGGATTGTGGAAACCTACGCGCTTTTCCTGGCCGCGCTCATTCTGGTGGGAGGATCTCTGGGGGATCACTTCGGGCGGCGGCGCATCTATGCCCTGGGCATCGCGGTCTTCACCTTGGCCTCCATCTGGGGTGGCCTCTCGCCCACGGTGCTCTCCCTGATCCTGGCGCGAGCCGTGCAGGGCATCGGGGCTGCCCTGCTGGTGCCGGGCAGCCTGGCGATCATCAGCGCCTCGTTCAGTGAAGAGCAGCGCGGGCGAGCCATTGGCACCTGGTCCGGGTTTTCCGCGCTCACTACCGTGGTGGGTCCGGTGCTTGGGGGGGTGTTGGTGCAGTACGCCTCCTGGCGCTGGGTCTTCTTTCTCAATGTCCCCCTGGCGGCAGTCGTGCTGGGCGTCCTGTTCTGGCGCGTGCCCGAGAGCCGCGACCCCGATGCCTCAGGAGGACTGGATTGGTGGGGGACCGGCACGGTGACGCTGGGGTTAGGAGCGCTGGTGTACGGGCTGATTGAGGCGGGCTCCCTGGGCTTTGGCACTCCGCTGGTGCTGGGCGCCCTGGCGCTTGGCGTCGTCGCGCTATTCGCCTTCCTGCTGGTGGAAGCGCGCAGCTCGGCCCCCATGGTCCCGCTGACGCTGTTCCGTTCGCACACCTTTAGCGGGGCGAATCTCTTGACGCTCTTGCTGTACGGAGCGCTCAGTGGCGTCACCTTCTTCTTACCGTTCGACCTCATTCAAGTGCAGGGCTATGCTCCCACCTTTGCAGGTGCGGCCTTCGTCCCCTTCATTCTGCTGATGTTTCTGCTGTCGCGCTGGGCCGGAGGGCTGGTCCACCGCTATGGCGCGAAGCTTCCGCTGGTGGTCGGACCCGTGATCACCGCCGTCGGCTTTGCCCTCTTCGCCCTGCCAGGCATCACCAGTGGCCCTGGCAGTTACTGGACCACCTTTTTTCCCGCGGTGCTCGTCATGGGGTTAGGCATGACCATCACCGTGGCTCCGCTCACCACAGCGGTAATGGGGGCGGTGGAGCAGCGCCACGCCGGGATCGCCTCCGGGATCAATAACGCGGTCTCGCGCACCGCTGGGCTGCTGGCGATTGCCGTCTTCGGGATTGTGGCCCTGGCGGTCTTCACCAGCAGCATGGAGAGCCACCTGGCAACCCTGCATCTCTCCCCCGGCGTGCAACAGGTGATTGAGGCGCAGCGCACCAGGCTGGCTGGCATCACCATCCCCGCAACGATGAGCGGTGAGGTGCAGGTGGCCCTCAAGCGAGCGATCGATGAGTCATTCGTGAGCGCTTTTCGCCTGGTCTCGCTGCTGGGGGCAGCATTGGCCCTGCTGAGCGCATTGAGTGCCTGGCTGCTGATCGAGGGAAAGCACCTGGAACGAGCGGGAAGGTCAGTATCAGCGTCACAGGCTCCTCCAGCGGTAGCAGATGAACAAGAGCCGCAGATTTCCGCGAACTGATCTGGTCTGGAGTGGTTCTCTGCTATCACTTGTGTTTCAGAGTGACAGGAGAGCGAGAAAGGACCCACAGTTGCGTCCCGCTCACCCGCAACCCTGCCCGGCCACCATGCCGGCCCGACCACCGTAAGTGAGCGAGCCGCTGCGAGATCGACGACTGCCAGGCCGAACGCCACACGTTCATCGGCGCGGCAGAGCCAAAGTGAGCAGAACCGAGGGAGACAGCGTATGCCAAGAACTTCATTGCCGCCGCGCGACGAAAATACGATCGAAGCAAGCGTGACGATCCACCGCCCAGTCGAGGAGGTGTTCAGATTTTATCGGAATTTTCAGAATCTGCCTCGCTTCTTGGGGGACGTTTGGGATATTGAGCAGATCGGTCCGGCAACTTCTCGATGGACCATCCAGGGTCCCCTGGGCATTCGAGCGCACTGGACGATAGAAGTGACCGAGGCGCGCACCAACGCGTTGATCCGTTACGAGACGGTCACTTTACCTCTGCTGAGGACCTCCTGGGAAATCTATTTCGTCCCGGGATCTGAGGCTGGTGAGACGGAAGTTCGTGAAGTGATGAAAATCCCTCTCGGGAGACTCGGACGCGCGGCACTGGCCCTTCTTGGCAAATTCCCAGCCGAAGAAGTGGCTGCCAATCTGCACCGGTTAAAGCAGGTAATGGAAACGGGAAAAGTGACCGACACGAGCTATTCCGTGGCAGGGAAGTTTGCTCAGGACACTCCCTCACCTGATGCTGTACGCCCTAGGGGCAAACCTGGTACTCTTCAGAAGAGCAAACACAGCCTGCTGAGCCAGATACTCTGGTGGCTCATTTCGATTTTTTTGCCCAGACGTTGTGCCCAACGGCGTCAACGAGCAGATAGCGAGGCGTCTGCTCAGCATCTGAATTGGCACGAATTGAAGAAATGAAAGCAACTACGCAAATTAGAATCATTGCCTACATATCCTACAAATCAGTTTCTATCGGTTTAGCCCGCTTGCTGTAAACTAGCTTCTGGACTAAGAGCACAGCCACAATATGCTTCACAGGCATTGCCAGAATAGCGATCTGACACAAATTTGGTGAAACTGCTATTGCAGAGCTATGAAGAGATTGTCAGAAATGCCCATTGGAGCCGATTGATAGCTTCAAGACACTCTGCTGATGAGATTTTATCACCAAATTTGTGTCAGATCGCCTCTTCACCCTAAGACCTGCTTATCACCCTTCGCCTTAATTACCAGAAATGTACACATGAGCCTGCATTGTGAGCAGGAATAGTTGCTCATCTCTACAACAAGCTTCCATCGTGCAGTTGTCTTTTCCTGCGCCCTTGTGCGCGAAGCATTGGAAAGTTCTTGGCAGAGCCAAACAAGCTTTATCTGTTTTCTGGCAGGAAGAGGCTCATTCCCTTTCAATACACCACGGAATTTCCGGTGGAGGAACTGACCAGGACCTCCCAGGTCTCGTCGTCACGTATCCCCACCACAGCGCGGCAAACTGGAGGTCAGCCAACACGCGATCCACTGCGGTACGCCGCTGTGGGGCAAACCCCCGTGGCGAGAGGTCGACCTGGTAGCGCGTACTGAGCAAGCGGTTCGCGCGTCCATAACGGATGAAGCGGCGCACAAAGGCACCCAGATGCGGCTCGGTGGCATGGACCACCTGCGCCTGTGGAGCATACGCCAGTGGCCCAATGCGCCAAAGCCGCAGACCAAGATCGACGTCCTCATAGTTTATATGGAGAATGTTGACTATTTCCTGTTTAGAGGATAAACTTCAAGAACTTTGAGAATGGTGGGAGGATGAAAGATGCCTTTTGATCTCGTTGCCAATCAGCCAGTAATTATTGCAATTAGAAAGGTGGTCAGAATATTGTAGCCGGCCACAAAGACCATGGTAAGCCCGGAGACAAGCAGGAGCAGGTAGGCAGGGTTGGCGAAGTAATCATCCAGGATTTTTACGCCGCGCAAGGCGAAGTCCAGGTGTTCGGGATGCTGCTGGGCACGGGCCAGCCAGACTCCATAGGTCGCGTTGAAGCCAAAGGCGATAATCGCCAGCAGAATGTGGATGAATTTCACGATCGTATAGAGCATGGCTATCTCCTTTTCGGATGACAGGCGGTGTCGCTTCAGATGACACCTTCGCATAGTCCAACAGAGCATCACGACGAAAAGAACACCGCCAATAGAGTATCACCTCCTTCCCTTATCTCCAAATGTCTGGAGATGCTCTTGGCGCATTGCCAGGTGCCTACTCCTCTTGAGCCGTCATGCCATTTCCTTTGAGCTTGGGAAATCAATGCGCCAAGAGCATCTCTCCTGGCTTCCCTCCATCAGAGAGGTCAGCGTCTCTTCTTTCAACCGACCGATGAAGGCTACGCGGTCACACGACCGAACGAGGCATACACGGCACGCGCCGCCTCATCGACCGGCAAAAATGCCGAGACCGCCGGAGAGGTTTTGCCGCTGACGGAGATAAGCGTATGCCGTAGGCGTATGGGGAGCACCTCGCCGGTGGTCGCCATGCGAGCAAGCACCACCTTTGTCGGTGCAATCTCCTGCCTGGTGGCTTCTCGCGCCTTTTCCCAGTACTTTTGAAAACCCGGGATCGCACACCACTGCTGAACGCTCTGCTGATACCAGGCATCGTACTGGGAGAGCACGTTCTGCTGTTTGAAGAGCTGAATACCAGAAAGCGCGTGTGTTTGCCACAGGGCGCGTGCTTCTGTAGTCATTGTGGAGCGTCTGCAAACATCCGGGTGAAAGAGGAAATGAATCGTATCGCGCTGATGCGGTGGAATCGTATCGAGAGGGGGCAACTCAAAAAGGCGCAGAAAGAACTCGTTGGCAGCCTGGACCTGGAACGTGTGCGTGACCACGCTGGCCGGGTAGGGCAACGCCTCCATAATCTGTTGCGCAGCCTCCAATGCTCGCCGCAAGGCATCACCTTCCAAATCTGGCTGTTCCGGCAGATATTGTGCTGCCAGCAGGATATCGTTGCGCTCACTGAGCCTGCATTCCAGATAGTCGGCAATCTGCATCAGCATGGAACGGCTCGGCAAGCGATGGGAGCGTCCGATCAGCCAGTTTTTATAGGTTGGGCAGGCTTCGTCATTGAGTTCTTGTTGCGTAAAACGCTTCAACTGAGGATGATCCTTCTCGCGATATTCCTCCTGGCGAGTGATCCGCACCGCCTCAATTGCGCCGAGCAGTTGCTGGAACACCTGCGCCTGCTCTTTTGAGGGCGCACTCTCCTCTTTCATTGCAGGAATGTGTAATGACATCTCTCACTCATCCAGTCTGATAGCGACCCCCAGCGATACAAACGAACAAAGGGCCGAAAGATCAGGTGTAGTTTTACTCTTGGTAAAACAACGAGTTGCTCCTATACTATTCCCAGAAAGCGACATTGTATGAGAGAAAGGAGAGAGAGAGATGAGTTCTATACATGCGATCGTGGTTGATCCCGAGGCTCTGGGGCGGCTGGCCATCAAAGAGGTCGCAGCGCCGCAGGCTGGCCCGTCGGAAGCGCTTGTTCAGGTGGAGGCCATTTCTTTGAATCGAGGAGAGGTGCTGGCTGCCATGCACGCCGAAGCGGGCTGGCGACCCGGTTGGGATCTGGCCGGAACCGTCATCAAGCAAGCTGCTAATGGAACAGGACCGAAGGCCGGGAGCCGGGTTCTGGGCTCTGTTCCGACGGGCTCATGGGCAGAGCAGGTAGCGGTTCCGACGAACAGGCTGGCCGAACTTCCCGCCAGCGTGACGTTTGCTCAGGCGGCAACCTTACCTACAGCTGGCCTCACCGCGTTCCGTGCGCTTCAGCAAGGCGGACTGCTCCTGAACAAGCACGTGTTGATTACCGGTTCCACCGGTGGGGTGGGACGCTTCGCGCTTCAGCTTGCCAGTCGAAGCTCTGCCTATGTCGTCGGTACTGTTCGTCATGCTCGCCATGAGGAGGTAGTTCGTGAGGCGGGAGCTGATGAGGTGATCGTGGGGGACGATCTCGCGTCGGCGCGTGCCTCTGGCCCGTACCACTTGATTATCGATCTGGTCGGTGGGAAAACACTGGAGAGCGCCATCCCGAGGCTTTCAACAGGGGGAATCTGTGTCATTGTGGGCTGGTCGGCATCATCGTCGGCCACCATAGATTTCGGAGCTCTCATCCGTACAGGAAGAGTGACCCTCTACGTCCTGAATATGTATGCAGAATTTGATAGTCGTCCGAGATCTGAAGATCTGGCCTGGCTCGCGCAACTGGTAGCCAAAAAGCAATTGCAGACGCCCATCGAGGCTGAGGCTTCCTGGCACGACATTGGTGAGGTCGCGCAACGCCTGCTGCAACGACAATTCACCGGCAAAGCGGTGCTGCATCTGGCGTAGAGAGTCCATCTCTGCGCTGCCAGCATCTTGAATATGGTCAGTTTCGGATAACGGAGAATGGATACACACATCGAGCTGAATTCTTTGTCTTGATCAAGAGGATTACCTTCTGCTTTCCTAGACAAAGGTGGAATCTCCAGCAATCAGTAGATATGTGTACTACTACTGTTTACCTGCTTGAAATGCAAGCAGGTAAACGCTGAAAGAGAAGGGCTTTATGAACAAAAAGACGTTGACGGTATTTGCAAATGGAATGGATTTTTACTGCGAAATGATGGGTCAAGGTCCAACCATTGTGCTTGTCCCTGATGGTAGCAATGATTGTGGTCCTTATGAGAAAATGATGGAATATCTTGCAGACGAGTTCACCGTTTTGACCTTTGATCCTCGCGGTGGATCACGATCACCAGATCCCCATCCACGCCCAGTTACCCCAGAATTATTTTCCGATGATATCGCAGCTCTTGTTCAGGAAATCCCTCTAGAAAAACCGATTTCAGCATTTGGTGTGAGTTCAGGAGGACAAGCCGTTCTCGCGTTAGCCAAATTCCATCCAGATATTACCAGAAATGGTGTTGTCCATGAGGCGGCATTACAGGCGGATACACCCATTAAAAATGCTGGCTTTGAGTACTTTAAAAGGATCGCCACTTTCTCTCCAAAAATTGCTGACTCAGCGACGATCTTAGCAATTACGATGCTTGGAACAGTAGAGTTTACCGAGGACGCTGCCCAACGCGCACGCATAGCGAAAAATCAAGCCTACTGGGCGCAATACTATCTTGGGACTGTTGATATGGGACAGTACTTTGAGGAAGATTTTACACACATGGCTCCAGTTGACTTCACCATTGGTACCTGGACGCCTTCATGGTTGACGGCGGCTAATCAAGCGACTGCTGCTCGCGGAAATCGACCTGTCACCTGGGTCAACAGTGCTCACGCTCCACACGTAACCATGACGAAAGAAATGGCAGATATTGTTCGAGAAAAAGTGAAGCAGTATTTGAGGCCATTGTAAATCCCAACATTGAGCGGCTCTTGCGCAACCTCGATGATCTTGGAAAATTACGGATTACCCGAAAGTCTGGCCATTTCCTACCAAAAGGTTGGCCACACAAGAAAAAGCTGGTGAGTCCGCTCTGCAAGCCAGTTTACGTGGCTTAGCAGAGGCAAGGTAGACACCTGCGAAGCTCCGTCGTTTTTGT
>WNGG01005281.1_pt1 | contig 20932 bp, 17 predicted proteins | sample 5400661 | NCBI WGS metagenome assembly WNGG01 (sample SAMN13153372, study PRJNA577476) | soil metagenome | isolation source: 100 cm soil or saprolite under Garry oak tree replicate 1 | place: USA:California | collected 2016-06-15
CTAGCCCAGTCCGCGTGGGCAGGGCTCTCCGCTCACCACGGTGCGATGGGGTTCTCGGCAGTCGTGGGGCCGTGGTAGAAGGTGACCGGCAGGTCTCTTGGGACCCGCCCGCGGACGGTGGGGCGCGACGCGGGCACGTGCCCCACCGGCATCGCTCTTTCACGAACAGGAGGCGCGAGAACCGTGAACCCACGCAGGTCTGGTGAACGGCCCACGGCCGCCATCTTCCGGTCCCCATGCGGCTGCCGGTACCTGATGCCCACCGGGGAACTCCTGCGGTCCTGCGAGGACCACGCCCCCTACGGGGGGACGGCCTTTCACGCCAGAGACCTGCTCACCCGGATCGAGTCGGAGCTGGGGTGGCCACCGGGCGATGAAGAGCCCCCGATCCCGCAGAGCCCGACCCGGGACCGGCCGCACCCCTCGACGACGACACCCCCGATAGGCTCGTAGCCGTGGAAGGTGGAGGGGATCGCCCCCAGTCACGGGCCCAGGACGAGCAGGGCATGGGGCTCTTTTCCCTCGACGCGGAGCCCATCACCTGCCTGGCCTGCGGCGGCCATCTCCGGATCATCGTCGGGGAGGGAGTGCGCCACACGGAGTCGGCCGTGGACGCCGATCATGAGGCCGTTCCGCCCCGGGGTCGAGACGGTGATGCTGCTGAGTGAGGGGGCGAAGGCCGCAGAAGAAGAACCGGAGCCGACGTTCCTTGCCCCCGTCGTTTCTCGGCGATGGGAGGCCCTCCTCGAGGAGCAGCCGGCCGGAGCTTGCACTCCGGATCCCCACCGTAGGCACGGCCCGCCCAGGAGCGCAAACGCGCCGGTCGGTCAGGTAGCTAACGGACGGAGTGGCCTTTCGTACCTAGGGTTGAGTTGTAGGGCACGTGTGCCCAAGAGGAGAAGGGGAGGTGAGGCACGTGCTGGCACGATGGAATCCCTGGGAGGAACTCCAGCAACTGGAGCGACAGATGGCCACCATGAGTCGCCGGGCCTTCGGCGCCGTCGGCCGGGGCCAGTCCGATCAGGTCCTGATCCCGGCGGTGGACGTGTTCACGAGGAACGGAGACCTGGTGGTGCGGGCGGAGCTTCCCGGCATCGATCCGGAGAAGGACGTGGAGGTCACGATCCAGGACGGAGTACTGGTGCTCCGGGGCGAGCGACGCACCGAGGGTCGCATGGAGGCCAAGGACTTCTTCCGGATGGAATCCTCCTACGGCGCGTTCCAGAGGAGCATCCCGCTGCCTCAGGGCGTGAAGGAGGAGGAGATCAAGGCCTCTTGCGAGAACGGCATCCTCCAGGTCGTAGTACCTGGCGCGGGCCGCACGAAGTCGCCCAAGAGGATTCCGGTCTCCGCGAGCTCTGGCGGGAAGCTGAAGTCCGTAACGACGGGAGCAAAGAGGACCAGGAAGTAGCGACCCTCGCGCCCCACCCCGGAGCCGGGCCCGCCCGGCTCCGGGGGGCCTGAAGCCGGCCTCAGGCGATCGGTGACCCGGTGCGGTCCCTCGATCTCACGCGTGGTTGAGGGGGTGCGAGGCCGACTGTCGGACGAAGTAACGGGGTGCCCAGTAGATGCTCGAGCGGCGGGGGGCACTTGGGTTGGCTTCCTGCACGAGCGCCAAAGTTAGTGCTGCAACGGGCCGGAAGGAGCACTTCTCAGCCCCAGCCCCTGGCCCCGCCCACGTCGATTTGGAAATGGTCGAGTCGACACATTCGGCCACTGCTCCGCACAGGCAGGTCCGAGTCGCCCACCCCAGGCATGACCCGGGGACGCCGCTGGGAAAGCCTCCAAGTGGGTCGCGGTTGGGCGCTCAAGCGTCCGAAGTCCCCTTATGCGTGACGTCACCCCTTGCGGACCAGGCGGTCGGCCGATCGGGGTATTGTGTCCGGCGGCCTGCAACAGCCATTCTCGGGCCAGCGGGTGGAGGCGCCGTCGGGAGGGGGGATCGGCGTGGTTCGCGTGACTCGTGCGTTGAAGCGGCTCCAGGCCGGAGGGACCATCGTTGCTCTTGCGCTCTGGCTCGTCGCCCTACCTGCACCCCATGCGCGAAGTGCTGGGGCCGCGGTCAGCGCCCCGACGCCCTCCAAGATCGACTACATCGTGGAGGCCACGGCTCGGCGGGTCTCGGAGCTGAAGTCCCGCGGGCTGCACGGTCCCGCGCTTTCTCGGCGTGAGAGCAACGACATCGTGCATGTTCGGGCCGACGGCAAGATCGAGCTCCTCCTCCATGCGTCGGGCCCGGTATCGGCGACACAGGTGGCGGGGCTCACTGCCCTTGGCGCCGAGGTCGAGGCCAACCTGTCCAATCTCTCCGTGCAGTCGGTGCACCTGCCATCGTTCGGGATGGTGCAGGCGTGGGTTCCAGCCTCCGCCCTCCAGCAGGCCGTCGCCCTGCCGTGGGTGACGGCGGTCACCCCCCCTGACTACCCGTTCTCGAACACGGTGGGGTTCGGCTCGATCGTCAGCGAGGGCGTCACCCTACATAAGGCGGACGCGGTCCAGGACCCGAGGGGCATCACCGGAGCCGGGGTGACCATCGGCGCCATGTCCGACGGCGTCGCTCACCTCTCGGACTCCCAGACTCTGGGCGAGCTGCCGAACTCGGTCCAGGTTCTGAACGCGGGCTCCGGGGACGAGGGCACCGCCATCCTCGAGATCCTCGCGGACATGGCGCCCCAGGCCAGCCTGGTGTTCAGCGCGGTGGGCGGCAGCCTGGCCACCTACGTTAACTCGCTGAACGGGATGGTGACAGCAGGAGCCAACGTCATCACCCACGACATCGCCCTGGACGCCGAGCCGGCGTTCGAGGAAGGCCTCGCAGCTCAAACGGCCGACAACATCGCCGCCGCGGGTGTCGCCTTCCACAGCTCGTCGGGGAACCGGGCCCAGAACCACGCCGCCCGCGTTCTCGCCACGGGGACCGGCCAGAAGCCGGACAACACGTCGAACTCGTTCACCGGGTGCACCGACACGCCCGACAACGTCGTTGCCATCGCCCCGAACGGCGACACGACGTTCGACGTCACGCTGGGGAAGAGCGCGAGCTTCACCCTGCAGTGGAGCGAACCGAGGGCCATCTTCCCCACCGCGGGCCAGGGGGGGTTCACTGACCTGAACCTCTACCTGATGGACCAGGGGCTCACCACGTGCCTGGCCCAGAGCGTCGGGGTGCAGGCGAACGGCCAGGGCGACACCATCGAGCAGATCGGGACGGGCTCCTCCCTGAACGGCGTGCAGGCCAAGCTGGTCGTGGACGTGCAAGCCACATCCACCGCCGTGGCCCCACCCATCCTCGACCTCCGGTGGCGGGGGGCGAGCCCCATCGACACGCCCACGGCGGCCGGAAGCCTGGACCCGAACGAGAACATGACCGGCCTGGCCGCGGCCGTGGGTGCCGTGTACCAGGGCACCGACGGACTGGAGGGATTCAGCAGCCAGGGTCCGGTGACCATCGCCACCACCACGCAGTGCCCGGGCGGCGCCCCGGGCCCGTGCACGGGGGTGGCGGGACCCGCTCCTGTCACTTTCCACCAGCCGTTCTGGGTGGGAGCCGACGGGGTGTCGGTGTCCGGGGTCGGGGGGTTCGGGTCACCGTTCTTCGGGACCTCCGCCGCCGCCCCCCACGCCGCGGGGTGCGACGCCCTGCTCCGGAGCTCCCCGTTGTTCTCGGCCAACGCGGCGCCGGCCGCGACCAACGCCCGTCTCGCCGCCACCGCCGACTTCGGCGACGGGCAGCAGGACGTGACGGGCGCCGGGACCCTGGACTGCCTGAGCGCGGTGAACAGGCCGCCCACGGCGGACCCGGGTGGCCCCTACACCACCGATGAGGGCGTGGACATCGTGCTTGACGGCACGGCAAGCTCCGACCCCGACACCGGCGATTCCATCGCTTCCTACGCCTGGGACCTCGACGACAACGGATCGTTCGAGACCTCCGGGGCCAGTCCCACCTTCGATCTGGTCGGCCAGGACGGGACGTTCACGGTGTGGCTGAGGGTCACCGACCAGGCCGGGGCCACGGCCACCGCCTCCACCACGGTCACCGTGAACAACGTGGCCCCCACGGTGGCCTTCACCGCCGCCTCGCCGGTGGACGAGAACCAGCCCACGTCGATCTCCGGCTCGGTCACCGATCCGGGATGGGAGGATCCCCTCACCGAAACCATCGACTTCGGCGACGGTGCCGGCGCCAGTCCGCTCTCGGGCAGCTATTCGAGCACAGCTCACGTGGGGGCCGCGCTCACGTTCTCGACAACGCACGTGTACGGGGATAACAGCAGTGACGTCTCCCATTACACGGTGGAGATCTGCGGGTCCGACGACGACACCACCACCTGCCTGGATCACGTCGTGCACGTGGACAACGTTGCCCCCGACGCGGTCATCGACCACTCCACCCTGCCGTTCGTGGGCGGGGTGGTCATGGCCCACGCCGGGGACACGTTGCACTTCAAGGGAGACTCCTACGACCCCGGCTCGGACGATCGCACTACCACATGGGACTTCGGCGACGGCACGGTGGTATCGACGACTTCGCTGAACAACCCGGCGTTCAACCCTGATCCCCCCAACAGTCCCGAGGTGAACCCCCGCACGGTGACCGATCTGGAGGACCACTCCTTCACGGCGTGCCTGTACGACGTGCAGTTCTCGGCGACCGACGACGACGCCGGGGCCTCGCCCACCGACTCCGTCGACGTGGTGATCCGCGGCACCGCCACCCGAGCCTTCGACAACGGGTACTGGAAGAAGCAGTACGGCGGCACGGGCGGCGCTTTCGACATCGCCACGCTGAATTGCTACCTGGACATCGCCAACTTCATGAGCTCGGTGTTCTCGGAGGTCCGCGACGCCCACGACATCCCCTCGGCCTTCCTGGTGCTGAAGCCCCCGCCCGGGATCGACCCCCGGATCAGGGACTTCGACCGGGAACTGCTCACGGCCTGGCTCAACTTCGCCAACGGCGGGATCGACCTCACCGACCAGGTAGGAGTGACCTCGGAAGTTAAGCAAGTGCCGGGCAACAGCGCTGGATGCGACCGGTCGGGACTGCTCGTGCCCGCAGGGCAGCGGGGTAGATGGTGGATGCTGCTCTCGACCCAAAACAGCACGGCTGGCGGCGGGGAACTGACGGCCCGGTCTAGCCGGTCACGAGCCAACCGGTGGCAAGATTCCCGACCCACTTCTCGAGGATCTGCCCGCAGACCTTGATGAGCTTCTGGTCGCGCGGATCGTCAGGCCGCTTGCCCCCGTGGAACAAGTTGCACCGGACCCGGTAGATCGCCTCCACGATGTTCTCGAAGTCATCCACCGACGTGATCTCGACGTCGCGACGTCGCCTGCGACCTGTACTGGCGATTGGCGTGAGCTCCATCAGAGTCTTCAGGTATCCGGAGAACAGGCTTGTCGGTGAGTTCGAGGCTTCGAAGCTGGATCGGAGTCGCGACCGGCTCGCTTCCGGGCCTTTGAGCCAGTCGATCATTTCCCGATCGATATCCTCGGCCGACTCGAATGCGAGCGTCGCATTGAAGCAGAACCAGAGGAAGACGGAGCTCGTGAAGCCGAACATGATGGCGTGGATCGGCGCTGCTGCGAGGAGCTCGGTAGCGTCGTCGATGTACGGCGGTTGGGCGAACGCCCGCACGGGCGCCAAGGGAATCGTCGGGTCCATCCCGCCACCCGCCCTCATGGCTCCGAATGGCACCCGAGTCGCATGTATCCGGACTTCGGGCGGTGCCATCGCTTGAAGCTCGGACTCCGGTCCGACGTCGCCGTGCGGTACCAGCACGCCGATCCGCCACTTCGCGTCCCATCCGTCCGGCTCCCACATGGCCACCCCTCCTCTCACTACCCTCGGTAGAGTTTTACTCTACTGAGTAAAGGGCTACTATACGGATGTGAACGATGGTGTCAAGGTTGGCGTTCGTGCCGAGCATGCCGCGCTTACGCGGACGCGCATACTCGACGCCGCGAGAGCGGAGTTCGAGGAGCGCGGGTTCGCTGGCGCGCGCATCACCGGGATCGCGACGAAGGCAGGCGTGGCCGTTCCAACGATCTACAAGGTGTTCACCAACAAGCGGAACCTGCTGGCGCACGTGGTCGAGCGCGCAATGACGGGCGCAGAGTTCGGCGCTCGAGTGGACGAACAGGCGTGGTGGCTGGAACAGCTGAACGAGCGCGATCCGGAGCGTCAGCTGACCCTGATCGCCCGGAACGCTCGGAGGATCTACGAGCGAGCCGGGCAGGTTTTGGAAGTCGTCCGCGCGGCGGCCATCCTCGACCCCGAGATCGACGATATCTGGAGGCGCGTGACCGACCAACGGGTGGCCAGGTCCCGACGGACAGCGTCGAGGCTCGTCTCGCGGGCGGGGGGACGCACCCGCTTGGACGCTTCGGAGACCGCCGTGACCCTGCTGGCCATGACCGCCCCCGAGCTGTACACGGTGCAGATCGAAGCAGGGCGAACGTCAGCCCAGTACGAGCGGTGGCTCGGCGCCGTGCTCACGGCCAGTCTTCTTCGCTGACCGAAGCTCGTTCAGGCGGTCGCCCGGCCTTCTCATCAAGGACCCCCAGGTCGCTGGTACCCCGGGAGTTGGGTAGGACGGCGGTAGGAGCGGGTCGAGAGGCTGGGTGGAAATGGCCACTGGCGGCGAACACGGGGTACGGCATCCGGGCCGACCATCTCGGCCCCGGTGCCAGCGGAGGAGGGTCTCAGGCCGGGCCAGGAACGCGCTCCACGCCTCCCGCCGAAGCACCCTGCTGGCCGCCGCGAGGAACGCCCTGTCGGATGCCCGGTAGATTCACCTGCCGGCGCAGGATGGCGAGTTGGTGTCGGAGCACGACGTTCTCGAGTTCCGCCTCAGCCGCAGCGCGCTCGTCCGGCCCCACCGATCCGTGTCAGATTCCTGCCGGGGGCACGGACCAGTGTCGTGCTTCGGTGTGAGAGTTCGGCACGTCTGTCCCACATCGGCTCCGGCACCTGTATCTCACTTCCCGGTCCGGCTCCGGGACCTGGGCGACAGTGCCTCCGGTACCTGTGTCCCACCGGAACTCCGGTTTCCGAGCCATCGGTGATCTTCACTTGCGCTCAACCGAGCCGTCGAGGCCCGGATCTGCGAGCTCCGCCGGGGGCACCCCGGGTGGGACTGACATGGGGCTGCGGCAATCCCGCTCGCGCGCTCCGGTAGGATCGCGCCGTGCAGGCATCAGAGCTGATGCAAGATGCTGGCCCTTCTACCGTCGGCAGGTAGAGCGCTGTTCCGAGCTTGGAATCGATGCCGGCGCGCTTCCGGTCAGCCATCTCAAGGGCGGGGTCTTCCCGCCCTTCGCCTTTTCTTCGATCGTCGCGCACCGGCGAGCCCGCATCGACCTCACCTCGACCCTCGAGGCTCGCGTGTACGGTCTCTTAGGTGTAACTTCTGGACCCCGCTCATTCGGGGCCTCGTCTCTTGGAGGAGGAGCTCGTGACCAGAGACCAAGGATCTGAATCATCTCCTCTCCTGTTCAGAGCTGCCCGCACTCAAACGCTTGCGACCGAAGACGGAGCGCCAACGCGATACGACGCTGACCGGGACGAACTACTGGTGCTGCTTGAGGGACGCTGGATGCCGGCGATCGACTCACCTTCGGGCGGACCAGGAACCAAGAAGGCCGATGTCGAGACCGGAGAGGATCAGAAGGATCGCTGGTAGCGCCCGTCCGCTGGTTCTCATCCTCACGAACGAGCGAGACGTCAGCGCCGACTGGGTCGTGCGTGAACTCCGACGTAGATCGGTGCCGTATCTCCGGCTCAACACGGAGCGCCTACCGCTGCACCAGGTCGTCGCCAATCCCCCCGAGAGTCGATGGCAACTCCAGCGAGACGGCACCGTACACGAGCTGGACTGGGTCCGCGGGATCTGGTTTCGCCGTCCAGAGACTCCAAGCCCAGAACATCTCGAGGGTCTGTCGCCCTCAGAGCTGGATGTCGCCGGTGGTCAGTGGCGCGGTGTGATCTCCGGCCTGCAGTCCCTTCTCGGAGTCAAGTGGATCAATCCTCCTGAGCGAAACGCTCTGGCGGAGACCAAGGCTCTCCAGCTCGCCCTTGCCTCTTCGATCGGATTTCGTGTCCCATCCACTCGGATCACGAACAGCCGAGCAGAGGTTCTGGCCTTCTTGGCGGACTACCCTAAGGGCGCCGTGGTGAAGGCTATTCACGCACCCCTCATTCGCTCCGACGGCGAGGCGAAGTTCATCTATACGGAGCGGCTCACCCCAGACCTCTTGGACGGAATGCGGGAGGTGGAACCCGTCCCCTTCATCATCCAAGAGGAGATCTGCCCCAAGCTCGATGTCCGAGTTACCATTGTCGAAGGCAACGCGATGGCAGCCTGCCTCGTGGATCCGTCGCCCGATGTTGACTGGCGGGCGACAAAGCCCAGTGGCGGCTTCCGACAATTCAACCTCCCAGACGAAGTCAGCGCGCTCTGTGTTCGCCTCGTATCGGAGATGGGTCTCTGCTTCGGTGCGATCGACTTGGTCGAGGATGAACATGGCAACTGGTTCTTCCTCGAGATCAATCCAAACGGGGAGTGGGGATGGCTACAGAAGACAACAGACTTGCCCATCGCCGAGGCGATCACGAACGCCCTCCTCGGGTAGGTCTCGCCTCGGCGGCTTGGACCGCCGTGGATTGGATCGTTCCCCCAGTGGCGTACAAGCGTGCCGCCGCAGCGGTGCAACGCAATGTCAGCCCACGGAGCACGACTGACTGGTATAACCGGCTGCGAAGGGCACCTGACTCACCGCAGTTTGCCGCTGAGATCTACACGAGCGAGGTGAGTCGGCTGCGGGGGCTGGAAGAGAAGCTTCGTTCTCAGCTCAGTTACGCGGTAACTTGGCTCCCGTTCGTTATCGGTCTCTTGGCCGTCTCAGCCACCAAGCATCGATGGGTCTCGCTCGGGTTCGGAGTGGTTTCGGGGCTTGAATTGCTATCGGCCTACGGACTGAGTCTCCTCGGCGCTTGGTCCCGGCGCCTGCACTTGGTTGTCTCCGAAAGCCTATGGGAGTCGCTCGCGAGCCCCGACGACCTTGGCTTCCGTCTCGGTGCGGAGGAGATGCTCGCCTCCGAGATGAACATATCCTCCTCTCTGAACCTGCAGAATGCAGTCGTTCTCGCTGGACGGTCGACCTGGCTCGCAGTCGGCACACTTGGGGCAGCCGGCGCATTACTGCTATGGCCCAAGTAGGCCGCCTGCCTCCGACCCAACCGTCATGCCCACCCACCCGTGCCTTACGCTTGACCCGGTTCAGGAGGCTGGGAGCAGATGTGATCGGCGTCTCAGGGGGGGCTGAGACGGCTCTTTCGGCTCTACTCATCGTCCAAGCTCGTGCGCCATCCGTCGTCTGACTTCCCTTGTCGCCTGCGGTCAACCGCCTTGTCGAAGGCTTCAACCGACCGCCGCTGGTCATCGGTGAGGCCTTCCATTCCCAAAGTGGAACGTCGGCTCTCGAGCACACCGATAGGAACGAAGTTCTCAAGATCCGTTAGTCGGATCCGCCATCGGGTTTGGGCGACGTAATCCCCTATGCCGTACGAGGTCACCGGTTGGACAAAGCCGCCTAGGAAGTCCAGGAGGCCCGCATCGGTCTCAATGAGCTTCTCTGCCCACATTCCGACCTCCTCCGCAGAAGTCCACTCGCGCCACCTGTAGAGGATGTAGGCAAGCTTCCGATGCTTCGCGAGTCGGCCATCCCCCGCGGCGGTCTGGATCTTGGCGACGCATATGCGCTGCAGTTCCGAGACATCCTCCTCGGAAACCAAGAAGGAGTCCCGATCCTGCTCCCCTTCCGGCTTACTGCCCTCAATGGATGTCATTTCAACGGGCAGATACAACCCCGTTGTCTCTTCCATCGCCCTGCGGAGTATCTCTGCACGAACCGTCGCGTCGTTCTCCTGCTTGAGGAACCAGTGGATGATCCGAATCGCGTGCATGTCAGGCCCAATTTCGAAGAACCCCGGGCCCTCCTCAGGCAACTCGTCCCCGATATCGAACATTGCCGTCACAAACGCACTCGCATGCTCCAGTGGAATCTTCTGCTTGTAGGCCTCGAGTCGATCGAGTGCGACGGCCAATAGTCCGCGCTCGTTCAGGAGGCGCAGCTCGGCAACCAAGCTGGCCCGGTCACCTGCCAGAGCCAGACTGCGATCAAGGTCAGCTTGCGAAAGGTCCCTCTCCCCAATAGATAGCTGGAAGTATCGGTCAAAGACATCGGGATGACAGACGCGCAGCTCACGGAACCACTGATCTGTGGAGGAAGCACCGTAGTGGGAGCCGCCGAACACCCACTCTACCGACGGAAACAGCTGCTTGATGATCTCTCGGACTTGAGGTCGCCGATCCTCAGGAGCTTGCTCAACAAGACCCTCGATCGTCTTGCGCGTCCCCTCACTTGTGTCTCTGCCTCCCATAACTCGACTCTCCGGTTGCGTGAGTGGTTGCTTCGCGGCGCCAAGTGCTTGGTAGACCCCTGGCTCGAACAGTCGTAGTGCCTCCATGCCGATCAAATCTATCGGGTTCACCTCGAACGACCCGCCCTCCCGAAAGAGGCCGATGTGAAAAGCGAGAACGCTTAGGAACCGGTAAACGTCACGCAAGCTCTCGAAGTAGGGCCGCAATCCTGGAATGTACAGATTGCCCCATCGCTGCTGAGAGAAATGCTTGGAGACCGCCTCCTGCTCTAGGAGCCGATCGAGGCTAGGGAACAGAACCTTCGCGAGTCGAGCTTGGTCGACTCGGGGCACATCGAAGCCCACCTGTACGATCTTCTCAAGAAACTCCGGCCCGGACATCGGCCCATTATCGGAGAGGCTCTTCTCCACGACATCCCGTTGGAATAGCAAGAGATAGACGAGATTCGGGAAGTCGGCATTCGCCTTCACAAGCTGGAACAAGAGGCGAACCTGCTCGACACTCAGCCGATCAACGTCATCCATCACGACAAGCAGAGGCCGCTTGAGCTTCTGCAAGAGGCCCGCAAGCTCGACCTTCACCTCAGCGAGCCCGCGCGCCTTCTGCTCGGCGCTGGCTGCGAGTGCTGCTGCCCATGACTTCGCGAACGATCCGCCTGCGGTCAGGAGGCCCGCCAAGAGAAGCGCGACGCTGCCGATTACCACTGCCGCCACCCTCACCCAGCCAGATTGAGTCAATGAGCTCAAACCAACCAGACCGAGGGCCGCTAGCAAGGTGGCGATGACGTTCCGAAAGCCACTTAGTGCGATGCCGGCCGCGTGCAAGTAGGCACTGTAGGCTCGCCATTTCGCAACACGCTTCTTTCCTTCGGCGGTCTTGTCGACGCGCCCGAGAGCGACCCCGATTTCCCGAAAGAAAGCCTCATCAAGTTGCTCCTGTGCGGCCCACTGCCAGGGATTGAACTCCACATGCGTGACCCGGAGGTCTTCCTGGCGGCGCTGAAGGGATTCCAGCACCATGTTCTTGACGCTAGACTTCCCGCTTCCCCACGGTCCGTATAGGCCGATAACCAGGCTGTCGCCCTGCGTCCAACCTTCGATGGTTGCCGCCAAGGCTTCAGCGAATGGTGCCCTTCCCAAGAGGTCGGCGGATTTGGACGTGATCGGCCGATCTGCTGAGAGCAGCTCGGTTGAGTCCTTGGAGCTCATAACCCGTTGAGTGTTACAAGCTCGCCGCGGAAGGCTTTGGCGAGGACAGCTTGACCGGATCGTTCGACCCTCACGGAAGCGGCCGCGACCTGAGCAATGACTGAATCGGCTATTGCCAACAGTCCCTCGGCGCGTCCGATGATCTCTCGCTGTTCGTCGATCGGGACAACGGGAACCGGAACCGAGCCGATCTTCTTGGTGCTGAGGGAGTAGAGGCCCGCGGAGGTGACTGCGAGAGCCGCGATCTCTCGCGCTGCGATTGGCGAGTTCCAGAACAGGTCAACAAACCGCGGCTCCATGGCGGCGCAGCGCACACGAATGATATGGTTCTGATGAACGCAGTTGGGAATCTCGCCGTTCCACAGCGCGGAGCGCCCGATCTCCGTCGAGCTGCCGTTCCCCTCGACGACAAGCAGATCGCCTGGTTCCAATCGATAGGTGTCCAGCTCACCGTTGAAGAGCTCGAATTGACGGATCTCCGCGAGGTCAAGCTTTCCGCGTTGAACGTTCGCGACACGGAGATACGGGTACGCGTTCCTCCTTGGCGTCCGCTTTGGCTGCTTCTGAATACCGCCTCTGATGACAGCGAGTTCGCGGAGTGGAGCCCACCGCCACGAGTCTGGTAGATCTAACCACTCCGGCTCAGACCAGTCATCTGCCTCGAGCTGTCGGACCGCCGAACCGCCGACCAGTTTTCTTGATCGTTCGAGAAGGGCCTGTGAGGACTCCGCCGGTGTATGTGATTGCCGCCAGTCGACGGTGAGGCGACCGGAACAGGCGGCGGCGAGGACGGCCTGGCGGAAGAGCTCGATCGCCCGGCGGGCAGCTGAAACATGATCGCCTACACTCCCACGCTTCGCCTCAACCTCATCGATGAAACTAGCTACGGCAAGTTGGGCAGCGACCTCAGGGACTCGGAGGCGGAGCGTCCCGAGATTCTTGCGGGAAATTCGCTGACGGGTCGTTCCACGGACGAACTGCTCCATGGATGACCGGAAATCCGGGGAGTTGATCGCCTTGACCAGCCACTCCGGACGGGCCCGATCATGGTTAGGGCGCAGCACGCAAACGTCTACTGCGGTTACGGCTGGCTGGCCCACTCCGGGGAAGGTGCATGCGCGTCCGAGAGGCTCTGGCATCCGCGCAATCAAGACATCCTCCGGCTCAAGGAACGTACATCGCAACTCCTTCGCCTTCTCCAGGGTGAGGAACCGTGATGAACGGTTCCGAAAGATGCCGTCCCCGATATCGGCCAACTGAATAAGCCGGACCTCCCCGTCGGGATCTTGATCTTTGGACTCAACCCAGTCCCCGTCGACAAACAGACCGTCGCTCATGAGCTCGGCTAGCGTCTCCTCGACAACGGGGGTCTCTATCGTCATATGTCCCCTCCGTTACCGTTTTCCAAGAGTCTCTGAATGTCCGTTAGATCATCGAGGGCAAGCTGTAGCTCCTCCATCGCCTCAGTGACCAACTCTTCCGGCTCCGGAAGTTCGTCAGGGTCGTCGAGTTCCTCGTCGCGGATCCACTTGAATGCGTCGAGCTTGAAGTGCTGGCTCTTGACTTCATCAATGGTGAAACTCTTCCAGCGACCTGCCGGCGAATCCGACTCAGCACGCTTACTGCGTCCGTTGGGGTCGTCGCCGTAGCACACTTCGAACTCTGCGAAGTGTTTGGCTGTGAGGGGCCGAATCTTCTTGGTGATCTTGGGGACGTTCGCTCGGGCGTCGAAGATCCACACTCGCTCTGTCGGTCGGCCCTTCGTGAAGAAGATCACGTTGGTCTTGGTTCCCTCAGTGTATGGGCTGAAGGTACCGCGGGGACAGCGGAGCACGGTGTGGACGTCGCAATCTTCCATGAGGATCTCGAAGACCTCACCGGCCTGGCTAGCGAAGAGCACGTTGTCGGGAACCACGATGGCCGCGCGCCCGCCTGGCTTGAGGATCGTGAGGACGTGCTGGACGAAGTTGAGCTGCTTGTTGCTCGTCTGGATGACGAAGTCGTCGCGGTCCGGTGCCTGGTTGGCGCCCTTTGTTCCGAACGGCGGATTGGTAAGTACCACATCGAACCGCTCGGGCCCAGGTACTTCGTAGATGGAGTCTCCGAGCTTGATGTGAGGTTCCACCTGGTGAAGGTAGAGGTTCATGAGCGCGAGGCGGCGCGGCCGAGCGACGAGGTCCTGGCCATAGTACGTCTGGGCACGGACCCGCTTGGCGATGTCGCGATCGAGTGCTCCACCGGTCTGCTGCAAGAGCCACTCGTAGGCGGCGATGAGGAAGCCGCCAGTCCCGCAGGCTGGATCATCGATCTTGAAGTCCTTGGTCGCTCGTGGGTCCGGCTTCATGCAGCTGACGATGCTTCGGATGAGTACTCGCGGCGTGAAGTACTGGCCTGCCCCCTTCTTCCCTTCAGCTGCTGCCTTCTCCAGAAGCCCCTCGAACACGGCGCCCTTGACGTCGACGTCGAGACTGGTCCACTCGGTCTCGTCGATGAGGCCGAGGAGCTTCTTTAGGTTCACTGGGTTCGTGAAGCGGCTTTGCGCTCCGCTGAAGATGTCGCCGAGCATCCCCGGTTCCTTGCCGAGTACCCGGAGGGCATCCTGATAGTCCTCCAGGAGCTGCGTGCCGCTCTGCTTGCGCAGGTAGGTCCAGTCAGTCGCCTCGGGAAGGTTGATGCCCTTCTCGTCAGCCATCTTGAGAAAGAGCAGGTAGGTGATCTGCTCGATGTAGTCGCCATAGTCGATCCCGTCATGGCGCAGGGTGTGACAGAATCCCCAGATTTTGGAAACGATGTCGGTCATGCGGCTACGAGCTCCATATTCAGTTCCGCGATCAGCGGCTCCAGCTGCCCCTCGAAGACCTTGTTGGCGCGTCCCCAACCACCTCGTTGGGCCATGACCGGAATGTCGTCGAAGTCGTCTCGCTCGATCGAGAGATTGGCCACGAGGTGCTGTCGGATGTACTCGAGCCACTTGACCTGGTCGACAGTGAACTCTCTTCCCGCTGTTACTCGCGCGATTGCCTCGTGGACGCGCTCTTCCGAGTTCAGCAACGGAGACGCCTCGCTCGCTGCCCGCTTCACCATCGAGATGATGTCGACAAGGGCCTTGTGATGAGTGACTTCGAAGGCCTTCTGAAGATTGGCTTCCGTGAACCGCTCCGGAGCTTGTTGAAGCGCTTGGCGTAACTCATGGAGCGGCTGAGCGCCCCACGCTTGAGGCCGCGAGAGCAGGATCGAGATGGCCTCAACATGCTCGGCGTTCTCGTGGACGAATGCATCGAACGCCTGGAGATAGTCCGCAGGCTTGTACTCCTGCCCCGTGGCGCCCCTGATCATCCACTCCGACGTGACCTGATCCTGGGTTTCCACGGCGATCAAGAATGTCTTGGGGGGCCGTGGGTAGTTGACGAGCAGATCCTGGAAATCCTTGTCCCGCAGCAGCTTCATCGTCTGGGTGAACGCCGAGAGAAGCATCGCGGGCACCCCTTCCGAGAAGGCACCCATGTCTCCATCGGGGATGAAGCGTGCGAACGCCTCCCGAGCGTCCCCGGACATCTCCTTGTCTATCCGACGCAGCCGCTTGACGAGCCGGCGCACGTTGTAGTCCCTGTCCTGGTTGGCCCAGATCTCCTCGATGATCTGCCCGATAGTCTTGCCGTCGGGTTCCGGCGACTCGGCGGTCATCCCGGTGACGTCACGGAAATACTCAAGGAGCGTGCCGTCAAAACAATCGAAGACGACGAAGTGCGACTTGTCTGGATGCCTCTCTCCCTTGCGAGTCCCCCGCCCGAGCATCTGCTCAAACAGGATCCGCGACTTCACCGGGCGCAAGAACACCAGGAACTCGAGGTCTGGGATGTCGATCCCCGTGGTCAGCAGGTCGACCGTTACGACGATGGCCGGGTTGGGTCGGTTGCGGAACTCCCGGATCCGCTGAAGCGGACGATCGACCTTGCCCGTGATCTTGGCCACAAACGCATCGCCCTGTCCGAAGAGGTCGCGCGCCGTGTCAACGAGCTGGTCCGCATGAGAGGTATGCGGAAGGTCGTTGTCCGCGAAGATCAGCGTCTTCGGGAACCGGCCGAACTCTTTCTCGTGAGCCTCGGTGTACTTCTTGAGTTCTTCGAGGATCTGGCGATTCGAGTGCGGAGCTGTGATGTCGTGCTCGATCTGTGAGGTATCGAAGGTGCGCTCATCTTCGAGCAGGTCGAACTGTTCGGCGCCCGTCGTGGTGTCAATGGCACCCACCTGCTCGCCCTCATGAAGGAAGATCCCGTCCATCCGCACGTTGGACCGGACGCGCACGGCGTCGTAGTCCACTAGGTATCCCTCTTCGACTGCACGTCCGTAGTCGTAGCGGTAGGCGATCTGCTCGAAGTAGGCCATGGTGTGAGCTGCGGGGGTGGCGGTGAGGCCGACTTTGATTCCGTCGAAGTGATCGAGAGTCTTCCGCCAGATGGAAAGTTCCTTGGCCGAGTAGCCACGGTGACACTCGTCGGCAACGATGAGATCGAAGGCATGGATGGGGATGTCGAGCTCCTTGGCGTCCTCATCGATGGCTTCGTCCCCGATGGCGAAGATCGCATCTCGGCCGAAGAGATTGATGGTCATGCGCTGGATGGTTGAGACGTAGACGAATGCCTGACCGGGCTGTGGGTTCGTCAGATAGCCGGTCGGGATGACCTTTGGGTCGAATGCATGCTCGTCATCAAGATCATCCTTGAAGAACCGCTGACTGTACGTCTCGTAGATCTTGTCGAACTTGAGCCCTGGTTCAGCCTCGAAGGAGGCGAAGGCACGGACCGCTTGCGCCGCAAGAGCCCTCCGGTCAACCAGAAAGAGCACTCGGCGCGCCACGCCCGACTTCATCAAGCGATGGATCTCGTTGACCAGAGTCAGCGTCTTGCCAGTGCCAGTCGCCATTGTCACGAGCATCGTGCGCTTGCCATCACGGACAGCCTGCTCGATCGCCTCGTTGGCATCCAACTGATAGGGCCGGATCATCGGATGAGCAGGGACAGAGCCGAGCGCATTCAGCTCAGCGTCAGCGTCTCGATCAAGCAACTCCCGCAGAGCAGCCGGCGTATGGAACGCTTGGACCCGGCGGGAACGGTTCAGGGGCTGCCGCACGTCGTGGAACCAGATGACCTCCCCGTTCGTGGAGTACAGGAACGGGACTCGGAACCCGTCGCCGAAGTTGACCGTACTCTGAGTGGCTCCTCGCGAGTACCGTTCTGCTTGGGTCAGCACGCCCTGCGGTCCGAGGGTTACCTTCTTCGCCTCGACCACGCCGAAGACCTTGCCGCTATCGCACAAGGCGTAGTCGGCCGGGCCATTCTCCGTCTCGAACTCCTCGATAGCTGCGGCGTCCCCGTACTCTTCGAGTGGCTTGCCCACAACGAAAGGAACAACACGCCAGCCCGCGGCCTTGAGCCGCGGGCTGATGCGCTGTCTCCGTGTCTGACGTTCAAGTTCAAGGGTCATTGAGCTGAGACTTCTTTGCGGCGCAAGCCATGATCTATCCCCGAATCGAGCCTCTCCCTGCAAGGGTCCGCGTCACAGGATAAGCCGGTGGTGGGACTCTCTCGTGAAGAACATCGGGGTTGTCTGATCTCAGCCTAATCGAACATGTGTTCGCGTTCAAGGCCAGAGATGGGTTAGAGCCGCTGCCGGCGGCGGCCGGATCAAGCCGCGTCCAAAGGCTTCTGCGCAAGCAGGACCAGATGCTTCTCATCCTGTCCCTTGTCGATCTCCTCAGAGATGATGCTGAAGCCTGTCTCTTGGACGATCCGCAGATTCTTCTCCCGGTCGTAGTGGCTCCAGAACATGCGAGCGCCGTGGAAGTCTTCCTCGGTTCCTTCCCACTCCCCCGATCCCATCGTCGCCAGGAGATAGCCGCCGCCTCGAAGGAGGCCTTGGATCCGTCTCAAGAGGTCGGCGTGTTCCTCCCTCGGGATGTGGAAAATGGCGTAAAACGACACCACGGCATCGAAGCTCTCGCGCGGGAAGTCGATCGTGCTCATGTCTCCCTGCATGAACTTCCCTCCTGGCAATCGCTCCTGCGCGAGGCGCACTTGCTCAGGAGAGATGTCGACGCCGGTTACCTCTAACCCTCGCTCGAGGAAGTATGTGTCGACAGGCACCCCCGATCCACACCCGAGATCGAGAATGCGTGCCCCCTTATCGAGGCGGCGCGCGAGATCCTCGAGATGCTTCGTGTTCTGAAAAAGCTCCCGCGTATCCCGATAGTTTGTAGCGCAGCTGTCGTAGCCACGCCGCACGATGTCCCGATGTCGATCCATGTCTTGACGTTAGAACGGCCACCACGCCTTGCATAGTCCAAGCCTGTGGAAGAGCGAAGAAGGCCAGCGTGAACTCTCATCATCTGAACCAGTCCCCCTCCGGTCGGGGCCAACAGGCGCCGCATGTTAGGCTTCGCCGACATTGGCCTGAGGAGGACGTGATGGCGGAACGAACAATCCTGGTATGCGACGTGTGCGGCCGGCCGGCTGTTCAGACGGTGACGTTCAAGGTCGGGCGAAGGAGTCTTCAGAAGGACTACTGCGAGGTGCATCTGCAGGAGCTTTCTGCCGGCGCGCGAACGCCGCGGCCGGGCCGGCGCCGGGGAACAGTCGTAGCTTCCCCTGCCAAGCGACGGGGTAGACCCAAGAAGACTGTGTCAACGCCGGCCAAGCGCCGCGGCCGACCTCGAAAGACTCAGACGGCACCAGCCTCCGAGTCTGCAGGAACCGCCTAACAGAACTTCCTATTACAGTAAGCGGTCGACGATCGGGTCATGATCCGGCGCGGGCTCGGCGTGAGCCCAGTGGCCGGGCTTCGGTCCAACGCCAGAGACCCAGTGGACCCTCTGGCTGCACCGCCGACAGTGCCCGTTCCGGCCGGTTGACCCCGAGCCTCCCAATCGCCTAGTTTCTTCCGCGCAGCGGTTTCACCGCAGCCAAACGGCTGACGCCGAAGGGGGTGACGTGCAGCAAGCACCGAAGATCGGTGTCGTTCCGAGCCGTTCGACCGTTTCCTTTCCAAGGAGGTAGAGGGTGGCACGATCTCGTCGCAGATCGTTGTTTGCATTGATTGGGGTGGTGACCGCGGGACTCGTCGCGGCGTCGCTCGTAACCGGCGCGGCGGGAGCCGCTCCGAAGGCCAGGACCCACCCGGCCGTCAAGGCCGCAGGAACCCAAAGCAGCGCCAAGATCACGTTCGTCGGCACGACCAACGTGCGTCAACTGACCCAGGCCGGCGGCGGGGCCAACTTCGGTTCCAACAACGCCGACGCCGAGCTGGGACCGGACCACGAGCTGGCCCGCTCCACGGCTTCCGCTCCCCTGGAGGGTGTTCCCGTTCCCTCTCCGAACCAGCTCACCGTGGGCAGCCGGCCGCAGTACAACGGGTGGGAGGGCATCGACCACGTCGACCAGCGGTTCGTGGCCGGCGGCGGCAACCAGTTCAGCCTGGAGCCCCCGGACCAGGGCCTGTGCGTCGGCACCAGTGCTACTTCGACGTCGAGACGCAGCGGTGGTTCATCACGGTGCTCGAGATCGGCCAGGACCCGGAGACAGGCGCCTTCACCGACGAGGCCAACACCTACCTCCTGGTGAGCACCTCCCCCGAGATGCTGGACGGGTACTACGAGTACACGATCGACGCCTCCGGCGATGGTGACCCGGGTTGCCCGTGCTTCGGTGACCAGCCGCTGATCGGGGCGGACCAGTACGGCTTCTACATCAACACCTCGGAGTACTCGCTGGCGCGCTGGAGGCCGGGTCGCCGACCCCGAACGCGGTGCACTTCGGCGGGATCACCCACTCTCGCAGCGGACGGACCACCGGGACGGTCCAGCCGGACACCACGCCGAGCGGCGTGTACGACACGTCGTCCGGCGGCACCGAGTACTTCCTGTCGGGGTACGACTGCGTGCCGGCCCCCGGCTGCCCGGTGGCGGCAGGTACGTTCCAGGGCATCACGATCTGGGCGATCACCAACACCAGCAGCCTGCCCGGCGTTCCGGACCTCACCCTGTCGCTCAAGGACATGAACTCCTCGCCCTACGCCACACCGGTCCCGCAGAACCAGAAGAGCGGGCCGGCACCGTTGGCAAACGAGTTGGGTGAGCCGATCGGACACCCGACGGCCAACGACAGCCGGATGAACCAGGTCGTCCTGGCTGACGGGTACCTGTGGAGCGGGATCAACACGGAAGTGAACCCGGGGCCGCGGGACGGGATCGAGTACTTCATCGTGTCCCCGTCGACCAGCAACCAGGCCCCAGGTGGTCTGGTGGCCGGTTCCATCCACAAGCAGGGGTACGTGTCCGCCCAGAACGCGTTCGTCTCGTTCCCGTCCGTCGGCGTGACCGACGACGGGCTCGGTGTCATCGCGTTCTCGCTGATGGGAACGAACTACTTCCCGTCGGCGGCGCACATCTCCATCAACCCCTCGGGGACCACGGGGATCATCCGGATCGTCCGTGACGGGTTCCGTCCGGAGGACGGGTTCTCGTGCTTCCCCGAGTTCGGTGGCAGCAGCTGCCGTTGGGGCGACTACACCGCCTCGGCGGCGACACCGGATGGCACGGTGTACTCGGCCGTCGAGATGATCAGCGACAATTCGCGTTCGTACTTCGCGAACTGGAGCACGTTCATCTGGCCGGAGACGCCGTTCGCAAACCGCTAGACGAAGTCAGGTAGGGCTCGACAGGGCGGGGCCGTTCGGTCCCGCCCTGTCGCTTGCCGGGGTAGGTGTGGTGACGAGCGAGACAGGCGCGGACGAGGTCATCCTTCCCGCCGGCGACGTTTCGTTGCCCGGCTCGCTCGAGCTGTCGGCGGGGCTCGGGGGATCGTGGTGTTCGCGCACGGCAGCGGCAGCAGCCGGTTCAGCCCACGGAACCGGGGCGATAGTCTCCCGAAAGGCTCCCCCGCGTTGTGCCGTAACGACGATCATGCCGGGCCGGATCCGAGCGACTCGGCGATCTCGAGCGCGGCGGTGTAGTTCTCGAGGGCGGCCCCCACCGCGTACACGCGCCGGGCCCCTTCCGCCGCGAGCTCGAAGTACCGCAGGGCCTCCTCGGGCCGGCCCGCGCCCCGGTAATGCTGGGCCAGCAGGCCGTTGTCGGGCTCGGGGAGCTGCTCTTCGACGTCATCTCCACCGCGTATGAGAGAACGAGCCTGATGGTCACGACCAACCTGCCGTTCGAGTCCTGGACCGAGGTACTGGGCTCCGAGCGCTTGACGGGGGCCACCCTCGACCGGCTCACCCACC
>WNGG01002462.1_pt1 | contig 20927 bp, 17 predicted proteins | sample 5400661 | NCBI WGS metagenome assembly WNGG01 (sample SAMN13153372, study PRJNA577476) | soil metagenome | isolation source: 100 cm soil or saprolite under Garry oak tree replicate 1 | place: USA:California | collected 2016-06-15
TCATGGACGCCGGGATCGTCTTCAAGAGCGACCGGCCGCTCTACATCCTGACGGCCTACACCGAGCACGTGCCCGAGACGCTGCCCGACGGCACCCCCGGGTTCACGGCCGTCTACGAGCTGATCGGACGGATGGCGCGTCTGGCCTGGGACCGTTTCGCTCAGGCTCGATAGAAGGGCTTGTCGCCCCGGATCGTCACGCGGTGGCCGTGGCGGCGTGCGGGGTAGTAATCCCACATCGCGTGGTGCTGGACGCAGCGGTTGTCCCAGAAGGCGACCGAGTTCACCCGCCAGCGGAAGCGGCACTGGAACTCCGGCGTTTCGACGTGGCGGTACAGGAACTGGAGCAGCGCGTCGCTCTCCGGCCGCTTCAGTTGGACGATGCGCGTCGTGAAGCCCCGGTTCACGAAGAGGGCCTTGCGCCCGGAGACCGGATGCGTCCGGATCACCGGGTGCTCCGCCTTGGGAAACACCTTGCCCTCGTCTTTCATCCCGTAGCGTCCCCGGTAGACGTGCTCGCCCTCGTGCATCGCGGTGAAGTCCTCGAGGAGGCGCATCGGGGGCTCCGGGTCGCACGAGACGTCCGAGTGCCACTCTTCGCCGGCGACGTGCTTGGACTTCTCGTCGGCATGGATCACCAAGATCTCGGGGTGGCCCTCGAGGAGCGAGGGCGCCGCGGGGTGGACGTGGAGCTCGCCGAAGAGGCGACCGAAAGCCTTTTGCGTGTCGGGTGTGAGGCGCTGGTCGCGGAAGAAGATGACGCCGTTCTCGATGAGGGCCGCGTGGACCTCCTCGAAGGTCCGAGCGGCGCCGCCAGGTCGACACCGTGGATCTCGGCGCCGACGTGCGGCGTGAGCTTCTGCGCCTGGATCACCCGGTAGTCCATGAGCCGTCCTCCGTCGCGCCGATCTTGCATCTTCCGCCCAGCGTCTTCAAGCGTTAGGATCGTGGCGCGATGAACATCTTCAAGGCGATGACGGTGCGGGACCTGGCCGAGGTGACCCGGACGATCCCGGTGATCGACGTCGCCTCCGCGTTCCGCCGCGAGCGCGACGGCCTCGAGCGCGTCGCCGGGGAAGTCCGCCGGGCCTGCGAGACGATCGGCTTCTTCTACGTCGCAGGGCACGGTGTGGACCAGGGGGTGATCGACCGGGCCTTCGCGGCCTCGCGCGAGCTCCACGCGCTGACGCTGGAGGAGAAGCTGCGGCTTGGGCTCAACGAGAACAACATCGGCTACCTGCCGGTGAACGAGTCCATGCAGCGCGCGTCGACGGTCCACAAGGCGACGCGCCCGAACTTAAACGAGTCGTTCTTCATCAGCCACGACCGGCCCGCCGACCATCCCGACGTGCAGGCGACCACGCCGCTCCGCGCGCGAAACCAGTGGCCCGACGGTCACGCCGAGATGCGCGGAGCGATGGTCGGCTACTTCAAGGCGCTCGAGGCGCTCGGCGAGCGGATGCTGCCCCTGCTCGCGCGGTCGCTCGACCTCCCCGCGGGCTGGTTCGCGCCCTTCTTCGCGAACGAGGCACACATCAACCTGCGCTTCCTTCACTATCCCCCTCAAGATGCCGACGACGACGAGCAGTTCGGTCAGGGCCCCCACACAGACAACTCGTTTATCACGATGCTCGCGCGCGAGGACGTGCCGGGGCTCGCGGTGCGGCTGCCCGGCGGAAAGTGGCTGGCGCCGCCGGTGATCCCCGGGACGTTCCTCGTCAACCTCGGCAACATGATGAAGCGATGGTCGAACGACCGGTTCCTCTCGACGCCGCACGGCGTGCTCAACGACACGGGGCGCGACCGGTACTCGATCGCCTTCTTCTACAGCCCCGACCCGGACGCCGTCATCGAGTGTCTGCCGACCTGCGTCGGGCCCGGCAATCCGCCGCGCTACTCGCCCGCCGTCTATCGTGACCTCGTCCTCGAGTTCTACAACGCCAACTACTTCCATCGCGCCGGGTACACGGGCGACAGACCCGCCACGGTCTGATTGGAGCGACGGCGGCTCGGCGGGACCGGCCTTTCCGTCAGCGCGCTCGGCTTCGGCGGGTCCGAGGTCGGGTATCAGCGCGTGAGCCCGAAGACCGTCGAGCGGCTGCTCGGGGAGGCGCTCGACGCCGGCCTCAACGTCATCGATACCGCCGAGTGTTACGACCAGAGCGAGGGGCTCATCGGCCGCGCTCTCCGCGGACGCCGGCACGAGTGCTACGTGTTCACCAAGTGCGGGCATCCGCACGGTGGATACCGCGGCTACTGGAAGCCGGACTCGCTGCTCTGGAGCCTCGAGCGCAGCCTCAAGCGGTTACGCACCGACCACGTCGATTTGATCCAGCTCCACTCCTGCTCGCTCGCGCTGCTCCAGCGCGGCGACTGTATCGCGGCGCTCGAACGGGCACGCGAGCGCGGCTCGACACGCTGGATCGGCTACAGCGGCGACGGTGAGGCGGCGCGCTGGGCCGTCGAGTGCGGGCGCTTCGACACGCTCCAGACGTCGGTGAGCGTGGCCGATCAGGAGGCGCTCGAGCTGACGCTGCCGCTCGCGCGCGCGCGCCGGATGGGCGTGATCGCCAAGCGACCCCTCGCCAACGTCGCGTGGCGCTACGTGCGGAAGCCCGCCGAGCCCTACTACCAGGCCTACTGGACTCGTCTCAGGGCGCTCGACTACGACTTCTTGCGCAAGGGCGGCGACGGGGCGATCTCCACCGCGCTGCGGTTTACGCTCTCGGCGCCGGGTGTCCACACCGCTATCGTCGGGACGACGAAGCCCGACCGGTGGCGGCAGAACGCCGCGCTGCTGGAGGCGGGTCCGTTGTCCGGCGCCGAGATCGAGCGGATCCGGGCGCGGTGGCGCGAGGTCGCGGACGCCGCCTGGACGGGCGAGACGTGAGTCAGGCGCCGCGAATCGCTTCGTAGACCTGCGCGGGATGCTTGGCCGCGTCGGCGACGCGGGCCCAGTGCTTGCGGACGACGCCGTCGGGACCGATCCACACGGTCGAGCGGATCACGCCCTTGGTCTTCTTGCCATACATCATCTTGTCGCCGTACGCGCCCCACGCCTGCATGACCTTCCGCTCCGGGTCGGAGAGGAGCGTGAAGGGGAGCCGGTACTTGCCGGCGAACTTCGCGTGGGAGTCCGGCGGGTCGGCCGAGACGCCGAGCACGACGACGCCCGCGCGCCGGAGCTCCGTCCACAGATCGCGGAATCCGCACGCCTCCTTCGTGCAGCCGGGTGTGTCGTCCTTGGGGTAGAAGTAGACGACGACGTCCTTGCCCTTGAAGTCCGAGAGCGAGACCTGCTCCCCCGACGCGTCCGCGAGCGTGAAATCCGGGGCCTTCTTGCCCTCCGCGATCTTCGACATGCAGTTCCCTCCCGCTGGGGCGGTTAGGCGCGCGCGCCGCGCTCCACGACGGCGTGGCGCTGGGCGCCGAGGCCCGTGATGCCCAGCTCGACGACGTCGCCGGGCACGAGGTAGCGCGGCGGCTTCATGCCGTGGGCGACGCCGGCAGGCGTGCCGGTCGAGATCAGGTCGCCGGCGCGAAGCGACATGAAGCGCGACACATAGGCGACGAGCGCGCGTACCGAGAAGACCATGTTCTTCGTGTGACCGTGCTGGCGCCGCTCGCCGTTGACGGTCGTCCACACCTCGAGACCCTGGGGATCTCCGACCTCGTCGGCGGTCACGAGCCAGGGGCCGACGGGTCCGAAGGTGTCCGCGCTCTTGCCCTTCGTCGTGGTCCCGCCGTGCTCCATCTGGAACGCGCGCTCCGAGACGTCGTTGACGATGCAATACGCGGCGACGTGCGCGAGCGCGCCCGTCTCGTCCACGTCACGCGCGTCCCGGCCGATCACCGCGGCAAGCTCGACCTCGTAGTCGAGCTTGACGGCGCCGCGCGGCCGGACGATCGGGTCGCCGGGGCCGCAGATCGCGCTCGGCGCCTTGATGAACAGCGTCGGCTCCTTGGGCAGCGGCATGCCCACCTCGGCGGCGTGGTCGGTGTAGTTGAGGCCGATGCAGACCATCTTGCCGATCCCGGCGAGGGGACAGCCCAGACGCGGACGCCCCGGCACGAGCCGGAGCTTGGCGAGATTCGTCCGCGCGAGGCGCCGCAGCGCCGCCGGCGCCAGCAGAGCCGGCGTGATGTCAGGGACCACTCGCGAGAGATCGCGCAGGCGTCCCTCCGCGTCGATCGCGCCCGGCTTTTCGGCTCCGGACCTGCCGTAACGGACGAGCTTCATGGCGGACCTCCTCGCCGGAGCATACACTGAGGCCCGAGCGATGCGCTGCCCAGGCTGCCAGCAGGAGAATCCGCCGCGCGCGAAATTCTGTCTCGCGTGCGGCCAGCCATTGCCGACCGGGTGCGCCGCGTGCGGGCACCCGCTGGCCGATGGCGCGCGCTTCTGCGTCGAGTGTGGCGCGGCGGTCGCGGCCGCGTCCTCGACGACGGCGGCGCGCGCGCCCGAGTCGTACACGCCCCGGCACCTCGCCGAGAAGATTCTCGCCTCGCGCACCGCCCTGGAGGGCGAGCGAAAGCCCGTCACGGTGCTCTTCTGCGACGTCGTCAGCTCGACCGCGCTCGCCGAGGAGCTCGGGCCCGAGGGCATGCACGCGCTGCTGAACTCCTTTTTCGAGGCGTCGCTCGCCGAGGTCCACCGCTACGAGGGCACGATCAACCAGTTCCTCGGCGACGGCTTCATGGCGCTCTTCGGCGCGCCGCTCGCCCACGAGGACCACGCGCGCCGGGCGGTGCTGGCCGCCCTCGGCGTCCAGCGCGCGCTCGTGGAGCGGCCGCTCCAGACGGCGCCGGGACGGCCCGTGCCGGTGGGCTTGCGCATGGGGCTTCACACGGGCTTCGTCGTCGTCGGGGCTATCGGCGACAACCTCCGCATGGACTACACCGCGGTCGGCGACACGACGCACCTCGCGGCACGGCTCCAGCAAGGGGCCGAGCCCGGCGCGGTCGTCGTGAGCGAGGCCACGGCCCGTCTCGTGCGTGGCTACGTCGCGCTGGAACCGCTCGGTCCGGTGGAGGTGCGCGGCCGCTCGAGCCCCGTGGCGATCTACCGCGTCGCGGGACTCGGCACGCGCCGCTCGCCGCTCGAAGCGCCCGACGAGCGGTTGCTGAGCCACTTCGTCGGGCGCGACCGCGACCTCGACGCGCTCTCGACCCTGTTCGTCGAGATCGAGGCGGGGCGCGGTCAGGCGGTCGGTGTCGTCGGTGAGCCGGGCGTGGGCAAGTCACGTCTGCTTCTCGAGTTCCGCCGGAGCCTCGGCGGCCGGCGCGTCACCTGCCTCGAGGGACGCTGCTTGTCCTTCGGCAGCGCGACCCCGTACCTGCCCGTGCTCGACCTGGTCCGTGGCTACTGCGGCCTCAACGAGACCGATCCGATGGAGACGGTGGCGGAAAAGGTGCGCATCGCCCTGGACGAGATCGGGATGGATGCCGAGGGAGCGTCGCCCTTCCTCCTGCAGCTTTTCGGCGCCAAGGACCAGGGCGAGCGCATGGCGGGCCTCGGCCCCGAGGCGATCAAGGCGCGCACCTTCGACGCGCTCCGCCAGATGATGGTCAGGGGCAGTCGGCGGCGGCCGCTTCTCATCGCGCTCGAGGACCTGCACTGGGTGGATCGCACGTCCGAGGAATTCCTCGCGTCGCTCGTCGAGAGCCTCGCGGGCGCACCGGTCATGCTGCTCACGACGTATCGTCCCGGCTACCGACCGGCGTGGCTGGAGAAATCGTACGCGACGCAGCTCTCGCTCGCGCGCCTCACCGCGGTGGACAGCCTCAGCGTCGTCCGCTCGGTGCTCCCCGAGGTCGGCCTCGCCGATCCGCTCGGGCGCCTGATCCTCGAGAAAGCCGAGGGGAACCCGTTCTTTCTCGAGGAGCTGGCGCGGGCGATCGGCGAGCACGGCCCGGCGCGCCTGAGCATCGTCGTGCCGGACACCGTGCACGGTGTCCTCACCGCGCGCATCGACCGCCTCGCCGACGAGCCGAAGCGTCTGTTACAAACGGCGTCGATCCTCGGCCGTGAGTTCTCGCTCCGCCTGCTCGAGGCCGTCTGGGACGGCGGGCCGCTCGAGCCGCACCTCGGCGCGCTGACCCGGCAGGAGTTCCTGTACGAGCGCAGCGGCGCCGAAGAGGCGACATACGTCTTCAAGCACGCGCTGACCCAGGACGTCGCGGAGTCCACGGTGCTGGCGCCGCGCCGCCGCGAGCTTCACCGTCGCGCCGCCGAGACGCTGGCCGCGATCTATCCCGATCGCCTCACCGACGTGGCGCCGCTGCTCGCGCATCACTACTACGCGGCGGAGGCGTGGGGGCTCGCCTGCGAGCACGCGGCGCGCGCCGCGGAGGCGGCCAGCGCGGCGTACGCGAATCGCGAAGCGCTCGCGCGCTACGATCAGGCGCTCGCGGCCGCCGAGCGGGCGGGGCTGCCGCCGGCCGAGCGCATGCGGCTCTTCGCCGCCCGCGCGCACGTGCACGGCGTACTGGGATCCTTCGAGCCGGCGCGCGCGGATCTGGAAGCGGCGCTGGCCCTCGCCGAGGCCGCCGGCGATGCGCGCGCGCGCGCGACCCATCTCGGCGCGCTGGGCACGCTCTGGGGCGGACACAAGGACTACCGGCGCGGGCTCGAGCTGACCGAAGAGGCCGTTCGGACGGCGGAGCACGCGGGCGATCGCCGCACACTCGCTGTGGCGCTGCTGCACACGGGGCTCATGCGCGTGAACCTCGGTCGGATCAGCGATAGCCGGCGCGATCTGGAGCGCGCGCTCGAGACGTTCGGCGAGCTCAGCGACGAGCGCGGCTATGCGCAGACGCTCGACGTGCTCGCGATGGTCAACGGGATCAACGGGCGCATCCGCGCGTGTGTCGAGCAGGCCCAGGGGCGCTGCGTCGCTTCAGGGCGCTGGGGGATCGCGCCGCCGAGCCCTCGACGATCACGAACATCGGCTTCTGGCTCGCCCACGCTGGTCAGCGGACACGGGGCGGGGCGTTGATCCAAGAGGGGCTGGAGGCCGCCCTCGCCGTCGGCTCCCGTTCCGGTGAGGCCTACGCCCACCACGCGCTGGCCGACACGTTCGAGTCGTACGGCGATTGGAGGCGGGCGCTCGACGAGGCGCAGGTGGGTCTCACCATCGCGCGCGAGATCGGCCACCTGGAGTGGACGGCGGCCGGGCTCTCGGTCCTCGGTCGCCTGCGCAGGCATTGCGGGGACGCGCACGGCGCCCGCGCGCTCCACGAGGAGATGCTCGAGATCACGCGCGAGCTCGGCTCGGTGATCTGGGTCGCGGAAGCCCTCGGCGAGCTGGGAGACGACCTCGCGGCGCTCGGCGACGAGGCCGCCGGGGCGCGATTCGAGGAAGCGGTAGCGACGGCCGACGAGATCGTGAAGTTCGCCACGCGCGCCCTCATCGGACTGGCGGAGCTGCGCCTGGAGCAGGGCACCGCCGAGGCCGCGCTCGAGACCGCGCGCCGCGCCCGGACGATCGCGGCGGAGTTCGGGCCGGTGGCCGTGGATGCGCGCCGCCTCGAGGGCGAGGCGCTGCTCGCGCTCGGCGACGTCAACGGTGCCGAGGCGGCGCTGCGCCAGGCGAAGGCCGACGCGCTGTCGATGGACGCGGCGCCGGCACATTGGCGCGCGTGCCTGGGCCTCGCCGACCTGCTCGCGCACCGCGAGCGTCGCGACGAAGCCGCGCGCGAGCGCGCGGAGGCACGGGCGGCGTTGGAGCGGGTGGCGGCGGATCTTCCCGCCGATCTGCGCGAGTGCTTCGCGCGGACACCGGTGATGCAGCGCGCCCGAGCCTAGGCAAATGGGGGGCCCCGACATGGCCCCCCATACCCCCCAACGCTCCGGGCGTCCCGGCGGAGCCGTGCCGCCCGTCGACCACGCTCCTAGCGCTCTTTCAGCACACGCCTGAGGATCTTGCCCGAGGGCGTCTTGGGGATCGCGTCGAGAAACTCGACCTCGCCCGGCGTCTTGTACGACGCCAGCCGCGCCTTGACGAACGCGATGACCTCGTCGGCGGCGAGCGCGGCGTGGCCCGGCTTCTTCACGACGAAGGCCTTCGGGATCTCGCCCGCCTCGGGGTGCGGCTTGCCGATGACGCCCGCGTCGGCGATCCCGGGATGCTCGAGGAGGAGCGCCTCGATCTCCGCGGGGGCGATGCCCAGCCCCTTGTACTTGATCATCTCCTTCTTGCGGTCCTGGATGAAGACGTAGCCGCGCTCGTCCACGTAGCCGATGTCGCCGCTGTAGTACCAGCCGTCCCGGAGCGTCTCGGCGGTCGCCTCGGGCGATTTCCAGTAGCCCCGCATGATCTGCGGCCCACGGATGCAGATCTCGCCGACCTCTCCGGGCGCCAGCACGCACGTGCCCGTCTCGACGTCCACGACCTTCTGCTCCGTGTCGTGGGCCGGCAGGCCGGCGGAGTCGAGCGCGATCAGGTCCGGATCGTAGATCGGGTTGATGTGGGTGAGCGGCGAGGCCTCGGTCATGCCGTAACCCTGGAGCACCGGCACGCCGGTCAGCTCGCGGAAGCGCCGCGCGAGCTCGGGCGCGACCGGCGCGGCGCCGACCATCGTGAAGCGGAGGCTCGTGAGATCGTACTTCCCGAGCTCGGGCCAGTTCGAGAGCATGAGCAGCACCGGCGGCACGGCGAAGAAGAGCGTCACCCGGTGGCGTTCGACGAGGCGCATGCACTCCGTCGGCTCGAAGCGCTCCATCAGCACGCTGGTCGCGCCGGCCCACACGGCGCCGCCCATCAGCATCGCGCCGTAGATGTGGTAGAAGGGCAGGAAGATCATCAGCCGGTCCGGCTCGCGCAGCCGGATCGACGCGACGAACTGGATGTTGTTCGTCACGAGGTTCCGGTGGGTCAGCATGACCCCCTTCGGCAGGCCGGTCGTCCCGCTCGAGTAGGGCAGCGCGACGAGGTCGTCGTCGCCGACGCCCGCCGGTGGCGGCGGCGCCGGCGACTCCGCCGCGCTCAGCTCGGCGAAGCCCCGCACGCCCGCTCCCTCCCGCGCGCCGCCCCCGATGGCGATCACGTGCTTGAGCGCGCGCGTCCGCCGGCGCACGGCCGCGACCAAGTCCACGAGGTCCGCGTGGACGACGATCGCGACGGCCTCGGTGTCGTTCAGCTGGTACTCGATCTCGCGCTCGCGGTACGACGGGTTCATCGGGCTCACGATGGCGCCGACGCGCGCGATCGCGTAGAACGCGACCACGTACTCGGGGCAGTTGGCCGTGAGCACGCACACCCGGTCGCCCTTCCGGATGCCGAGGCGCGCGAGCGCCCGCGCGAAGCGGTTCGTCAGCGCCTCCAGCTCGCGATAGGTGAGGCTCACGTCGCGGTGGATCAGCGCGGCGTTCTCGGGCGCCCGCGCGGCGCCCTCCGTGAGCATGCGGTCGTAGGGCATCCGCGGATAGTGGAGCGGCGGTCGGAAGAGGTCGGGGCGACTCATGTCCATGTGTGCGATTCTAAGGCAACGCATGGGCTATCGGCTCGTCCGATCCCTGATCCGGATCTTGCTCACCCTCTTCTACCGACGCGTCGACGTCGTCGGCGCGGACCGGATTCCCGGGATGGGGCCGCTGATCGTCGCCGCCAACCACCACAACGCCCTCGTGGACGCCATGCTGATCGTCGGGACGTTTCCGCGGCCGATGCGCGTGTTGGCCAAGGCGCCGCTCTTCAGGAGCCCGATCGTCGGGCCTTTGCTCCGGCTGATGGGCGGCGTGCCTGTCTACCGGCGCGTCGAGGCCGGCGACGATCCGCAGAAGAACGACGCGATGTTCGCCGCCGCGATCGGCGCGGTACGCGCCGGCGGAGCGCTTCTGATCTTTCCGGAGGGCACGACCACCCCGCGCCCGACGCTCCTGCCGCTCCGGACCGGCGCCGCGCGCATCCTGTTCGGCGCCGTACGCGCCGGGCTCCCCGGCGCGACGCTCCTGCCGGTCGGCCTGGTCTTCCACGATCCGGGGACGTTCCGCGCCGCCTCGGCGCTCGTCGTGGTCGGGCCGCCCGTGCCGCTGGACGACCTCCTCGACGGCGCCGGCGCGGGGGAGGAAGCGGGCGTGCGCGCCCTGACCGAGCGTCTCGCCGACGCGATCCGGGACCAGATCGTCGAGGCCGAGGATCACCATACCCTCGAGCTGCTCCGCATTCTCGAGCAGGCGTGGTATCAGGAGCAGGGCCGGGGCGGGCCGAGCGACCCGGAGGCCGCGCTGGCCTGGCGCCGCCGGGTGATGCGGTCGGCGCGCGACCTCGCGGAGCGCGAGCCCGTGCGCGTGGCCGAGCTGCGCCGGCGTATCGAGCGGTACCGGGCGAACCTCGACGAGGTCGGCATCAGGAGCGATCAGCTCGACCGTCCGTACACGGCCGGCGCGGTGATCCGTTACGTCGCCGAGAACGTAGTCACATTGGCGCTGGGCCTGCCGCTGGCGCTCTGGGGGATCGTGTGCCACACGGCACCGTATTTCCTGGTGGGGCGCGCCGTGCGCTGGCTGGGCCGCACGATCGAAGAGGAGGCGACGGACAAGATGGCTGCGGGGCTCGTCTTCTACCCGCTCTGCTGGCTCGTCGAGGGCTGGTTCTGCGGGCGTCTCTGGGGCGCGTGGGGCCTCGGCGCCTTCCTGATCCTCCTGGCGCCGTCGGGTCTCCTGGCGCTCGCGTGGCGCGAGCGCCTCGAGCGCGTCGGGCGGCAGGCGCGCGCGTTCGGCCGGTTCCTCGCCGATGCCCGGCTCCGCGACGATCTGCGCGCGGAGCGGCACGCCCTCGTGACCGAGCTGACGCGGCTCGCCGCGATCGTCCGTGAGCCGTAGCCGCCCCGGCGTCGTCCTCGGGGTCCTCACGGGGCTCAACGGCCTCAACTATCTCGACCGCTACGTCGCGGCCGCGACGCTCCCGCTCATCCTCGCGGGCCTCGCGATCTCGGACACCGCGGGCGGCCTCCTGCAGTCGGCGTTCATCGTCACGTACTCGCTTGCGTGTCCCGTGGCCGGCTGGCTGGGCGATCGGCAGCCGCGGATGCGTCTGGCCGCCGCGGGCGTGCTCGTGTGGAGCGTCGCCACCATCGCGTCGGGACTGGCGCCCACGTACGCGCTGCTCCTCGTCGTGCGCGCGGTGATCGGCATCGGCGAGGCGAGCTACGCCGTCGTCACGCCCTCGCTCCTGTCGGACTGCTATCCACCAGAACGCCGCTCGCGCGCGCTCGGCGTCTTCTACGCCGCCATCCCGATCGGGACCGCGCTCGGCTACGTCGTGGGCGGGCTCGTCGGCGAGACCTGGGGCTGGCGCGCGGCCTTCTTCGTGGCGGGCGCGCCGGGGGCCGTGCTGGCGTTCGTCCTCCTGGCGCTCCCCGAGCCGGCGCGCGGCGGCCTCGATCCGGTCGCCGCCCGTCCGGCGACGCCCCTCGGCCTCCGCGCGTCGCTCGCGGCGCTCGCCGCGCGCCGCAGCTACGTCGTCAACACGGCGTCGCAGGTCATCTACACGTTCGCGATGGGCGGCCTCGCGACGTGGATGCCGACGTACCTGGTCCGCGAGCGCGGGCTCCCGCTCGGCGAGGCGGCGACGACCTTCGGCCTGATCCTGGTCGTCGCGGGATTCGGCGGCACGCTCGTCGGCGGACGGCTGAGCGACGTCCTCACGCGGCGGTTCCGCAACGCGCATTTCACACTGTCCGGCTGGTCGCTCGCGGCCTCGCTCGTCTTCACGCTGCCGGCGGTGCTCGTGCCGTCCCCCGCGATCTTCTGGCCGGCGATGTTCGTCACGCTGTTCCTGCTCTTCGTGAACATCGGGCCGTTGAACGCCGCGATGGCCAACGTGCTGCCCGCGGATCTGCGCGCGCGCGGCTTCGCCGTGGCGACGATGGTGATGCACCTGCTCGGCGACGCGGCGTCCCCATGGCTCATCGGCGTGGTGTCCGACCGGATCGGCCTCACCGTCCCGGTGGTGGCGACCGGATGCATGCTCGCGATCTCGGGCGTGGTGCTCCTCGTCGGCAGTGGCTCGCTGGCGGCCGATATGCCCAGAGGCGAGCCTGAGCGGGCTTGAGAGCGCCGGGCTGTGGGTCGGTCAGGCGTCGCGGACGAGGTCGCGCCACAGCGCGGCCAGCCGCTCGAGTGCCGGGCGCGGCAGGGGCCCCTTGTTGACGCATGCCGCGGCGTACTCGAGGTGGTCGAGACTCGAGTAGCCGACGAGCACCGTCGTCAGCGCCGGGCTCGCGATGGCGAAGCGCAGCGACGCCTCGACGAGGCTCCCCGCGTGGCCTTCCTGCACCAGCGGGGCGAGGCGCCGCGCCCGCGCGACGTCCGCCGCGTAGTCGCGCCCCGAGGCGATGGGATCCACCGACGGGACGGCGACGGGGTGGCGCGACTCGACGCCGCTCAGCGCCCCCGCCGCCAGGACCCGGATGCCGATCGTGCCCATCGCGGCGTTGCGCGTTCGGTCGAGGAGGCCGCCGAAGTCGTGGGCGGGGAAGCCCGGCGGCAGCGGCATGACGCCGCTCGGGTTGAGCAGGTTCACGCAGACCTGCGCCGTGTCGAAGACGCGCGCGTCGATGACGCGGTGGAGCGCCGGTGTGTCGCCGAGCGCGGTGATGCCGTAAAAGCGGATCTTGCCCTGCCGGCGGAGCGCCTCGAGCGCGGGCACGACCTCCTCGAGCACGGCCTTGACGTCGAGGCTCCGCTCGCGACCGTCGAGCGAGACGAGGTTGTGGAGCTGCAAGAGGTCCACGCGCTCCGCCGCGAGGCGGCGGAGGCTCGCCTCGAGCGACGCCGCGACCGCCGCGCCGATGCGCCCGCCCTCGTCCGGCGCGACCCTGAACTTGGTGCCGACGATGACGTCGGGGCGGAGCGCCTTGAGGACTTTGCCGAGGTTCCGCTCCGACTCTCCATCGCCGTAGAGCGGCGCCGTATCGAAGTAGTTGATGCCGAGCTCGACCGCGCGCGCCACGGCCCGCTCCCGCTCCGCCGGCGTGCCGCGGATCATCAACCCGCCCACGTTGCCGCAGCCGAAGCCGAGCGCCGAGATCGTCAGCCCGGTCCGCCCGAGAATCCTGTGCTCCATGGCCGGGGTAGAATACCCCAATGAAGCGATACGCGAGCTTCCGGGACTTCTACCCCTTCTATCTGTCCGAGCACGCGAACCGGACCAACCGGCGGCTGCACTTCGTCGGCACGTCGACGTCGCTCGTCTGCGTGATCGCGGCCGTCGTCGGGGGCCGCCCGTGGCTGGTGCTGCTGGCGCTGGTGATCGGCTACGCCTTCGCCTGGGTCGGACACTTCAGATTCGAGAAGAACCGGCCGGCCACGTTCACGTATCCGATCTACAGCTTCATGGGCGACTGGGTGATGTGGCGGGACATCCTCACCCGTCGTATGCGTTTCTAGGCGATCGCGACTCAAACACGGGTTCGAATCCCGTTGGGGCCACCACCCTAATTTCTCAGGCGGTTGTCCCTCGTGAATTTTGATCCCGCCGTGTCGGGATCAAAATCCCTGTTTAGTGCTCCCGCGAATCAAACACACTCACGACCTTTTGCAGCTCGGTCTGCGTCAGCCGCGTGTAGACGGTCGTCGTCTGAATATCGGCATGCCGCAGATGCTCCTGTACCGCGCGGAGGTTGCCGCCGGACCGCTTCAACAACTCGACGCCGCAGCCATGACGGAAGGCATGCGGATACAGCTCCGGCATTCCCCCGCGCCGCCCGAGCGCCTTAACGATCTTCCACACCCGATGGCCCGCATGAGAAACAAAGGCTCCCGACTCCTGGCGCTTGGCCGCTCTTCGGCCAGATAGCCGCTCACGATGGTCCGCGTGAGGAATACTTTGCCGCCGGAGCGCGGGTCAACTACCCTTTAAGTATGCGGCGGAAGGTGCTTGACGCCGACGCCCTGGACTGAGGCGGCCAGCCGTGGCGACTCAGACCGGGCCCGTGACCGATGGGGCCAACCTCTCCCGGTGGGGGTTCGCGCGGGGGACGTGGTGGCCGATCGCGGCCGTTCTTGCGGTCTTCGTGCTGGTCCTGCTGGTCGCGGGCGCCTTCTACCGTCGGTCGGTTCTGCTCGAGGCGGACGCCGCGCTCGCCGCCAACCAGGCGCTCGCGCGCGCGGTCGCGGATCTCATCGAGGCGCGTCAGGAACGGTACCGGGACCTGCTCCTGTCCTACGCCGGGCGCTTCCGCTTCCGCGAGGGGATCGAGCGGCGAGACCGATCCGAAGCACTCCGCCACCTCCGGCAGATCTCCGAGTCCTTTCCCGGGATCGGCCAGCCGTTCCTGGCGGACCCGGCCGGGGTGCTCTGGGCCGCGTACCCGGAGGTGCCGGAACTCTACGGACGGAGCTTCGCCCACCGCGACTGGTATCAGGGGGTGAGTCGGAGCTGGGAGCCTTACGTCTCGGAGGTGTACGAGTCGGCCGCCGCGGACCGGGCGCTCCTCGTCATTCTCGCGGCGCCAGTCCGGAACGCAGACGGCCGAGTGATCGGAATCATCGGCGTCGGTCAACGCCTCCAGGTGATCCGTGAGTGGCTGCTGCCGATCGAGATCCCTGGGGGCGACTTCTACGTCGTGGACCGCAAGGGCCAGCTCGTCTTCCACAGGACACGCGCGAAGCCGGAGCAGGTGGCCGACTACGCGCATGTGCCAGCGGTCGAACGTCTGCTGGCTGGTGAGACGGGGATCGCGGAGACACAGGATCCGGTCGAGGGCGAGGTCCGGTTGACCGCGTACCGGACCCTGCCGTCGCTGGGGTGGGGTGTGGTTGTCCACCGCTCGAAGAGCGTCGTCCTGCACCGTATGCACACGCTCGTCCTTGTCGCCGCGGCGGTCGCGTTCGCTTTGACCACGACGCTTGCCGGAATCGGCGGGCTTGCACTTCGAAACGAGCGGCGGGTCGCTGCAGCGCTGGCCACATCCACTGAGCGCCTCCAGATTTTGCACGAGATCGATCGGGCACTCATCGCGGCAAAAACGCCAGTGGAGATCGCTGAGTCAGTCCTCCCGCGGTTGCGTGATCTGCTCGGCGTCCCACGGGCCATCGTGAATCTGTTCGACCTGGCCACCGGTGAAGTAGAGTGGCTTGCCGCAGTTGGAAGGCGTAACTTCTACGACGGCGCTGGCGTCCGGTATTCGTTGTGGCTGGCTGGCGATGTGGAGGCCCTGCGAAGGGGCGAGCCACAGGTGATCGATGTGCAGTCGTTGTCCCCCAGCCCGGAGGCCGATGCCCTGCTTGCCTCGGACGTCCGCGTGTACATGGTGGTGCCCATGATCACCCGTGATGAGCTCATCGGCTCGGTCAGTTTCGGCGGACCGACGGGTGAGTTCCCACCTGAGCGAGTCCGCATCGCCCAGGAGGTGGCCGCCCAGCTCGCTATCGCGATCACGCAGGCCCGGCTCCAAGAGCGCGTCGCGCGCCACGCCGAGGAGCTCGAGGAGCGAGTGCAGGAGCGAACGCGCGAGCTCAGTTCCACCAACGAATACCTACAGCGAGAGATCACGGAGCGTCGACTAGCGGAAGAGGAAGCCGATCGTGCTAACAGCGCGAAGAGCGAGTTCCTCTCCCGGATGAGCCACGAACTCCGGACGCCGCTCAACGCCATCCTGGGCTTTGGCCAGGTGCTCGAGATGGACTCGCTCGACGCCGAGCAGCGCGACAGCGTCGCGCACATCCTGAGCGCCGGGCGCCATCTGCTCGGGCTGATCGACGAGGTGCTCGACATCGCGCGAATCGAGGCCGGCCGCCTGACCCTTTCGCTGGAGTCAGTGGACATGCGGACGGTCCTCGACGGGGTCCGGAGCCTGATCCGCCCGCTCGCCGCGGAACGGCGCGTCGAGGTTCGAGCGGAGAGCCCAGCGGCCGGCGACCTCTACGTCCTCGCCGACCTGCAGCGGCTCAAGCAGGTACTCCTGAACCTCCTTTCGAACGCGGTGAAGTACAACCGCGAGGGAGGGAGTATCACGGTCTGGTGTGAGGCGGCGCCGGTCAGCCGACTCCGGCTCAACGTGCGCGACACCGGTCTGGGGATTCCGGCGGACAAGCTTGGCCAGCTCTTCAGGCCGTTCGAGCGCCTCGGTGCCGAGGCGACGGGCGTCGACGGCACGGGGCTCGGCCTGGCGCTCTCCAAGGGCCTCGTGGACGCGATGGGAGGCGCCATCGGCGTAGAGAGCACCCCCGGCCAGGGGAGCCTCTTCTGGGTGGAGCTGCGCCGGGCGGAGGCGCCCGAGGCGGAGCCGGAGGCGCCGGAAGACGCCGAGGCGCCGGGGCTTCGAGCCCGGAGGGGCACCGTGCTCTACGTGGAAGATAACCTGTCGAACCTCCAGCTGATCGAGCGCCTGCTCGCCCGGCGGACCGGGATCAAGCTGCTATCGGCCATGCAGGGGCGACTCGGGCTGGACCTGGCGCGCGAGCACCGGCCCGGCCTGATCCTGCTCGACCTGAACTTGCCTGACGTCCACGGAAGTGAGGTGCTCCGGCGGCTCCGGGAGGATGCGCGCACGCGCGACATCCCGGTGGTCGTCATCAGCGCGGATGCCTCGCCGAAGCAGGTCGAACGGCTACGCGCGGCGGGAGCCCGGGACTATCTAACGAAGCCGATCGACGTCCGGCGGTTCCTGGCGATTGTGGACGAGGTGCTGGGGACCGACCTCGGGAAGAGCGATGGATAAGCGGTCGCTGAAGGACGCCCGGATCCTGATCGTGGACGACGAAGTCGCGAACGTGCGTCTGATGGAGCGGCTCCTGGCCCGTGCCGGCTACACGGCCCTCCGGAGCACGACCAACTCGCGCTCGGTGCTCACGATCTACGCCGAGTTCCAGCCCGACCTGATTCTCGTGGACCTGCTCATGCCGGAGCCCGACGGCTTCCAGCTCCTGGAGGTGCTGAGGCCTGTCGTCCCTGACGGAAGCTTCCTGCCCATCGTCGCCCTCACGGCCGACGTGACCCAGGAGACGCGCCGGCGCGCGCTGGCCGCCGGCGCCAAGGACTTCCTCACCAAGCCGTTTGACGCGACGGAAGTGCTCCTGCGCATCCAGAACCTCCTCGAGACCCGGTTCCTGTACCTCGATCTTCAGACGCACAACGAGCGGCTGGAGACCGAGGTGCGCGAACGCAGCCAGAAGCTCGTTCAGAGCGAGAAGGTGGCGACGATGGGCTCGCTCCTGGCGGGCGTGGCCCACGAGCTGAACAACCCGTTGGCCGTGGTGGTGGGTCGAGCTCACTTGCTTGCGCACAAGCTCGCGGACAACCCCCTGGCGGCGGACGTGCAGAAGCTCGCCCAAGCGGCGGAGCGGTGCGGGCGCATCGTCAAGAACTTCCTCGCGCTGGCGCGCCAGCACCCGCCCGAGCGGGCGCAGGTGCAGCTGAACCAGGTCGTCCAGGAGGCCGTGGAGTTGCTGGCCTACCCGCTCCGCGTGGACAGCGTGGATGTGCGCCTGGACCTGGTGGACCATCTCCCGCCCGCGTGGGTCGACCCCCATCAGATCCACCAAGTCGTGGTCAATCTCCTGTCGAACGCCCACCAGGCAATGAGCCAGACGCCTCCGCCCCGGCAGGTCACGCTCACGACCCGGCACGACCCGGCGCGGGGCTCGGTGTCGCTCCACATCGGCGACAGCGGCCCGGGGATCCCGCCCGAACTCCAGGCGAAGATCTTCGAGCCCTTCTTCACGACGAAGCCCCCGGGCGAAGGCACGGGGTTGGGGCTCGCGATCTGCCGGGGCATCGTGGAATCGCACGGAGGGTCCATGCGCGTCGAGAGCGCCCCGGGGCAAGGGGCGGTCTTCGTGCTCGACCTGCCGGTCGAGCGGAGGCACGAGACGCGGCCGCAGGCCGCGCCAGCCGGCGCCGAGTCGCTGATCCGAGGGAAAACCATCCTCGTGGTAGACGACGAGCCGGAGGTGGCGGAAATCTTACGGGAGTTCCTGTCGCAGGATGGCCACTCGGTGGACACCGCCAGCGATGGGGCCGTCGCGCTGGAGAAGATCCGCGTGCGCGCCTATGATGCCATCCTGAGCGACAGTCGGATGCCCGGGCTCGACGGGCCAGGTCTCTATCGGGAATTGGAGCGCCGCCACCCGGCACTGCTCCCGCGGATGATTCTCGTCACGGGCGACGTGCTGACTCCGTCGACCCAGGAGTTCCTGAAGCGGACGCGCGTTCCCACCCTGTACAAGCCGTTCGATCCCGAGAAGGCCCGTCGGGTCGTGCAGCAAATTCTTGGAGCCGCCGGGGCGGTGGAAAACCCGGAGTAACCAGCCGGCCGGATATCGCGGTGCGGGTACGGCCGAAAATTGCGCGGTGGGACCCGGCCGAGGGCGGTCGCAGAGCAGAAGGTCCGAAGATCTCCCGGAGTAGGCGACCGTGAAGAAGGAGAAGAAAGTCCATGGTACAGAGCGTAGGCGGGAAAGCGCTGGTCGTGGACGACGACGCGGAAATCCGTGAGACGGTGACGGAGTGGCTCCGGCTGCAAGGCTTTGAGGTCAGCGAGGCCTCTAACGGACTCGAGGCGTTGCTTCGTGTCAAGCGCGAACGACCCCAGCTCGTCGTGCTCGACCTGTCCATGCCCAGACTCGGCGGGCTCGACGCGCTCCGACGGATCCGCGTGTTCGACCCCTCGATGAGCGTCGTGGTCGTCACCGGCTCGGATGATCCGAAGCTGGCGACTGAAGCCCTCCGCCTCGGAGCAGCCCGGGTGCTGCACAAGCCGATCAAGCTCGAGAAGCTGTGGCCGGCGCCGGATGCCCGTGAAGCCGTCGCCGCGCCCGGCAGTGAGCGCCCGCTTGAACCGGCGCCCACCGGCGACCGGGGACGGATCCTGGTAGTCGACGACGATGCCGAGTTCCGCCAGACCATGGAGGAGCTGCTCGACTCCGCGGGTTACACGGTACGATCTTCGCCTACCGCGGCGAGCGCGTTCTTTGCGGTCGCGCAGACGGTTCCCGACGTGATCCTCCTCGACATCTCGATGCCGGGACTCAGCGGCGTCGACATCATCCCCGCGATCCAAACGGTGAGCCGCGACGTGAAGATCATCATGGTGAGCGGGATCACCGACGCCGTCCTGGCGAAGCGCGCGCTGGCGGCCGGGGCATTCGACTTCGTGACCAAGCCGGTCAACACGGACTACTTGCTCCGGACCGTGGAGGCGGCGCTGACGCTGATTCGGCTCGGAACGAAATAGCGCGGCCGCCGATAAGTCCTTCGCGGTCGCACCATGTGGTCGTTCTGGGCTCCGGACCACAAAACACCGGGCCGGGCGCGGAACATAGTCTACCGGCCTGGAGGCCGAAGCCAGAACGGCAGGGGGACTTAAATCACGAGCGCGTTTCAATCCCGGGGGTGCAGGCGTTTAGTCAACAGCGCCTAACTTCCTTCGACCATTGCAAAAGCGCGTGGCGGACGTCAAACACGGGTTCGAATCCCGTTGTGTCTGGCGGCTAGCTTGTCCAGTGCTCCTGCGCAACGGCGTCGGGCCATACCGAACCTACTTTTAACAGTGTAAGCCAAGTCTCCGCGAGTCTGCCTGCCTCGACTCGATAGAGCTGCATACCTGCTCGAGTGCGAGTTTCGCCAGTGCTTGGATCAGTCCATTTAAGCGTAAAGCGGAACCACGCGCGGTCACCCACGAATGTGTGCTCGTACACAACGAAGCGTGTAGACCTGCGCCATACAGCCGGGGATCAGGTCGTACTGGCCCTCATGCCAAACCCGCTCCCATCGGTCGAAAAGATCTTTCACACCAGACTCCTCTTCACCTGCGGATGTTCAAAATGAGCCTCGATGACCAGATGCTTCGCGCGCCGGCTAGAACCAGCTCGTCTTGTCCACGACGTTGCGCAGCGGACGGTCGCCGAGGAACCTCCGACAGTTGTCGATCAGGATCTCGAAGCGGCGCTCGTCGAGGTAGGGCCCGTGGCCCGCGGTGTGGGGCGTGATCAGCACGTTGGGCAGCGTCCACAACGGGTGGTCCGCCGGCAGCGGCTCCTGCTCGAAGACGTCGAGGGCCGCGCCCGCGATCTCGCCGACCCGGAGCGCGTCCACGAGGTCTCCGAGCCGCGTCGTCATCCCGCGCCCGATGTTGATGAAGAATGCGGAGCGCTTCATCTGCTGGAAGCGCGCGCGGTTCATGAACCCTTCGGTCGCCGGCGTGTGCGGGACGGTGAGGATCACGAAGTCGGCGTGCGGCAGGAGGGAGTCGAGGGCCTCTGGCCCGTCCAGCTTGACGACGCCCGGCGGCGCCTCGCGACGGCGCGCGTCCACCGCCATGACCCGGACGCCGAATGCGGCGAGCAGACGCGCCGCCTCTGACCCGATCCCGCCGACGCCGACGACGAGCGCGGTCGCCTCGGGCAGGTGGATCACGCCGGTGTCGAGGGGCAGCGGCTTCCACTCGCGCCGCAGCTGGAGCGGCACATAGTGGTGCAGCCCCCGCGCAAAGGCGAGCACGAACGCCAGGATGTGGGCGCCGATATGGTCGTTGTAGATCTCGCGGAAGTTGGTCACGACGACCGGGTGCGCGATCAGCTCGGGGTAGTAATAGCCCGCGGGCGGAGCGGCCTGCGGCGCCTGGAGCCAGCGGAGCCGAGCGGCGGTCGCGAGCATCGCGGGCGGGATCGTGCCGAACGCGGCGTCGGCGCCGGCGACGACACGGCGCGCCTGCGACTCGTCCTCGGCGACGACGACCGAGACGTCGGGCAGGGCGCCGGCCAGGCGTGAGCCCCAGGCCCGGGTCGTCGGCGTCTGGGGCGGCAGCATCACGAGCGTCGTGGTCACGGCAACCTATCTTATGTTGAACTAAACCGCTCACGCGGTAGGTCGAAGAGCACGCACCAAAGCACAGTTCGTCGTTGATGTCGGCGCCGTTGTCGTTCCCGACGTAGCTCCATCCGCTCGCAGAGAATCCCTCCATCCCATTCCCCGATGGAGG
>WNGG01002466.1_pt1 | contig 20916 bp, 14 predicted proteins | sample 5400661 | NCBI WGS metagenome assembly WNGG01 (sample SAMN13153372, study PRJNA577476) | soil metagenome | isolation source: 100 cm soil or saprolite under Garry oak tree replicate 1 | place: USA:California | collected 2016-06-15
CGGAATCATCAGCGCTCGCTCTCGAATGGAAAAGTCGGCGGACTCAAGAACCTTCGCGCACAGTTGAGAGGAATTCTACCGCGCGGCGACGGAGACGAACGCCCTCGCCACCGTCCTCCAGTCGGGGGTGGCCTGAATCCATTCACGGTTCTTCCGCTGGGTCCGTCGCCGCGTGGCGTCGTCCAACGTCGATTGAATCGCGTTCGCAAGATCCCTCGGATTGGCAGGCTGCGCAAACAAGATGCCGGTCGATCCCTCGAGCTCGCGAATCGGATGGACGCGGGTCGTCACGACGGGCAAGCCGGTCGCGACCGCCTCGAGGGCGACGAGGGGAAGGCCCGTGCGGACGAACCGATATGGGAAAACGGCGACGTCAGAGGCCCGATAGGCGGCTCGCAGTTCCTGTCGTGAGAGGAGCCCGCGGACGACGATTCGCTCGTGCGATCCGACTCGAGTCCGCTCGACGATCGGATCAGAAAACCTTCGGTCCCGTAGCAACAGGACCACTTGCGTCGGCGGATCCTGCGGAAGCGAATGGGCTAGGCGAAGCATGTCGTCGATGCCGCGAGAGCCCTCGGGAGGCCCTGTGAAGACCACGCGTCGGCCGACAGTACCCAATATTCCCGAGAGTCGCGGTCCCAAGTTTGACGGTCCTCGCTCGAGGAAAAACGGATCGAAAGGATGGCGAACGACCGCACACGACGAAGAGGGCAAGCCGGCGGCTGTGGCCGTGTCTCGATCGCTTTCCCACAGGAACACGAAATTGTTAACAAGAGCCGACGCAGCGGGCCACGTGCCGAGCAGCCGCGACACATACAATGCGGCGTGATGCCGGTCGTGTGGAATCTCGGCGGCCATTGTTGGATCAAGAAATCGTCGCGCCAGGTCCGCCCCGCTATGGAGGGGGCGGAGGAAGATTCCGGTCAGCCGCCCGCGAAAGGGGTCTTCGCGCGGAACACGGCGAGTCGAGAAGAATAGGCCTGCCGTCAGGCGGCACACGCCGATGTCAAATCGTTCGGTCTCGAGGACCCGACGAAGTGCGAGGGCGGATCGATAATCGGTCGGGTTTCGATGCCATCGGACCGGCACATCATTCCATCTCTTCGCGCCCATTTCGCTCGTCATCACAGAGGTCTCGTGGCCTTCCGCCAGAAGCGCCCGGGCCAGATCGCCCAGGTACCTCCACGGCTGCAGGTTCAACTCGGCCGGCGGGAGGGTTTCGGTGATGATCGCAATCCGAAGGGTTTCCAAGAATCAGCCCATGCCTCGAAATCGGCCGGCCTCGGAGCCAGCGCCGGTTGGGATTCGCGTGAATAGGCTAAATAATCTCGGGGCGGTCTCTCAACGAGAATGTCCGAGGGGGCTCTGACCGCGATCCCTCCACGCCCGGTTCGGTTCGGGATCCTGTGCAACGGACCGACCCTCCCGGCGTGGCAGGCGCGATCCGTCGAGGCGCTCCTCAGAGTCCGGGCAGCCATCCCAGCGATGTTGATTTTCCCCGAGAAGTCACCCACCGACCATCCAGTCTCGCGGCGAATTTCGGGGGATCAAATCCTCCTTCGGGCGTACTTAGGACTTCGTCCTCCGGGGGCGCTGCGGCGGGTGGACATGGCGCCGGTCTTCGAGAAGATTCCCTCGTTCCGATGCCGCGAGATCACCCAGGAAGAGTCGTTGCAATCCTTCGACAAATCCGATGTTCGCAACATCCAGGAACAGCATCTGGACTTTCTTCTCCAACTCCGGTTCGGCTTCCTCCGGGGAGACGTGCTGAACGCCGCGCGGTACGGCGTATGGTCATTCCGTCATTCCGCCGACTTCCCATACACGGATGTAACCCCGCGCATCTCGCCCGTCTTCGACGGTAGTCTGGTCACGGCGGCAGTCCTGGAACGGGTCGCCAACCGCCCCGACGTGGGAGTCGTTCTCCGCAGCGGGTTCTTCCGAACGGCGCTCCATTCTCTGCGGCAGAACATCGACGAGGTATGTTTCGGATCGGCATCGTGGCCCGCGAGCGTTTGCCGGGACATCCAGTCGGGCCACACGGACTACCTCGATGGCCCGGAGTCACCGGCGCCAGCTTTCGAGGGCCGAACTCTTTCAAACACTCAGACACTGCGCCTCCTCGCGAGGCAGACGCGACACGCGGCGCGGAGGGCGCAGCGAGGGCTCACCCGTCACGAGGAGTGGTGCATCGGCATCGTCAACGCGCCGATCAGCGCCTTCCTGGATCCGACTCGAGAGAAGCCGGTCCGATGGCTCCGTCCTCCCGGAGACGGCCGGTTCATCGCGGACCCGTTCGGCGCCCGCGTCGATCATGCGGTTCAGATCCTCTACGAAGATTTCCGATACTCGACTTCGAAAGGCTTGATCGCCACGATGGAGGCCACCGCGGAGGGCCCCCCGCGAATGCCGAGGGTCGCCATCGAGTTGCCCATCCCAGCATCGTATCCGTACATCGTCGAGGACCGCGGCAGGATCTATTGCGTGCCCGAGACGAGCGAAGCCCGGGAGGTCTCCCTCTATCGGGCGGTCGAGTTCCCGATGAAATGGGAAAGGGTCTCAACATTGCTGACCGGGGTGGCGGCTCTGGACGGAACGCTGTTCCGGCACGAGGGCCGCTGGTGGCTGGCGCACACCGACCGGGACGCTGGCCAATACGTCCATCTGTTTCTGTGGCATGCATCGAGCCTCGACGGACCGTGGGAGCCCCACCCGCTCAATCCGGTGAAATCGGATGTGCGCTCCTCGCGGCCGGCGGGGACGCCGTTCCTTCACGAAGGCACCCTCTACCGGCCGGCCCAGGACTGCTCCCGCGTCTACGGGGGAAGGATCGTGATCAACCGGGTCTCGCGCCTGACCCCGACCGAATTCGCAGAGCAGCCCGCCGCCGTCGTGGAGCCGTTCGCGAAGAGTCCGTTCCCGGATGGCATCCACACGATCTCGCGCGTCGGCGATGTCACGCTCATCGACAGCAAAAGGTACCGCTTCATCCCGAGCGCCATCCCATACGTGCTCCGCTATCGGTAGACGGAGAGCCGTGGCCCATCGACTCCGTCGCGTGCAAGACTTTCAAATAGGTCCTCGCCGCCTAGTGAATTCGGGGAAGAACGCCTGCGGGTCATCATCGTCGGCGTGCGGATCTTGCCGTTCCGCCACGCCGGGGACAAGAACTTCTGGCTCGACATCATCCAGCGGCTGCTGGCCTCGGGCCACGAGGTCGAGGCGCTCTCCGTCGACTTGGAGGCGACCCCGACCGACGGCCTCCCGATCCGCCACGTCCCGCAGATCCCCGTGTACTTCCGGCCAGACGCGCGCTTCAATCCGGGGCATCGAGCCTACGGCGGTGTGAACAACTACGCGAGCAAGACGACGACCCTGCCGGTCATCGTCCGGGAGATCCGACGGCGCCAACGAGCATTTCGTCCCGACGTCATTCATTTCGCGGACAACTTCGGCCCCGGTATGATCGGACTGCGTCCGCTTCTCGGTCACGTCCCCTTGACGGTCTCCGCGCCGACGTACCACCGGAACCGACCGCTGTACGATGTCATGTTGTTGGCCAGCTTCGCGAGCTTCGACGTCATCGTGCCGTTCTCGGATGCGTACCATCGCCGCCTCCTCGAGCTCAAGGTCCGCCCGGGACGAATCCGCCGGATCCGCTGGGGCATCGACACGACTCGCTTCACGCCTCCGACCCCGGCGGAGCGGGACGCCGCGCGAGCGCGTCTCGGCCTCGCACCAGGGACGTTCGTCGTCCTATGGACCGGATTCACGCAACAGACGAGCGAAGAGGACTTGCACTCCGCGATTCGCACGGCGGAGCTCGTCCTGCAAGATCGTCGCGCGGAGTTCGTGTTCTGCTTCAAGCCGGAGCACTTCAAAGAAGCGTTCCGCAGCTTCGAGCGGCCCGGTCTGAAAGTCGTGAGCTCCGCGGAGTTGTTCCATGCGGCCCGCACCGCCGCCGACGTCTTCCTGTCCCCGATCCAAGATGCCCGATCGACCGCCGCGCCGCCGCTCGTGTGGCCGGAGATCATGGCGATGGGGATTCCGATCTTGACCACGAGCATTCCGGGGAGCGACGAGGCCGTCGTCGACGGACAGAGCGGCTTCGCGGTTCGCTCGCCCGAGGAGGCCCGGGATCGCCTCGTCGAGATTGCCGCGGACCCGACGTTGCAGCGACGACTCCGAGACGGGGCGCGCCGGATGGCCATCGAACGATTCTCGGTCGACCGGTCGAAGGACGAGTACGTCGAGATGTGGTCGGCGCTGGTCGATCAGTCGCGGTGAATGCTCGAGACGTCCACCGATTCCGCCGCCGGGGCACCGCCGGATTCGCCCGCGATGACATGTTTGTAGAGTTCGAGGAACGCCTGGGTGCATGCCTCGGAGTCCAGGTTCTCCCGGACGTACACGCGGGCCGCGTCGCCGACGGAACGTCGCAGGTCCTCGTGGTTCGCGAGCGTCGTCACCTGGTGGGCCATCTCGACCGGATCTCGCGCGAGGAATCCTGTGCGTCCGTGCTGGATCAGCTCGCGGTGCGCCGGAATGTCCGAGACGACCACGGGCAGCGCCGCCGCCATGGCCTCGAGCAGCGCGTTCGGCATCCCTTCGAATTTCGATGGGAAGACGAAGACGTCGCCCGCGGCCAGGTACGTGGGCACCTGACCCCACGTCACCTCGCCCGTGAAGGTAACTCGATCGCGGATGTCCGGATACGTTGCGAGCAACGTTCGGTAGTACTCGTCGCTGTAATGTTCCTCGGTGTACCCGCCGACGACCATCGCGTCGACTCCGGGCACGCGACGCACCACCTCCATCAGCCATTCCAATCGCTTCACCGGGATTACTTTCCCGACGGTGACGAGGAGGGTTCGGCCCTCGGGGATCCCGAGGGAGCGCCGGGCCACCGCTTTCGAAGGGAGCTGATCGAACCGGTGCGTGTCGACACCGCCCAGGATGACGCGCGGGTGGTAGCGACGGAACCTCGCGGCGAGGGCCTGCGAGTTCACGATGAGCGGGGTGCCGGAAATGAGAGGGGCCATCGCAAGGCGCATGAACGCGTTCATGTGAGGGCCGTACCGCCAGCCAACTTCGGCTCGCGGATCGGTCCCGAAGAAGACCGCCCGCGGGAACACCCGGGCCCAGAATGCGGCCGGCAGCGAGAAGTACGGATCGAGGACTTGGAACAGGTCATACTCATCCCGGACCTCGCGGACGGCCCGCTCCAGATAGGCGATGCCCTTCGGGAACACCAGCGGTCCCGCGAAACGGACGCCGGGGATCTCCGCCATCGTCCGATGGACGCCCAGTGCATCGAGGCAGAGCAGGTCGACATCGATGTGCCGACGCAGGCCCGTGAACACCTGGAACGTCTGGAGGGCGAGGCCTCCCCCCTTACCGACATGGGCCCCGATGAAGAGGACGCGCATCAGAAGCCCTCCGGCGATTCGTCGACGCCGCAAGGCCTACGTCCTTTCGGAACCACGGCCCCCCTCTCCCCCCACCGGTTCGATCCTCCCTGCGTTACGATGCTGCGAGCACCTCTTCGAAATACCGAAGCGTCTGCGCGCACATGCGTGTGGAAGAGAACCGCTCCTGGGCGACCGCCCCCGCCGTCCGGCCCAGCCGCCGTCTCAGCGCTTCGTCCCCAAGGAGGCGCTCGATCGCCTCGGCGAGGGCCTTCACGTCTCCCGGCGGGACGAGGAGCGCGGAGACCCCGTCCTCGACCATGTCCGAGGTGCCCGGGATCGCGGTCGCGACCACGGGTCTCTCAAACGCCATCGCCTCGATGAGCGAGTACGGGCAACTCTCCATGAAGCTCGGGAGGGCGACCAGCGCGGCGCGCCGGATTCGCGAGAGCAATTCGGATCGTGGAATCGCGCCGAGGAACTCGACGCGGTCCGGTCCGAGGCCGAGCGACCGGGCGTACCGACCCCAGGCGCCGACCCGCCCGCTCCCGGTGACGATCAGCCGTTCCGGCCGCCGAACGTGGACCATGGCACGGAGTAGGACCGCCAACCCCTTCCAACCGAGCAGACGTCCGGTGTAGAGGATGAACCCCGGTTCTTCGGGGGAGTCCTCCGTGGCGCCCGGCGCGCGCAGTTCGTCGAGCGCCAGTCCGTTCGGAATCAGCGCCGAGGTCCGGAGCCGCGGATCGTACGTGCCAAGGACTTCGTGACGGACCGCATCCGAGACGAAGAGGACATGACGGACGCGGTTCCAATAATACAACTCAATCGGGAGCAGGGCCGGAAGGACGGCCAACGTCGTCCGCTCCGAGTCGTCCAAGGGGCCGCCGTGCCGGACCGCACTCTGGATCCCGCGAGCCTGACCGAGGATCGTCGTGTGGGTCGTGACGACGGTCGGGCACGACATCGAATCGGTCCAGAGGTCGGGCATCTGGGCGTGGTGGACGACGAGCAGATCCGGACGATATTCGCGGACGAGATCTGGCCATCGTCGTTGGAGCGCCCGCTGAAACCGGTAGTAGTTCGCCATGACGCCGCCCCCGTTGGCGAGGGCCACCGTGCGGTAGCCGGTGTCCGACGAAGGCGTCTGGCCGCAGAGGATCGTCACCTCGTGTCGAGGTGCGATGCCCGGCAGGAGTTGCCCGAGGTACGTCCCGATTCCGCCCCAGATTCGCCCGAATTCCGGGGCGGCCACCGCGATCTTCGTTTCCTGGTCCCTCCCGTTTTCGGATTTTCAATTAGTGCGAGACGCTCAGGACCTCGCGTCGCCGACGTCGCGGAACCGAACCCACCGGCCCCGCGCGCCTCGAAGAGACGCGTCGCCCTCCTGCGCTAGAAGATATTTATCGCGCCTCTATATGAGTCTTAAGTATCGGTGCATCGGGGTTTCCTCGGGGCCCCCGTCACTCGGGACCGATTCCGAGGTATTCCGAAACTTGGGAAACACTCTCTGCCTCCGAGGTCGTCCCGCTGTCGACCTGCCCGAATCCGAATCGGTCCGCGAACCAGGCGTAGAGGCGGAGACGCCGCGCGAGCCGCGGGTCCAGCGACAGGATCGGCTTTCGTCGGATGAGCTCCTCGCTCGACGCGGTCACGAGCACGCTCCGGTGCTTCTTTGCCAGGTCCAGCAAGATTCGGCCGGGTGGGAGATCGAGGAACCCTTCGTCCACCCCGGACGCGAGCCCCAGGTCCACGAGCGTATCCCAGGCAAACCGATCGGAGAGGACCGTGCGCCGCAAGATCCACTTCGACAGCGTGACTTTTCCGAAGTAGCCGAGGAAGTAGTCGAACGTCACGGACCACGCGTACAGATGCAAGAGCCGCGGATGCCGATGCAGGTCGACGTGGACGTCATCGTGATCGCCCATCCGGACCGTCTTCGCGAGCCGGGACATCCGCAGGATTCCGAGGACGCCGAGGGTGACGATCCGCGGCGACCGCATCCACACGATCCTCGTCTTGATCCCGCGCCGGGCCAGTCGGTGCACGATCCCCCGGGCGATTGTCGTCTTGCCCGCTCCGTCCGGTCCCACGATTGCGTAGACCCGGGGAACCCACCGCCGGGGCGGCTCGCCTGTGGCAATGGGATTTGGCGGTTCCGGGCCATCGGCCTCACCGCGAAGATGCGCCATGGGAAGAGGTTCCTCGTAATTTCGGTGGTCCCTCAAAACGGTGCCGGAGTCACGTCGCCCTCGCCTCAGAGAGTCAGAAACATAAAGGTTATAGGACAAGCTCCACCATTTTCACATCGGTTGCACGGAGCGAGGATTTTTCGGACAGTGAATCCGAATGTGAGCCAGATCTCCATTCTCTCCCAGCGGGGGCTCGATCGATGCCTCGCCCACGAGGATCTCCGGTACGGAGGGACACCCTGAATGGAGACCCTCAAGTTCGTCATGACCGCCGCATTCTATCCGCCGTATCATCTTGGAGGGGACGCGAACCATGTCCGCTACCTTGCGGAAGCCTTGGCGGCGCAAGGCCACGAGGTCCACGTCGAATATTCGCCCGCCGCCTTGGCCCTGAAACGCGGACGGCCGGACCTCGACGACGCCGGAGACGGCGGGGTGATTCGGCATCCGATCAAGGCGGCGACGGGGCGCTTCCAGCCGCTGAGCGCGTGGATCTTCGGCGCGCCTCCGAGCGTCCGGAGGCATCACCGACAACTCGTCGACCAAGTTCGACCGGACATCATCCACTACCACAACCTCTCCCTGCTCGGACTCGACCTGATCAACGTCCCAAGCGACGCGATGAAGATGTACACGGCCCACGACTACTGGGTCCGCTGCCCGAGGAACGACCTCTTCAAATTCAATCAGCGCCTCTGCGAGAAGCCGACGTGCCTCAGGTGTCTCACGATCTCCGGGAAGCCGCCGCAACTCTGGCGGTACTTGCCCTCCGGGCTCACGCCCTTCGACGCACTGGACGTCGCAATCGCGCCGAGCGACTTCCTGCGGGGCATGATCGCTCCGTACCTCCGCGCGCCTGTCGTCCACATCCCGAACTTTGCGCCGGATCCGAATCCGTCGGGCCAGGCGAGTTCTCCGGGAGACTACTACCTCTACGTCGGCCGCCTCGAGTTCTACAAGGGCATCCCGGAACTCGCGGCCGCGGCGACCCAGTACCGCGGACCGCATCGGTTCGTCGTCGTCGGAAAGGGGAACCAGGCCCCCGTCCTCGAGGCGGCGCGGGACCATTCAGCCCCGCTCGCGCTCCATGGGTGGCTCCCCGCGGCGGACCGCGATGCGACCTATGCGCGGGCCCGTGCGCTGTTGCTTCCCTCGATCTGGTATGAGAACGCACCCCTCGTCGCGTTCGAAGCGCTCGCATGGGGGACGCCGATCCTGGCCTCCGAGACCGGTGCACTCCCGGAGCTTCTCCATGGCGGCATGTGCGGCCGGACGATCCGACCGACGCCGGAAGGGATCCTCGCGGGAATCGAGCAGTTCGAGGCCGAAGACCTCGCGCATGGCCAACGGAGGGCCGCCCGGGTGGCCTATGAGACGTATCACACGCCCGCGAAGTACCTCGAGAACTACCACCGGTTGATCGAGGCGACGTGGGAACGGAAGACGGCCCTCCGAACTGCGGATTCCCCGGAGTTGTCCGAAATCAAGTTCGGGTCCAGACAGCCAACGGATCCGATCTCGCCCGAGGAGCCGTTCGGCGATCGTCGCAACATGGGGCCCTTTGCGCATCGAGACAAATCTCACGACCCATGAATCGCGGGTCGAGCGATCTCACTCTTTCTCAGGTCGGTCCTTCGCGGGCAGGAAAGCGGCGGCATCGTCACAGACGTCGTCACTTCGCGGCGGCGACCGGATTTCGCGTGTCGAAGGTGCTTCGGGTCGTCAGAAGCGAAAGGCCGAGGACGGCCCACAGGAGAAGGAACATCCATCCGTAGCCGAGGAACAAGAGGAGCCCCGTGTTCAACTGGAAATGGGACGCCGCAAAGGTCTCCGCTCCTGGGAGCATCGCGCCCGCCGCGATCGCGAACAGCAACGCGACGACGATCGGCCCGGCGATGCTCGGAGCCGCCGATGCGCGAGCCATTTCCACGCGGGCGCGCTCGACGAGGAGCGCCTTCATCAATTCCTTCCGGGTCCGCGCGGCCGTGAGGGCGGCCGACACTTCGACGAGGGTTGAGGTCACCTCAATCTCCATCCCGGGAGGCGCGCCCGGCACGGGCGTCGCGAGGACAGTGAGAAGGTCATCGACTTCTTCGTCGCTCGGCGGCATCATCTTGATCGCCTCGGCCGTCACCAGGGTCGCCTCCCCCGCGGGCAACAGGTCCGCCTCGGGCATTCCCGCGATGCGGAGCGCGATGCCGCGACGGGCGTCCTCGAGTCGACCCAGGTGGTTCACGGTCGTGGAGGCGAGGGCGATCGCAACGACGACGGCCCCGATAAGCGAGGCCTCGTAAGCCTGCGACGAGACGGCCGGGGAGAACCACGCAGCGGTCGTGCCGCTCGCCGTAGCAATGGCGAAAATGGCCGTGACCACGAAGACGGCGGCGAAGGCCGAATGGATGAGGAGCGTGCGGGATGGCACTGCGGTCCCTCCGACATTTCTTCCGTCTGCGTGGGGCTATTAAAGGCCGGACCGCAGATTCTCGCAGGCGATAGATTTGGCAATCGCGAGCGCTCCCGCTCTCCGATGATTCTCAGGAGATGAGAGTGCCGCCTGCCTCCTTAGGGCAGAAAAAGCAAAGGGGATGGCGAGCCCGCTCCAATCTTGCCAGCCATCATGGCCAATCGGCGACCGGGGTCCAGGCGACGGTAATCGGGTTGAGACTCCCAGGGCCAGTCTGATTGATGTATTCCAAGCAATAGTTCCAGCTACCCGTCCCGAGCGTGATGGGATACCCGAAATGCCTTGGATCGATCCCACCCCAAAGCCCAGGTATGTCGCTGCAGGAGTGTCCACTTCCGAAAGGACCTGAGAAAGTGGAGGGGTAGAGCCAGAAGACAGGGCTATAGGTCCCCTGCGGAATCGGCATTGAAGGATTCGCAACGCCAGTGACTTCGACGGAAGCCGTTCCGTTCACTGCAGTGAGAGCTGGACTCCCATTCCCACAGTAGAAGCTTACATCGCCACCGCCGTCCCCCACAAGCACGGATACCGGTCTCACACTCAGGTCGGTACACCCGGTTGTAACCGATCCGACCGGTACGCTCGGCCCGGTTTGCGGGCTCGGGGGCTGGTTGAGTCTTACGACGGCATACGCGCCCCCCATGATGACTGTCGCCGCAACGAAGGCAACGAAGATCTTGCCCGCCCATGTTGCGAGTATCCTCCTCTTCGGACTCACCGGCTCCTTTTCCCGCCGCGCCGAACCCTCGAGGTCGATAGGTGCATGATCGTCGTTCGTATCTTTCCCCCTCCTAGCTCCGGGGCGAGAAAAGAAGGAAGGATGCCTCGCTTGCGATCTTGACTCCCTCCCGTTCGGGTCAATATCTGCCCGAGATCGCATATGTCTTTCGGTCGGGTCATCCGCGACAATCACCCCGGAGAAACGGGCCGTCCCCCACGACACGCCGGGCCTCCAAACAACGTACAAATAGCCTCGGCCGCATGGGGCCGACGTGCTGGACATCCGGCTCGTGCGAGAGAACCCCGAGCTCATCCGCAACGACCTCGCGAAGCGCAATGCAGCGGACAAGGCGAAGCTCCTCGCCGACGTGATCCGGTGGGATCAGGAGTGGCGCAAGGCGCTCGCCGAAGCGGATCATCTGAAGCGGCGCCGCAACGAAATCACGCGGGACATCGCCGAGGCGAAGAAGGCGGGCAAGTCGACGGAGAAGCTGCGCAAGGAGGCCTCGGGCCTCCCGAAGAAGATCGACGCGCTCGACAAGTCAATCGATGAACTCGCGGCGAAGGTCCGCGAAGGCCTCCTGCGTTTGCCGAATATCCTCCATGAGAGCGTTCCCGTCGGCAAGGACGACACGGAGAACGTCGAGGTCGCTCGATGGGGCACGCCGCGGAAGCTCGACTTCGAGTTGAAGTCCCACGGCGAGCTGCTCGAGGCGCTGCGTCTCGCCGATTTCGAACGCGCGCGGAAGGTCGCGGGCGCGGGCTTCGTCTACCTTCTGGGGGACCTCGTGCGACTCGACCAGGCGCTGCTTACGTACGCCATCGACTACATGCTGAAGCAAGGTTTCACGCCGGTCTTCCCCCCGTTCATGATGCGCCGCGCGGCGTACGAGGGCGTCGTCGACCTCGGGGACTTCGAGACGGTCATGTACAAGATCGACGGCGAGGACCTGTTCCTCATCGCGACATCGGAACATCCGATGGGCGCGATGCGCATGGACGAGATTATTGACGAGGCGGAGTTGCCGATCACCCTGACGGGACTCGCGACGCAATTCCGACGGGAGATCGGCGGCCACGGCGTCGACACGAAAGGTTTCTTCCGGATGCACCAGTTCAACAAGGTCGAGCAGTTTGTGTTCTGTCGCCCGGAGGACAGCTGGACGTGGCATGAGAAACTCAGGGCGAACGGCGAGGCGATCTACCGCGCCCTCGAGATCCCGTACCGCGTCGTGAACGTCTGCACCGGGGACATCGGCACGGTCGCGGCGAAGAAGTACGACATCGAGGGCTGGTTTCCCCGGCAGAATGCGTACCGCGAGGTCATCAGTTGCAGCAACTGCACGGACTACCAGGCGCGGCGATTGAACACCCGCGCGGGCAAGGTCGGCGGGGACAAGTTCTTCCCACACACGCTGAACTCGACCGCGATGGCGACGTCCCGCGGCCTGGTCGCGGTGCTGGAGAATTATCAGCAGGCCGATGGCTCCGTCGTCGTGCCCAAAGTGCTACGGCCTTTCATGAACGGACAGGAAGTCATCCGCGCGCCCACCTGAGGCCGCTAGGGAAAGGATTCTCCGATGAGCCGCTCGGCTTCGTTCCAGAGTCGGTCCTGAATGTCGGAATCGTGGGAGTATTCGTTCGATTGCGAGAGCTTAGTTCCCTTGAAGAAACGACCTGTGACGCCCTCGAGCTCCGGTGACGAGGCGAGGTACGCGACCGTCTGCCCGGCCTGGTCCGGCGACCGTGACATGAGGCCCACGACGACCCGCGCGGGAGCGGCGAGCTCGCGCATCAAGTCGGATTTCATGAGACCCGGGTGGACGACATTCGCGAAGACCTTCGTCCCTTCGAGGCGTCGCGAGAGGGCGAACGTGAACAGGAGGTCCGCCATTTTCGACGCCCCGAAGGCGTGGAGAGGCCGCCACTCCGCCTTGCTCTGAAGGTCGGCGAAGTCCAGCTCAGTCTTCGTCGGCGCGGAGACGGTGATCACGCGCGAGGGCGCGCCCGCGCGAAGCGCTGGTACCAGGAGGTTCGTGAGAAGGAACGGACCGAGGAAGTTCGTGGCAAACATCAGTTCGGAACCGTCTGCGGTCTCAATTCTCCGTTGCTTGAACACCGCGGCATTGTTGACAAGGACATCAAGCCGATCGTGCGATGCTCCAAACGACTTCACTAAGGACCGAACGGATCGAAGGTCTGAGAGATCCGCGAGCAGCAGTTCGACCGATCCGGCTCCGCTCGCCTGCCGGACACTCGCCAGGAGAGCGCGTCCTCGGCCCTCGTCGCGGCTCACCGCCACCACGGTCGCGCTCCGCCGGGCGAGTTCGATTGCGGTGGCTTTTCCGAGCGCTCCCGTTGCGCCGGTCACCATACAAACGCGGCCCACGAGACTTCCTGCGGCTCCAGCCATTCGTCGAGGTGCAGGGGCCGCCATTAACATCTCTTTTGCCCTTTTACAGAGCGGGATGCTTCCTCTGAGGATGAGGACCCTGGGTACCGCAATGGTCAAGTCCCCAAATCGCCGTATCTCCAATGGGAGGAAGAGGGATCGACCGTCCCGCGTGGATCCTGCTCGTCGCACTCGGTGTCCTGGGACTCGCGTTGATCTTGTCGTCCTCGCACGCCGCTGCCGACGGGACGAGTGGCATCGAGGGCGGGAACGGACAAGTCCAAGTCTACGTCCTCGTGCGATCCTCGTTCGACCTCGCAGAGAGTGGCCACCCGATCCCGATGGAGGTCTTCGTGACCGAGGTTCACGGCCTCCCGCAGCCGAACGTCCCGGTGCTGCTGACCGCGTCCGCGGGGACGGTTACCCCGGATCGCGTGATCACGGATGCCCGGGGCCACGCATCGTTTGCGTTCTACGCGGAGGTCAAGGAAGATACGCTCGTCCGGATCACGGCGTGGACCAACCTCGATGGCGCGGCGCAAGGAGTCGATGCCTTCGCGGTCCGCGTCGTGCGACTGCCCCCGCCTCCAATCTATGCGCAGGTGGGGATCGTCTCTCTCGGGGTCCTCGGCGGCCTCGCGGCGTTCCTCTCGTGGACGGAACCCGGTCGGCACGCGATCTTCGGCGCGTTCTTCCCCCTCTACACGCGACTCAAGAAAGAAGAGGTCCTCGACCACTTCGTCCGCGGGCAGGTGTTCGGCGTCATCAGGACCGAACCGGGGACGCACTTCACGGAGCTCCGCGACAACCTCGGCCTGTCGAACGGGACGTTGTCGTACCACTTGCGCACGCTCGAGGTCGCCGGCTTCATCCGGTCCGAGCGGGACGGGATGTACAAGCGTTTCTTTGCGGCCGATGCCGAGCCCGAGCGCGGGGGCGAGGGCATCCGACTCAGCACACTCCAGAGATTGTTGGTCGATTTCCTCCGGCGGAACCCGGAATCCGCGCAGCGGGATCTGGCCCTCCACGCCGGCGTGACGCAACAGACGGTCAGCTACAACCTGCGGATCCTGCAGAAGCAAGGCGTCCTGCAAACCGTCTCTCGCGGTCGTCGCCAGGTCTATCTCGCAACGGACGTTTGAGAGACCTCGATTCCCTCCGGGCTGATCGGATTACAAAACGCCGTACCAATCTGATTTAATACGATTCGCCCCATCTGATGGTGGGGACGGCGTTGGTCAGTCGACCAGGCGCCGCGGAGCGGAGGCGGACAAACTTGTCGCGACACGTGTGGGTCGTCTTGTTGATTGTAGTCTCGATGTTCGCGTCGATCTTCCTCGTACACCCGGTCGCCCAGAACGCGTCGGCCCAGGCCACGTCGTTCGTCGTCAACGTGGGCGTCCAGGACGAGATGAAGACGCGGAATCTGGTTCGAGGATTCTTCTTCGGGTCGGACGTGTGGACCGCGGACGCATTGAACCCAGTTGGGGAGGGAACCGTCCAGACGGATCCGGAGACCCAGACCGTTTTGCCGTACACGATGGTCGGCACGGACGTCAACGGAGACGGGAAGCTCGAAGCGAACGAAGTCGGAGCCTTCTCGAACGTGCAAGGCATCCCGAGTCGCGCGAGTGAGTGGATCGCGTTCTTCAACATCAACGGGATGAAGTGGCACGACGGCACCCCGGTCCAGCTCGAGGACGTCCTGTTCGGATACCACCTCGCTTCGTTGGCGCCGGCCGTCACCTCGTCGCGCTTCGTGAAAGACAAGGCCGGACAAGCCGGCTCGAACTATTCGTCCACACGATACCAGCACATCAACCCGGTCCCGATCGTCGGAGCTTCCACGGACGGATGGCTCGGTGGACCGGTCGCAGATGCGAGGTACCAGTTCGCCATCAAGTTCATCCAGACCGGGCCGAATGCGCAGTTCAAGCGCGACACCTTGCAAGCCACCTTCATGCCGGCATATTTCTGGCAAGGAACCGGCGTCCGGAAGCTGGACGGCAACATCGTCGGTACGAACGTGCACCCGGACTTCGGATGGGGGATGATCCCCGAGGCGAGCGCCGCGGCGCCCTACGTTTACCTGAACGGTGTGCCCGCCGCCGGATACACGACGACCAGCGCGGTCACCTTCGAAGGAATCAACATCGCTTCCGGAACCCACCTGACCGCGTTCGATGTGACCGCTGCGTCCGTCGGATGCCCCGCGGGCAACCCGTCGTGCTCGAGCCCGTGGGAGGCGCAGGACCAGGACGTGATTGGGGCCGGTTCATACAAGTTTGTCCACTGGGAAGCGGGTAACTTCGTTCGCCTCGACAAGAATCCGGCCTACTTCGTCCCGGACGCGACCGTCCGCGCAAAGTATCCCAGCACTCTGGACCTCCGAGTGCCCAAGGTGGATTCGATCATCTACCGTCTCTACCGGAACGTCCAGGCGACCGTGTTCGCCCTCCAGGCGGGGACGCTCGACTTCATCGACTGGACCGTGCCGCCGGACCAGGTCGCCCCGATTGCAGGGGATCCGAACATCGGTCTGAAGTCCAGCGCCGATGCCGGGTTCTTCTACCAGAGTTTCAACTTCGAACGCTTGCCGTTCGGCTACATCAACCCGGCACAGGGGAGCAACGCCCCGAACAATGACGTCGGAAAGCCGCTTCGCCTCGCCACAGCTCACGCGACGGACAAGCGGACGATCGTTACGTCCCTGCTCCAGAACTTCGGGGTCGCCGGGCACACGGTCGTGAGCCCGACGAACACGCTGTACTACAACGCTTCCGCGCCGCGGTATGAGTTCGACCTGAGCGTCGCGGCCAGTATCCTCGATGCTGCCGCGGCGGATTCATTCTATGGCGCCCAAGGATATGGCGTCGATCCGCCGGGAGCGTGCGTGCCGGACGGGACCGGTTGCCGCAGCCTGCCGGGCATCGGGACGCGACAGATCGACATGCTCACGCCCCAGGCGGACTACGACCCGATCCGGGCGTCCGCGGGAACGTTGATCGCGCAGAACATGCGCCAAATCGGTGTGAACCTCAATGCCAAGGCTACGGCTTTCGGAGCAATCGTGGACGCGTTGAACACGCGCAACTTCGACATGTGGATCCTCGGCTGGTCCCTCACAGGATACGTCGAGCCCGGGTACATCGAGAGCTTCTTCCACAGCCGGAATGCGCCGATCCCCGGCCAGAACTACGAGAGCTACGTGAACACGTCGATGGACACGATCATCGACGATGCCACGGGCGCGGTCGGGACCCAGGCGGTCCAATTGTGGAAGTGGGCGCAGGGCGCGATCCTTCAGGACGCCGTCTACAACGTGCTTTACTTCCGGACGAACGTGTTCGCGTTCCGCCAGGACCGGATCGACCCGTCGAGCTTCCGGACCGACATCGGCGGGGACGTGTGGATCTACTGGTCCCGCCTGTTGCTCGACCCCGCAGCCCCGGGCGCGATCCGATCGGCGGCGAGTCTGCCCTCCGCGGTCGCCTCCGGCGGGAGCGCCGCCGTTACCGTGACCGTTCTGAAGTCCAGTGGCGCCGTAGACAGTGGGGCCACCGTGAACGTCACCGTGACATCGGGCTCGGGTACCGTGACTCCTTCGACCGGAACGACCGACTCGAGTGGACACTTCTCCGCGACGTTCTTGGCGCCGACGCTGGCGTCGGGAGCAACCCCTGAGTCGACGTTCCTCGAGATCCAGGCGACTGATTCGGAGCTCGGGGCAGCGCGCCTGGTGACGGTCGTCATCACGACGTTCCCGCCGGGAGCACAGTTCCTCACATTGCTCGTCGACACGCCGTATGGGAACGTGATCGGAGAAGGGACCGCAGGTCCGATCGATGTCACGGTCTCGGACGAGAACGGCTTGCCCGCGGCGGGTGCGAACGTGCTGCTGTCGCCCTCGCCTCAGATCACGTTGACGCCGTCGACATTCACGTTGGATGCGACGGGCCACCAGCAGGTGACCGTGTCGGCGCCGCAAGTGACCACAGACACGACGTACACGATCACGATCACGGCGACGAGGAGTGGTGTCTCAGGCACCTCGCAGATGACCATCACGGTGCTGAACGTGCCGCCCGCACAGGGCAACACCGGGATCGACCCCACTACGGTCGCCCTGATCGGCGGGGCCGTGGTTGGGACGGGCGCGGCGGGCGGCATCTACGTCGGGCTCCGCCGCCGGGGGAGGAAGAAGCCGTAGGTCGCGGGCACGCGTCTCCCCCGGCAGACCGGTCGTGGTCGAGCCCGACGACGCTGGAGAAGGTTGAAGTCGCGACGGACGATGGTACGCGAGGGGAGAACCGATGGGCCTTCGGTCGTTCCTGATCAAACGCGCGGCCCAGACGGTCGTCACGATCGTCGTGGTCCTCGTCCTCATGTTCGTCCTCTTCCGGCTGATGCCGGGAGACCCGGTCTCGTTCCTGATCCAGCCCGGACTGACACCGCAGGAGCGGGACGCGCAGAGGGTCGCCTACGGCTTCGCCCGATGGGAAAGCGCTCCGGGCGTGTTCAAGACCGGGAGCTTCACCGTCCCAGATCCCGGCCTCTATTCGGTCACGATTGACGTGCGCGACTCGAAAGGAGACACCGTCAGCCTTCACGCCGCTTACGTGGATCCGAAGGTCTTCTCCCCAAGCAGCCCCATTTTTCTCCGGGGGCTGAGCGCCGCACCGTCGCAACACGTGGCGGTCGGGGACGTTGTGACGCTATCCGTGCGACCGCTCACCTCGGTTCCGACCGACCTGTCGACGTTCGAGGCGTGGGCGAATGTGACGTCGCCCTCGAGAGCGGTGTCGAATGTGACGTTGACGTACTCGAATGGCGCGTTTGCGGGCAACTACACGACGACGGAAAGCGGTGTGTATCCTGTCGAATTTGACGTCCGGAACCCGGCCACCGGGGATCTGGCGACCGCGCCGTTCGGATTTGCCGCGAACCCGATCGACATCTCTCCGTTTTCGTACGTGACCACGGAAAACCCGCGCGGGGCGATCTTCACGGCGCCGACGGCGTACACGCGCTCCGTCGCGGATGTCTATGTGATCGTTCAGTCGTCGCAAGGCGACATCGGCGATCTCTTGGGACATGTCGTGACCCCGCGAAGCGCCACCAACGAGTTCGCGCTCACGCACCCGCTGGTTGCCGTCGATCGACCCGCGTGGGAAGAGTTCTGGTATTACCTGACGGGAATGCTGACGGGGAATTTCGGAAACTCCTTCCAGACCGGACGACCGGTGAGCTCGGAAATCCGGGAGCGCGTCGGACCGACGCTCCTCCTGTTCGGCACCGCGACGATTGTATCCGTTTTGATCGGGATCGGCGGGGGGGTCCTCCTCGCGTGGTTCCGTGGATCCCGAGGCGAGATCGCGGCGATTGTGTCGAGTCTGTTCTTCTACTCGATGCCGATCTTCTGGTTTGGAATCATCCTCTTGTTCGTCTTCGCGTACAACTTCCGACTGTTTCCGTTCGGCGGCATCGGCGGTTCCGACGCCCTAGGGAATCCGCTCACTGGCTTCGCCTGGGTCGGCGACATCCTGTGGCACATGGCGCTGCCCCTCGCGAACCTCGTCATCCTGAATTTCGCGGGATACGTCCTGCTCATGCGGAACTCCCTGCTCGAAGTGCTCGGAGAGGATTTCGTCACTGTCGCGCGGGCGAAAGGGCTCAAGGAGCGCACCGTGATGTACAAGCACGCGGCGCGCAACGCGATGCTCCCCGTGACGACGGTCACCGCAATCGCGATGGCCACGGTGATTAGCGGCGGCGTGCTGACGGAGACGATCTTCTCCTGGCCGGGGATGGGATTCTACTTCGTCACACGGACCTTGTTTCAAGACTTTCCCGCGGTCCAGGGGGCCTTCTTCATCCTCGCCTTGCTGACGGTCCTCGGGAACGTCGTCGCCGACGTCGCGTACGCGTACCTGGACCCGAGGGTTCGATTGTAATGGTCGATTGGGACCTGACGAAGGAGCGCCTCCGCGCCTATCGTCGGAACCTCCTGAACACGTGGGCGCTGTTCAAGGAGAGTCGCATCGGGGTTGTCGGGATCGGGATCATGATTGTCTTCCTCATCCTGGCGGCGCTCGCCCCGTACCTCGGCCTCCGCGATCCGATCTATTGGCGCGCGCCATCGGAGGACGTCATCGCGCTCGACACGTATTGGCAGGCGGACACGTCGACGTTCCTGTTCGGCGCCGGGAGTCCGATCCACTCCCAGGTGGCGATGCGGGTGATCCCGCGCGCGACGGATCCTCGGGCCGACCGGCTCTACGTGGCATCGGGCAACAAGCTCTTGGCCATCAATCCGGCGGCGGGCGGGACGAAGGGATGGACCGCTGCGGATCAAACGGCCGCGTTCACGACCCCCGCGCAGATTACCGCCGGCCCCGTCGCGGTGAATTACGGCAGCAAGACGAACCCGTCGTATCTCGACTTCGTCGTCTACATCGGGACGTCCGATGGCACGTTCTACGCGCTCAATGACAGCGCCGTCGAGTTCGATGGCGACACCGCTCTTCCGGGTGGACCGGACGTCGTGACGCGGTCGGTGACCGGGAGCGTCACTTCTATTGCCGTGTGGTCCGAGGCGACCGATGAACCCGCGCCGCCGGCGACTCCGGCTCGGAACGTGGGCGAATCCGTTTTCGTCGGGACGTCGGACGGAAACCTCTACGCGTTCGCGGCGTCGAACCTCTCCCTGATTTGGGAGCAATCACTCGGCGCGGGGATCTCGATTCGGATGGCGTCCGGGCCGTTGAACCCCCCGACGAACCCGAGCTACTCCCCTGCGCTGACGGCGGACGGGCTACGGCTCTTCGTCAGTGCGGGCGACTGGTTCTCCGTCTACACTCGCAACGGATCGTTGGCGTGGACTGGGTTTCCCGTGAGCACGCCGTGGACGTCCGCTCCGGTCGTCGGGCTGCCATCAATCCGCGCGGGTCTGCCCTACGGCGAGCTTGTCTATGCGGCCTCCGACGATGGGTGGCTCTTCGCGCGCGATCCGGCCACGGGCGCGCCGTACAGGGAATGGGAGTCGTCCGCGGCCGCTCAACTTCACCCGATCCTGGGGGTCCGCACGATCCCCGTGATGGAGACCGCGGCCCAGCAAGATCACGGGCCGCTTTCCTCTCCGTTCATCGACTCGACAACGGTCTACGTGACCTCCAGCTCCGGAATCCTGTATTCGATCGCTCGGGATGCGGTCGGCACCCTCAGCGCGGGGACGGTGAAATGGCGCTTCGTCGACAAGGTCTTGCAAGAACGAGGCTTCCGCTTCACGGCGCCGCCGGTCCTCGCAATCGCCCAACGGATCATCTTCGGGGTCGGCGTCGACTCGAAGGGGACGGCGGATCCGTCGGACGACTCGGGAATCTTGTACAGCTTGTCCGAGGTCGGCGGCCTGCTCTGGCGAAAGGACTTCGATGGACCGTTAGACGCGTCGCCGTCAATCTGGACCACGCAGGTCGGCAGCCAACTCAACATCCCCAACGTTTGGATCGGGACTGGAAAAGGCTGGGTCTACGCGATCTCAGCGACCGGGAAGTACCTTGCGCCGCTGCCGCCCGGAACGTATCCGTCCGGCAACCAGTACATCTGGGGCACCGACCTGCAGGGCCGGGACATCTTCAGCCAGTTCGTTTGGGGCTCGCGGATCGCCCTCATCGTCGGCTTTTCAGTCGCTCTCTTGACCGTCGGCATCGGTCTCGTGGTCGGCCTCGTCGCGGGCTACCT
>WNGG01002467.1_pt1 | contig 20916 bp, 18 predicted proteins | sample 5400661 | NCBI WGS metagenome assembly WNGG01 (sample SAMN13153372, study PRJNA577476) | soil metagenome | isolation source: 100 cm soil or saprolite under Garry oak tree replicate 1 | place: USA:California | collected 2016-06-15
GTCCAATATGACACCCCCTACATTCGCCAGCTGCCCACCCGGCTCTTTATCAATGAAACGCTGGGTGAAGCCTTTGAAGAACGCGAGATTCGACCGACCTTCACCGATGCGTACACTGTAGAACTGCTCCACTTCCATGAGGTCGTCAGCCAGAACTTGCAACCCAAGACGACAGCTGAGGATTTCCTGAACGATCTTGATCTCTTTGAGATGATTATCGACGCACTACGCGAATAACAGAGAAGTCCGAAATGGAAACGAGAAAGGGAAAGCAAGCATGGATCACAAACCCCTCAACATTGCGGTCGTCGGCTGTGGCAATATCGCCGAAGCCTACGGAAAAACATTGCAGCCCTATTCACAACTGAAATTGCTGGGAGCCACATCTCGTACGCTCAAACGCGCCGAGGACTTTGTTGCCATCTTTGGGGGCAAGGTGTATCCCTCCCTCGACGCGATTTTAGCGGATGATGAAGTCGAGCTGGTCATCAATCTGACCATTCACCATGCGCACGTTGACGTGATTACACAATGTCTGAATGCAGGCAAGCACGTCTACAGCGAAAAGCCCATTGCGCTCACGTCAGAAGAAGCCTGGAAGTTGGTCGCACTGGCAGAGGAAAAAGGCCGCTATTTTGGGTGTGCTCCTATCACGATGCTGGGTGAAGGGCAGCAGACCGCATGGAAAGCTATTCGCGATGATCTGCTTGGCACAGTGCGTGTGGCCTACGCGGAGGTCAACTGGGGGCGCATCGAGTCCTGGCACCCTGCACCTGGCCCTTTTTACGAGGTCGGTCCGCTCTTCGATGTCGCGGTCTATCCGCTGACCATTCTGACGACGATCTTCGGTCCTGCACGTAGTGTGACCGCCTTTGGGAAGGTCCTCTACCCTGATCGGGTCACGCAAGAAGGAGTTCCTTTCCACATTACGACGCCCGATTTCTCCATCGCGGCGATCGAATTTGCCAATGGAGCGGTGGCACGCTTGACGACCAACTTCTATGTGAGCTTTCAGAGCAAGCAACGGGGGATTGAGTTCCATGGTGACAAAGGCTCGCTGTTTTTGAGCAATTGGCATGACTTTAATGGCACGGTGGAGTATGCGGATTTTGGCGGCACATACGAACCGCTTCCTTATGTGAAAGAACCCTATGCTGGCAATACTGCAGAAGACCCTCATGCTGGTGTAGAATGGAGTCGCGGCGTGTTGGATATGGCCGAGGCCATGCAAGAAAATCGCCCGCAACGGATCACCGGTGCGCAAGCCGCGCATGTCGTAGATATCGTCTGTGGCATTGAGACGGCGTTTCGCGAAGGGCGTCGGGTGCAGATCACCTCGGAGTTTCCACAGCCGGCCCCCATGGATTGGGCTAAATAGCCGTAAGGAGTAAAGAAACTATGCCTGATGTAGAAGAACTGCCTGGTCAGATGACCCTCCAGGAAAAAGTCGCGCTGCTTGCTGGTACGCATGACTGGTATACGGTCCCGGTAGAGCGACTGGGTATCCCCTCCTTAAAAATGACCGACGGCCCCAATGGAGCCCGTGGAGCGGGAGGTTTCACGGGCGGTGTGAAGGCTGCCTGCTTCCCGGCAGAGATTTCACTTGCCTCGACATGGAACATCGACCTGCTTGAACGGATTGGGCAGGCATTGGCGCGGGAAGCGCAAATGAAGGGTGCTCAGGTGCTCCTGGCCCCCACAGTCAACATCCAGCGTTCCCCACTCGGTGGACGCAATTTTGAATGTTTCTCCGAAGACCCCTACCTGTCTGCTCGCCTGGCGGTGGCCTACATCACGGGGCTACAGCGAGAAGGGGTGGGAGCATCGATCAAGCATTATGTCTGTAACGACGAAGAGTTCGAGCGCTTCAGCATCAGTTCCGAGGTGCGCGAACGGGCGCTGCGCGAAATTTATTTGCTGCCCTTCCGCGCCGCTGTACGCGAGACCCAGCCGTGGACTATCATGGCCGCCTATAACCTGGTGAACGGCATTCCCGCCTCGGAAAACTCCTATTTATTAACCGAGGTTTTGCGCCAGGAGTGGGGCTTTGATGGGGTAGTGGTCTCCGACTGGTTTTTCTCGGTCAAGAGCACCGCCGCTTCCGTCAATGCTGGGCTGGATCTGGAGATGCCGTCGCCACGCTGGCGTGGCGAGAAGTTGCTTGAGGCCGTCGAGCGGGGCGAGGTTACGGAAACCACCATTGATACCAGCGTCCGTCGCCTGCTGCAACTGCTGGCCAAAGCGGGCCTCTTCGAGCATACGGAGCAAGTGCCAGAGCAGGCCCTTGATCTGCCGGAACATCGTGCACTGATTCGGGAAGCAGGCGCGGAAGGTATCGTCCTGCTCAAGAACGAGCGCAATCTTCTTCCACTCCAGCGTGAGCACTTTACCTCGCTGGCGATGATTGGTCCTAATGCAAGGGTCGCGCAGATCATGGGTGGGGGAAGTGCACAAGTCAATGCGCATTATGCGGTCACACCCTTGGATGGCGTTATGGCCAAGGTCGGAGACCACGTGACTGTGCGCTACGAACAAGGTTGTACCAACTACAAGTTGTTGCCCCTTCTCGATAGTGAGCTGCTCCTGGCTGGCACGGAAGGGACAGAACATGGGCTTGCCATCGAATTTTTCAATACTCTTGATCTGGAGGGTCCTCCCGTCCAAAGGGAAATCCAACCGAAATCCGAACTCTCCTGGTTCGGTGAGATGCCTGCAGGAGTCAACCCGCAACAGTTCTCGCTTCGTGCGACCGGCCGCTTTACCCCCCAGGAGAGCGGGGCCTACACCTTTGGACTGATCAGCATAGGACGCAGCCGCTTGTCCATCGATGGGCAAAAGGTGATCGAGAACTGGATAGAGCAGACGCATGGAGGAGATTTCCTTGGCATGGGTGGCAAGGAGGTCCAGGCCACCGTCACCCTGGAGGCTGGACGTGCCTATCTGCTCACACTCGAACTTGCCAAGAGCGAGGCCGTACCTCTGGGCGCTATCCACCTGGGCTGCCTCCCACCTGAGCCTGCCGATACCATCGAGCGGGCGGTAGCGTTGGCGGCGGCCGCGGATGTGGCCATCGTCTGTGTGGGGTTTGGCGGTGAATGGCAGAGCGAAGGCTCCGATCGGGCAAATATGGACTTGCCTGGCAAGCAGGATGCGCTCGTTGAGCAGGTAGCGGCAGCGAACCCGCGCACCATTGTAGTGCTCAACACCGGATCACCCATCACCATGCCCTGGCTTGACAAGGTGGGGGCAGTGGTGCAGGCATGGTATCCCGGTCAGGAGTGCGGCAATGCCATTGCCGATGTACTCTTTGGAGATACCAACCCTTCAGGCAAATTGCCTCAGACCTTTCCCGTGCGCCTGGAGGATAACCCGGCCTACCTCGACTTTCCGGGCGAAAACGGCAAGGTCTACTATGGGGAAGGACTCTTCGTCGGCTACCGCTCCTATGACAAGAAAAAAATCGCCCCGCTGTTCCCCTTTGGCTTCGGTCTCTCCTATACGATTTTCAGCTATAGTTCGCTCCATCTCAGTGCCAGGCAGATCGGCCCGGACGATACTTTGCAGGTGTCGATTGATATCACCAACACCGGGCAGCGAACAGGCAAAGAAATCGTGCAGGTGTACGTCCGAGACGAGCAGGCGAACCTGCAACGCCCGGAAAAAGAACTCAAAGCGTTCGCCAAGGTGCAACTGGAGCCGGGCGAGCGGAAAACGGTGATGCTCTCTCTCGGTCGCGACGCGCTCGCCTACTACGATGACCTGGCACACGAGTGGGTTGCCGAAGCCGGGGAGTTCGAGGTCCTCGTGGGTGCATCGTCACAGGATATTCGTGCATCGGCCACCTTCACCCTCACGGCCACGTCCCGCTGGCCCTCTTGAGAGGGGAGTTTTCGTCGTTCTTGCTATCCTGCGAAGCACGCCAATGCTATGATAGAATGGTTAGAGGGGAGATGCCGAAATCAGTACTTCCCTTTGGTGTATAACGCAAAGGAAACAGTGGTTAAGTGAGCATGAGAGCACAGTGGGAAAGAAAAACATGGTAACTATCCGTGATGTGGCAAGCAAAGCTGAGGTCTCGATCGCGACGGTGTCGCGTGTCGTCAATGGCAATCGCCCCGTTCATCCAGACATTCGAGAGCGCGTTTTGAAAGCGGTTGAGGAGCTAGACTATCGACCGAACTTTCTGGCACGGGGACTGCGCCAGAGTAACACGTGCATGATTGGCTTGATTATTCCTGACAACTCAAATCCCTTCTATGCCGAACTCGCCCGTGCTATCGAAGACGCAGGTTTCGCCGCTGGATATAGCGTTATTCTCTGCAATTCAGATCTGTCGGAAGAGAAGCAACTGGCCTACGTCGATGTGCTCTTATCACATAAAGTAGACGGCGTGATACTCATTCACCAGACATCCACCCCACTCAAAACTCTTGAACGTATCCTGGCGGAAAATGTCCCCGCCGTGCTCGCCAATAGCGATATCCCTCTGCCCACCCTTGACCAGGTCCTGGTCGAGGAGCATCAAGGTGGTTATCTGGCCGGGCAATACCTGGTAAGCCTGAATCACCGCCGCATCGGGTGCATCACCATATCCCCACCCCATTCTTACGTAGCGAAGCGTATTGTCGGCTTTCGACATGCGTTGGCTGAAGCTGGTATCGAACTGACCACGGAGTCCTTTGCCATGGGGAATGGACGCTACGAAAGCGGTTACCAGGCCATGCAAGAACTCCTCCAGCGCTGTCCTGATCTCACAGCCGTCTTCGTCTTTAATGATATGATGGCTCTTGGTGCGATTAACGCACTTCATGCACAGGGAATTCGGGTTCCTGAAGACATATCCATTATTGGATATGACAATATTTTCTACGCCTCAGCGTTTGAACCAGGCCTCACCACGATAGCGCAGCCCATTGCGGCTATCGGACAAGAATGTATTACTCGATTACTCGAACGTATTCAGCAACCAGAGAAGCCGCCGACACACATCACGCTGCCAGTCGAGTTGATTGAACGTTCCACTTGTCGACCTTTGCTGGCGCATAACAGTATAGTAGAAAGCCGTTCCTTTTCTTGATTGTGAACTCGATGAGGTAAGGTTATTGCGTCGGCTTGTAGAATACCGTCATCTGTTAAGTACAATGGGCACGCACCAACGTAAGGACCCGTCGCGAAAACCCTCCAGTAGGAACGGGGTCTGTTCCGGTCTCCCAATCCGCCAGGGCTCAGGCAATCTGGTTCAGCCGTGGATATACTGCAAGGTTGCTCATCAGTTACCCCCTCGACTGATATTGTTCCTTCGTGTATAATGACCTCAATGTAAGTAAATCTTATGGGCAAGGAGTGATGAAGGATGCCAAAGAAGACTACGTCCACGCGGGGTGGAGCACAGCGTAATAGGCCAAAAGTACAGAAAAATATTGAATTGGTGCGTCAAGTCCCGGCTGAACAGGAGCTTGAGGACACCAGTAATGCTGAACCTGCTGCCGCCAGCGTAACGGCTGTCGCAGCCCCTGCTGAAGACAGGCAAAGTACAGCCAAACGTAGCGAGACAAAGCAGAGCGAGGCGAAAGACACGACTGCTACCGCTGTAGCCCCTCCAAAGGGGAGCGCCGCTGCCCGAGTAGCCTCTCGTCGCCAGGCAACGCAAAAAGCTCAGCAGCGGGCCGCTGCTACCCTGGTCACCGCAGAACACTACGCCTATGTGCGTCAGGATTTAAGGCTTATCGCCATACTGGCTACCATTATGTTTTCTGCTATTATCATCTTGAGCTTCGTACCGGGCATTGGCCATTAGCAATACAAGAGAAGAAGCACTGGTCTGTTTCGTTTCAGTTTCCAGTGCTTCTTTTTATTGTTTCGGGTGGCTTTGTATAGAGGCCGGATAGCCCTCAACGCCATGAATGCGTTGACCAGCTCAGTGTACGAGTGGGCTGGTACCTAACCCTGCTGGAATCCCATGTCGATGGGCCGCGGGAATAGTGACGCCCAATACTCGCTGCATAGCCATAGTATGGCTGCAGTCGCCCCAGTCTTGAAAGAAACGGCAGGTACATATCCACTCACCATTATCAAAAATGGTTGTGTGTATATCATTTTCGCCCCGGAACGTTGCTTCAAAGCGAGTAAATTGTATTCGCTCTGGTTCTTCCGCGTAACGCTTGGCTTTTGCGATCTTACTGATCATACTTGAGTTCATGATCGGTACTCTCCTTTATATGTTGCAACCACTCCGTGTCCACATCTTCGTTCAATTGCACTCTCTATACATTTATAGAGGCGTATCTTTTTATGTCGCGCACCTGGTTTGTGTGTTTCAAACTCCTCTCATCCAGCACAAAGGCTAGATGTTCCATTCAAAAAGGTAGTGTTCTTACCTCCTTCCTCTCTGCAAGTTAGCTTGCTTAGACCTCTTGCAATACTTGTCTAATCTCCTGACTAGACTCGATGGCCATCGACAATGAATGAAAACTAATCGATGATCCCGGCATCCAGTGCGCGTAAAAAATAGATTGTGCGAAATAAAAAACACCAGGGCAAAATTTCCCCAGTGTGTATGTTATGTGCCACCGCGTGTAATCACCGCTTCTTTCAGTGATGTAACCTGTGATGCCAATGAGACTGAATCCATGTTTATATAAATCATCCTCACCCGGCGAGAAAAGAGCCGAATGTAATGCCCATATGACCAACACCAGGAAATATAGGCTGAACGTGCAAACTTGGAAATCTCCTTGTAATTGGATTGATTATACCATACGAAAAGAGGATTGTCCATCCCAAAATCTGACAAAAGTGTCCATTATGCTGTTGAGCAGGGGGTTGATTTTCTTTTGTGAACATTTTGTGATAGAGAGTCTCTCTACATTGTGCCGTCTCAAACGAAGGTCATCTGACACGAGATGCTTCGCTGCGCTCAGCATGACAGTGCGGTCTCTACATTGTGCCGTCTCAAACGAAGGTCATCTGACCCCTCTTAAACTGTACAATAAGGTGTGACCTGCCTCACGATGACAATATTGCCCTGTTCACTGCATTCCAGCGACAAAAACTCTATACTATGGTAAATAAATCCTGCTATACTATGGATACTCAATAGTGGAAGAGTTTCCGCCGCTGAAGCTTTTGCCTATGAACTCGATTTGGAGGTGTTTGTGAATCATAAAGTTACCATTACCAATTGGTTCCCTCTTCAGTTAACCTTAGGTATCGCCATCATTGCCTTCCTGGTCAGTGCGTGTTCGCTGCCAGGAGCACAATCAACCACACCTACGAAGACCACGGGAACCACGGGAACCGCGGGAACCACGGGACTAACGCCTACTCCAACCTCAAAAAAATCTACTCATCCAGTGGCAGGTCAACCATCTGGCACTGGAAAACTTCCCAATGGCACACCATTACCGCAGAATGAAGTCAAACCGCTGACCTTTACTCTCGTTTACAATGATGCGGCGATGGAGCAGGATGTTGCACAAATGTATACGCCTGGCGCTGCCACGTTCCACCAGTATCTGACTCCTGATCAGATTGTGCAACGCTATGCTCTCTCGGATGCGCAACAGCAGCAGGCAATAGACTGGTTGACACAGCATGGTTATACTGTTGATTCAACCGATGCTCTGCACACCTCGATCAAAGTCCATGCTACGGTCGCTACGATCGAACGAACCCTGAATATCAGACTCAATGCATATACGATTAATGGCTACCAGTTCTTTTTGCAGGAGGGTGAACCGAAGCTTCCAGAGCCTGTTTCCTCGCTGGTCTCTTCGGTTATTGGCCTGGATAACTTTGCTCTCCCTCAATTCCAACCGCCGTTTGGTTTTGCCACACGAGATGCCACATCTCTTTCCAGCGATTGTAGCAAGTACGGAGCAAAACAGACGCTTACTCGCAACAAACTTGCGGCGGCATATCAGGTGAATCAGCTTTATCAGCAGGGGTACCAGGGGCAGGGCATGTCCATCGGTGTGGCCGAGTTTGGTGATACCTACAATCCCCAGGACCTTGCAAGCTATGCTGCTTGTGTAGGTATCGCTGCGCCGAATGTTCAGAATATTGATGTTGACGGCCACCTCGCGGCCGGTTCGGGGCAGGGCGAGGCGATCATGGATCTTGAACTTATTGCAGGCCTCGCTCCAAAGGCGCAGATCCTCGATTATCAGACTGATGGCAAGAGTACCTCCTTTGCCCAGTCGATGGTTGATGTCTTTAACCGCGTCGCAACCGACCACAAAGTGCAGGTGTTAAGCGTCAGCTATGGGACCTTTGAAAGCGCATTCAGCAGCACTGAACTGGCAGCCGTCAACAGAAGTCTCCGCAACCTGTCTGCCGAGGGCATTTCGGTCTTCATCAGTAGCGGTGATTGTGGAGCCTATTCGCAACGTCTACCACATATCGCTGTAGTGTCCTTTCCCGCCAGCGCTGTCTATGCCATCGCTGTCGGCGGCACACACTTGCAGGTAAATGATAGTAATGTGCGCACCAGTGAGACGGCCTGGGGGCCTGGAGACGACTTACCACTCTGTTCCAACGATTGGGGGAGTGGTGGTGGCGTAAGCGAGAACCCTGATTTTAAGCGCCCGTCCTGGCAGGTAGGCCCAGGAACAACTACCCAATATGATGGTTCATTGTCGCATGTCTTCATCAGACCCCTGGATTTTGCTGCAACGGTCGTAGCGCCTAACGGGTTGCGCCAGGTGCCAGATGTTGCTGCGGCCGCCTATCCCAATATCGCTGTATACTACAAGGGCGCCTGGGTTGCTTCTGGAGGCACCAGTGCTGCGGCTCCCATCTGGGCTGCTGGCGCATTGCTCATCGACCAGGCATTACAGCAAAAGGGGAAGCCTGCCTTGGGAGGAGTACCCGAGTTCTATAACCTGGCGAATCATCCTGGTAACTTCCATCCCTATACCAATATCACTGCTGATGATAGCACGGTCAGCGACCTTCTCTTCTATAAAGCTACAAAGGGCTGGAGCTACGCCACAGGTTGGGGTTCTCCGAACTTTAACGACGTCTTGCAACTTGAACTGAACCAGTAGGTGGGTATGCATGAGACAAACTTGTAGTGAGCTGGTGATCGGCTCACTGCAAGTTTGTCTCATGCTCAGAATCTTCTATTGTGCCAGCAATTGCTCCATCTCGCCTATCATCTCCTGATACACACTGCTTACCTGGTCGGCGACACTTTTCCAGCTAAAATGTCGCACAGACGGTCGGGCTGCCAGGCACATCCGCTCCAACAATACTCGATCTTGTAAGAGCGTATCCAATCGCTCGGCAAAAAAGCCGGGGCAACGTGGCACTAAGTATCCCGTTTCACCGTGTCTCACGATGGTTGTTAGCCCCCCTGCTCGGGTTGCCACTACTGGCGTACCACAGGCTAGCGACTCAACCGCCACCAGGCCAAAGCTTTCATGGTAGGAAGGCATGACAGTCACATCGGCGGCGTTGTACACTGCAGGCAGTTCTCGTTGCGGCCGCGCCCCTAAAAAATGGACTCGTTCGCTGATATCAAGGTCGAACGACAGCGACTTGAGTTGTTCTAGCTCGTTATCGCCTTCAAGTTTTCCCCCTACGATTACGACCTGTGCCTCTTCTTCCATCATAGCGGCGGCCCGCAGCAACAAATCTGGTCCCTTAAATGGATCGAGTCGCCCTACAAAGAGCAAAACAGGTTGAGAGGGTGGGAGACCAAGTGTATTTCTTGCTTCTAGTTTGTTTTGCGGCACAAAAAGCCTGAGATCGACGCCGCATGGAATGACCTCTACCTGGCTTGAGGTAGCGCCACAATAGCGGATAAGCTGCATGCGCTCGTCGGCGGTTGCAGCAATGATGCGGTCAGCCTGTTTTATTAACTGCTGCTCCATCTCAAGGCGCAATGCGGGTTCCTTCTCCTTTGGATTTGCCAACTGTTTCAGGCGTGCTAGTGTGTGAAACATGGTGACATGGGGAACTGCCCAGCGCTGTGCGAGCTGCATAGCGGCTACTCCAGAGAGCCAGTAGTGGCTGTGCAGGACATCATATTGTCTTACTTTGCTTCGTCTGAATGCTTCGATGTTGTGGATAAATTCCGGCAGATACTGGTAAAGCTCGTTCTTGTGGATGGGGGTAATTGGCCCAGCTTTTATATGAATAACGCGCACATTTGTGCTAAGCTGAACGATGCGAGGGCTGTGTTCATTTGTCCAACGGGTAAAGATATCGACGGTCGTTTGGCGATGACCTAGCTTACTTGCAAGTTCGCGCATATAAACATTCATGCCGCCAGCATCCTTTGTGCTCCCCGGGTTATCAAGCGGGGACGTATGGACACTGAGCATGGCAACAGAATAACTCATAGCCAGTGTGCTCCTCTTCTATTGTTATGGACGTTCATTACAGATACGCGGCCAGCGCCCTTCGTTTGCTTCTTGCTTACGTATGAGCATCTGAAAACTCCTTTCTTTATCTGATCATTAGTTGGAACAAATGGAATGGCTGATCTATTTCAAGGGAGGTTGTTCTTTTCACATTGCCGCACTTCGTCAATAGCATCGTACATTTGACTGTGATCAACTCCATGCCCCTGTGACACCTTACGTAAACAGTCAATGCGCCGTTTGAGGGCAGGGGCAAATTGGTTTGCCGCTATTCCGGCCCATTTCGCCAGGTCGTCTAGAATTGGCTGGTCCGCGTGCTCAAAGGTATCGTCAAACTCATTCCAGAGAGAAAGCGGAATAGGTATAATCTCATCAGGATGTTTGGGATCGGCGTCGGGCTGTAATACATACGTGGTAAACCAGCGACGACGCAGGGGGTACGCGTGTCCCACCAGGCCAATATTGACAACCAGGCCTAAGCGGCGCACATCTTCTGCTCTGAGATGGAGGTCGTGATGGTACAAGGAGATGACATCCTGAACAGTGTCTGCATGAACGCTTGTGGCGATATGATAACCTTGCGCTGGTAGCGTCAAATAGCGACGCGCTACTCTACCCCACATGTAGATTGGCAGATGGTCGCTTACTTCGTTACACAATGCATAGGTCGTGGCAGGATTGATATCAGGTATGCGAGTAAAGGCAAAATTTTCATACATACCCGACATATAGGCCAGCGCCGTTCCTTCTGGGAGAAACTGGAGTAGAGCATTCAGTGTCGTGGTTTTGCCCACACCTGGCTGGGGATCGGTCGGCCCTGATACTGTCAGTGAGGTCCCATGTTCCAGCAATAACCAGGTCAGTGCAACTGTTTCTACATCAACACTTTCCATGGCTATGATCTGTGCAATGGAGAGTTGTCGCCTGGATTCATAATGCCAATAATAGCGTTCCATGGGATCTCGTGGATCAAACATACTAGCACTCCCTTCGGTACGCAATCTATAGAATTTCGTTGTTTTCGTTTAAGGAAGTATCTTCCTTATCTTTCTTTGCTTCTACTATTGCAGGTTTGAGCCATCCTGGGTGCGGGCTCCAGCCAACGGCAATGACCCGCGTGTGCTGGAGTTGCTCACTATCAATTTCGACGAGGCTTACAGAGGCATTATCAATGAAAAGTTTGCCTGCCTTGCCAGCCTCCAGACCTGTGTAATGTGCCACAAGCAATTTAACGACATCGGCATGAGCTACAAATACCGGGTAGGCCCCAATGGAATCCTTTGTGCGCCAGTGTTCAACCGCTTTCAGGGCTCGCTGCTGTACCTGGGGAAACGTCTCGATACCTTCAGGAGCAACTGATGGGTCCTGGACGTACGCTTTCCAATCGGGATCGATTTTAGCAAGTTCGTCAAACTTTTGTCCCGCCCAGCGGCCAACATTGGTGTCCATCAAATTCGGCTCAAGCTGTATAGTAAGATCTCTCCCCTGATTGATAATTTCTGCGGTATCGCGTGCTCGTTCCAGTGGACTAGTAATAATGGCACTGATCGGAATAAGAGCCAGGGCATTCGCGAGGCGCGCTGCTTGCTCTCTTCCTTTATCATTCAACTCAATCCCTGGCAATTGCCCGGGGAGTATATGGTCAGCATTCCAGGTTGTCTGCCCATGTCGAATAAGAAGCAGGGTTTGTTTCATTCCAGTATGCGTGCTTTCCGTTATATGTAATTGCTGGAGCCAGAGATGTATTCGCCAGCACCAGAAGCGCCTGCCCACGTGCAAGCATATCCACAATACCTGTATCCAGCTATATCCATTGCTGATAAGTTTTTTCAGGTAACCTCTCATGAATATCAACAACGTCTTATGTCTTTATTTGACGCGACACAGGTTGCCCGTAAAGCCCTTCTCTTATAGTTGAGGGGATATCAAAGAGTGTCCGACCAAACAATGTGCTTTTTATTGTATCAGGGGAAATGGAAATGGTGCAAATAGGACCTTTTATTCATGAGCTTTCGCCGCCTTCTGTTTTCTTTACGTCGTGGGTCATGCCTAATTTGGTGCCCATTCCTATGGTACCTATTCTGGCTACTGTGGGCCTGGTAGCTGCCGGGGTTTGGCTTATATCCAGGTGGGCTTATCGAGTGGGCTGGAATGAGCGGCACCGCTTAGCTTTGGCGTCAGGAGTCCTGTTCTTCTTTGTTTTACTCTCACCCATCATCGAGCTCTATACTAGAGGAGCGGGAAGGATTACTGCGGGTCATACACTCTTTGGTGTCTCCTGAGGCGTGCTCTCAGGAGATGTCATCTGCAACAAATGAGAGCCATGTTTTGTATGCGCTTTGCTTGCTGGTATCCCTCCTTTCTTGCCGAAGCCTCCACGAGAACAGCTGGAGAGCTGACCGGTTACTAGCTGCTCTTTCCGGCCTGTGCGGCGGCCTGGCGAATGGCAGAGAGCAGCCTATCGGTTCCTCCACGCTTCTCCACAAATGCGACCGCCCCGGCGGCCTGTGCTCGTCCGCGTGTCTGTGCGTCGTCATGGATGCTCAGGATCACGACGGCGCTCTGGGGGACCACCCTGCGCAGGGCTGCTGTGGCCTCGATGCCATCCATCCCCGGTATCTCGATATCCATCAGCACCACGTCGGGCGTGAGGGTCTGCGCCAGGATAAGCGCCTCTCTGCCGGTGCTGGCTTCCCCAACGACCTCGAGATCCGGCTCCAGGTGGAAGCGCACCCGCAATCCGCGCCGCACGACGGCTTGATCATCGACAAGCAACACGCGAATCATCAGTACCTCGTCTGCTAGTCTCTGGGCGCTTCTGACTTTCCCAGAAGCAAAACAGCTATGTGCTACAATACGAAGCAGAACCGTTCACTTGCTGGCTGTGACATCGATCAACGATCAGATCAGCTTTGATGTACAAGTCCCAGTCACTGCTTCTTTCTAGAGCAAGTATAGTTTCCGGCAACCCGGTAACGCATCTGGCAAACGATGGATTTCTTCTCATACTTTGGTAGGGGTGAGCACCGCTATGAAAAGGGGGTGGTACATGACCATTCGTATTCTGCTCGTCGATGATCACAGCGTCGTGCGCCAGGGACTGCGCCTGTTCCTGAAATATGATCCCGAACTGGAGGTGGTGGGCGAGGCGTCGGACGGCGCGGAGGCGCTGCGCCAGGCGCGAGAACTCAAGCCGGACGTGGTGCTGATGGACCTGCTGATGCCGGTGATGGACGGTATCGCCGCCACCGCCGCCATCCGGCGCGAACTGCCCGATACCGAGGTGCTGGCCCTCACCAGCGTCTTAGAGGATGCCTCGGTGGTGGGAGCGGTGCGCGCGGGGGCGATCGGCTACCTGCTCAAAGATACGCAGGCAGAGGCGCTGTGCCAGGCCATCAAAGCGGCGGCAGCCGGGCAAGTACAGTTGACGCCCAAAGCGGCGGCGCGCTTGATGCAGGCGGTGAGTACTCCTGAAAGCCCCGAGGCGCTGACCAAACGCGAGACCGAGGTGCTGCGTCTGGTCGCCCAGGGCCAATCTAACAAACAAATCGCTCACCGCCTGCACAATACCGAGCGGACCATCAAGTCACATGTCAGTAGAATCCTCTCCAAATTGGGCGTGCAGAGCCGCACCCAGGCCACACTCTGTGCCATCCACACCGGCCTGGTCTCGCCCGATTCAGCAGAGAAGGCAGAATGAGGATACCTCTCGTCAAGCAAGAAACAAGGGCAAGGTATGAACGCGACCATTGAAGATACACTCCTGGACCTCTTCCACCAGATCATCGAAGACCCTGATCGGATACCTGCGGTACCAACCGAGGTCTGGCCGGAAGATGCAGGGCAACGGCGCCTGCTCACCAGCTTTCGCGCCGCGCTAGAACGACTCCAGCAGCGCCAGCAGGACAGGCTTGATACCCAGTGACGCTTCTGGCTGGCCGTGCAAGGCGCCAACGATGGGCTGTGGGACCGGCATATACCTTCCAATGAATACCATCTCTCGACGCGCTGGAAAAGCATGCTCGGATATGAGGAACATGAGATCGCCGATAATGTCGAAGAGTGGCTCAAACGCATACACCCCGATGATATCGATCGGACGTTAGCGGCTGGCCGAGCCTACATCAATGGTGAGACAGACTCCTATGAAATCGAATACCGCCTGCGGCACAAGGATGGCACCTATCGTTGGATTCTCGCTCGTGGAGCTGCTCTACGCGACGCAAACGGCAAAGCGTACCGCCTGGCCGGGTCAAATACGGATATCACTGAGCGCAAACTGGCCGAGCAGCAGTTGCGCGAGAGGGAAGAGCAATACCGCAGTATCTTTGAGGCCGCCAGTGATGCCATGTTCATCGCCGGCCTGGACGGCCACATTGTCGAGGCGAACCCTGCGGCCTGCCAGATGTACGGTTACAGCCACCAGGAATTTATCGGCTTACCTACCACAGCTACTCTCCACCCCGATTATTACCATCTCATCGCAGAATCTCTCCAGATCATTCAGAGTGGGGGCCAGGTACCGAACCAATTAATCGCTCTACGCAAAGACGGCACTACGTTCCCTGTTGAGGCGCGCGGAACTGCATTCACCTACCTGGGCAAGCCTCACATCCTGGGAATAGCGCGCGATATTACCGAGCGCGTGCAGGCCCAACAACTGCTGGAGCGGCGCGTGGAGGAGCGTACGCGCGAGTTGTCTACCCTGCTGGAGGTCTCCCACAACGTGGCCTCGACGATTGAGCTGAAACCTTTGCTGGATCTGATCCTCGATCAACTCAAGGTGGTGGTAGATTCTACTGGCTCTGCCATCACTATCTTAGAGAATGAAGATCTGGTGCTCGTTGGCACACGTGGGCCCCAATCTGAAGAACACATCGTGCAGCGTCGTTTCCCGTTGAAGCAAATGGGACCTATTTGGGAGATGCTCTGTCGCGGGGAGCCGGTCATCATTGACAACGTGCATAATGAAACTTCCCTGGCTCAGGGCTACCGGGAGGCGTTTGGTGATCTTCTGGAGACGACCTTCCGTTACATTCGTTCATGGGTAGCCGTTCCACTGAGGCTCAAAGATCACGTGATTGGCATGCTGAGTGCGAGCCATAGTCAACCAGACTACTACACGTCACATCACGCTGATCTTGCCCTGGCCATCGCCAACCAGGCCGCCATCGCCATTGAGAATGCGCGGCTCTATGCCCAGGCGCAGGACCTGGCGGCGCTGGAGGAGCGGCAGAAGCTGGCGCGCGAGTTGCACGACTCGGTCTCCCAGGCGCTCTACGGCATCTCGCTGGGGACGCATGCTGCGCGTATTGCCCTCACCCGCGATCCTGATCACGTGGCTGAGCCGCTCGACTACGTCCTCTCACTGGCCGAGGCCGGCCTTGCCGAAATGCGCGCGCTGATCTTCGAACTGCGCCCGGAATCGCTGGAGGTGGAAGGGCTGGTCTCGGCGCTTACGAAGCAGGCGGCGGCGCTGCAAGCGAGATATGAGATAGCCGTCTCGACCGAGCTGTGCGACGAACCCGATCTACCGCTGCGTACCAAGCAGGAACTCTACCGTATCGCCCAAGAGGCCATGCACAACACCGTGAAGCATGCACGCGCGAGCGAGGTGGTGCTGCGCCTGGAACAGACTGCCGATGGTATTATTATGGAAGTGCGGGACGATGGCGTGGGATTTGATACAACTGCCTCGTTTCCGGGCCACCTGGGCTTGCACTCGATGCGCGAGCGCGTCGCCAACCTGGGCGGGACGTTCCAGATCGAGAGTACGCCGGGCGCTGGGGCGCGTATCTGCGTGTGCATCCCAGGTCGTGTCTAAGCTCGCCATGCTCCTGGGCATCTGGCTTACCCAAAGCTTTTTTCTCACCCCTGGAGGCGCGAAAGAGGGCTTACCCATCTGATGGCTCAAGCTCGATGGCATGTTGTGCAAGGTGAGCAGGGTTCATTTGTAGCGTGAATACATGCGCGAGAATCCAGTAGAGAACGCCGCCTACAATAAAACCCGTAAATATGCTCAGATCAGAACCTCCAAACAGGTGCGACAGGGGACCTTGCAACAAGGGAGAGTTCAGCCAGAGCGCGGAGGCGATCATACCGCCGATCATCGCGAGCAAGCCAGCCGGATTGATGCCACCCTGGTACCAGTATGGTCCCCCGATGCGGGCGAGCAGGCCAACCGCGTCATACGTATTCCGGCGCAACCAGGCATCGGTGAGATAGATGGCACACCAGGGAGCGAGAAAGAGAATCATCAACGACAGGAACTGGCTGTACAGCGTGTTGAAATTGGCGTTGAAAATAGCAATGGCTGCCAGCACAGTGCAGATCACCATGTCGATGAGCGTTGCCTGCCAGCGCTTTACGTATAGACCGATCGTCTGCAAATTCAGACCAGAGGAATACAGATTCACCACGTTCGAAGATAAGAGGGTCAGTGACCTCATGCCTAAAGGCAGGGGCTTGCCTCTGAACTCCACCGCAACTCGGCATACTTTCGCAAGCGTGCCGCTTTGGCTTCATCGTTCGAGACATCAGGGGCAACCGACAACTGCCCCGTGCTCATCCAATCTTGTCGGATGAGCAACGTTCTGAGTGCCACATTGCGCGCACCAACTAAGTCTGCATGAAGGGTATAATGGCAACTTTGACAGACAAACAGCAACCCTTTCTTCGGGCGGTTCGCTTTACTCGTAAAGCCACACTTGGGACATGCCTGACTGGTAAAGTGGGCGTCCACTTTGACGGTCAGGCTCCCCGCAAGCACGGCTTTATAGGCAAGAATCCCGTGCAATTCGGCAAAGGCCCATGTGGAGGAAGCCGCATTCGCCTGGCGTTGCTTCTGACTCGCCTTCTTGCCCGTCCGGCGTTTGGTGTGTTCGCGGATGTCGGTCAAGTTCTCAAGTCCAATGATGCTGTGTGGGTGCTGTGCGATGATGCGCTTCGCGATGCTGTGATTGGTCTGCAGCTTCAACCGTCTCTCTCGTCCACTGATCGCTATCAAGCGACGGGTCGCGGAACGAGTGCCTTTACGCTGCAAGCGTTTACGAAGTCTTGCGTAGTGATTGGCTGTAGCTCGCACAGCCTTGCCAGAATGGAAAGAGGTTTTCCCGGTCGTCGTCGCGGTGACGGCGAGATAGCGAGTGCCGACATCGACCCCAACCACCATGCTATGATCTTGCGGTGTCGGGTCTGCTACCTCAAGCTCAAGGCTCACCAACAGGTAGAACTGTTTATGCGGTTTGTCATACCAGAGTTTAGCGGCCCCGATAGTCGCTCCATGCTGGAGCAAAGCCGTGTGTTTGTGGTATCCCGTATAGGGCACAATCACGCGCCCATCAAGGGTCAAGACGCTCACTTGTTGCTTTTGCTTAAACGAGTAGTCGTATGTGAAATTGTAGGTGAGCGTGGGGGAAATGTACTTCGGGGCTTGATCCAGTCCCTTATAGCGTTTCTTGGTCTTGCCCGCGAGGCGGTGTGCTGCATTCTGCTTGACTTTCTTCCACAAGGTTTTGTAGGTAGCCCCCACTTGACGGGGCACATTACAGGCCATTTGGGCGGGCAAGGTGTAGACCGCTCGTATCTCGGCATAGGTTTCCTTTTGCAGACGGACCTGATTGCTGATCTTGCCATGCTCAAATGCATGACGGCTGACGTAATTCAAAGCAGCACGATAGGCCAATTGCGTGCGACGCAATGCCATGAACTGTTCAGGAGTCGTATGCAGTTTGAGTTTCGCCATAATGGTCTGTTTCATTGGAGCAGTGTACCAATGTTCACAAGATATGTCAAGAGTTTTTTATGTGAAAGTGGCGGCCATTCCTCCTCGTGGCTAGAAGCCAGGGGACTCCTTGCCGCGACGTGTTGAAGATTGTATTTAACATGCGCAGGTCAAGTCTAGCTCGGCGTCCCGCACATCTTCTGGAGAAACATCCACTCCTTCATACTCGATATCGTCGTGCTCTTCTAACGCCGCCATGATAATGCGCTCAACATCCGCCAGGCCGTTGATGCGTACCAATTCGTTGCGCACCCTTTTAGCGCCGCGAAAATGACCCAGGTACCAGCCCATGTGTTTGCGTAACTCGACAAAGTGGTCTTCCCCCTTGAGCTTCGCGTGGACGCGCGCATGTTCAAGGGCCATCAGCAGGCGCTCCTCGCGACTGGGTGCTGCCTCAGGCAAATCCTCCGGCGTTGGATTGATACCGTCCTTGAGCAGTTTTTTCAATTGCTCACGGTCGCGGAAGAGCCAGGGATTGCCAAAACTCGACCGGCCAATTAGTACACCATGGACGCCCGAGGCACGAATGCGCTGCGCCGCCTGGTAGAGACTCTGTATGTCTCCGTTGCCAAAAATTAACGTATCGGTCTTGCGCACAATTTCAGCCGCGGCAGCAATCGCATCCCAATTAGCCTCACCCTTGTAGTGCTGAGCCAGCGTGCGCCCATGAATTGAGATAAGATGTGGCTCTAATTCCAACAGCTCTCGCACCCAATCAGTTATCACGATTGAATCGTAGCCCAGGCGTGTCTTGACAGAAACTGGAATGAGACGGCGTTCAATCTCCGGCTTATCACCCCAGACACGCACCCGCTCTTCGTTCATTTTGCGAATGCGCTTGATACGCTCAGGATCCATTGCCAGGTCTTCCAGGGTCTGACCATTGGCCCAGTCGCGCACGCCTTGTTGCGCTGCGCGAATAATAGCCTTCGCGGTGTCGGGCACGCGGATGAGGGCTGCGCCTCCTCCCCGGTTGGCGATTGTTCGGGCCGGGCAACCCATATTTACATCGAGGCCGTCGAAGCCCAGTTCACAGACGACATGTGCTGCTTTGTAAAAGTATTCTGGTTGGCAGCCAAATATCTGTGCTACCACAGGCCGCTCTGCGGGCGTGTAGAGAAAATCTCGATAGATGCGGTCACTCCCGCGCCATAGCCCTTCGACGTTGGTAAACTCTGTCAGCACCACGTCCGGACGTCCATAGAGGCCGTGCATAGTGCGGCAGGGCGCGTCGGTTACGCCGTCCATCGGCGCTAGTCCGATTATTGGTTTTTGTAGGCTGTCCCAAAATGATGGATATTTCATAGCTCCTCTATGATACACTGCTTCGAGGGTAGCGGTCAATCCTGGTGGCTTGACTCGCGATAGTCGCGCTCTCCAGTTTGGGGGTTGTAGTATAGTTGCTCAAAGTCGAGACAATGATGGCATTGCCTCAACTCCTCGCGTTCAGCTACGCCTGTTGACGAACGAACTAGGCGGCAGGTTAGACTACGGCCAACCTTGGAACGTCTTCCATGCCTGATGCCTTTTCAGGAGAAGCCCCTTGATTTCCTTCCGGTTGTTGCAGGCCCGCAGTTCCGCATCATTCAGGCGGCGCTCAATATTGAGCGCGGCGTTGCAATCAGCGTGCGCTTGATAGTCACAGACCCGACAGCAAAACGTTTGCTGGTTGGGCCGATTGGCTCGATCTGGATAATGGCACACGCTGCACTCCTGCGAGGTATAGGCGCTCTTGACCCTGATCGCGGCTACGCCTCGTTTGGCGGCATTCCAGGCGATCTGTTTGGGGATGTGCGCTAGGTTGGAGGCGTACAGATAGGCATTCATAGCACGGGCTTTGTGCTTCATCGTGGCGACTGAGAGGTGTTCATAAGCAAACTGTGCGCCCTCGTGCTCGGCAAAGCATTGATTGACCGCGCGGTTGATCTCTTGACGGACATGGCGGGTAAGACGCTGCCCCGACCGGCTACTGGTGGAGGGAAGCTTCTTGACCCCCTTCTTTTCCAGGCACTTGCGCAGCTTCGCCTTGCGGCGGCGCTTCTGCCGGTCGCGCTTCTGGCGCTCTCGCAGCTTGCCATGAAAGGTCCCGTAGTGCTTGCCGGTCGAGGTGGTCACGAAGTTGGCGATGCCCACATCCACGCCGACCACCGGGGCCGATGGCGCGGTCTGTACTGGGACGACCTGATCATAACTGAGGGTCAACCACCAGCCGTCCCCGCGCTTGTTGAGGGTGATGCTGGTGTTGATGGTCTTGCCTTTGAGCGTCTCGCGGTGATAGGCCGCCAGCTTGACGGGGAGCCGCAACTGTTGGCGGAATGCGAGCGTGCTGATCGTGAGCCAGTAGTCAAAGGTCGAGTCCTGCGCGGGTTCGAGCACGGCCACGTTGGCGTTGGCCTGGATGCAGGTTTGCCTGAGCGTCGGGATGCTCCATTCTTTCCAGGCTGGCTCTTGCGCCTCTGCCTCCTGGGTGCCTTCCGCCTGCTGTTCATGATAGGCCAGCAGGTCATCGGTGTAGTCCTGGTAGGCCTGGGCGCGGTTCGTACGCCAGGATTGGGCGATGCCTGTGGCCTGCTGGATGGCGACCCGGTGCCAGCGCTCGGAGAGGGAAGTGGCAAACAGCGGTGCGCGCAGCTTATTGGGACGCTCCTGGGTGCAGAAGAGGGTCACGTACTGCTGGCAGAGTGGCAGGTAGACCTGGGCCAGCTCATCGAGCGCGGCCAGTTTGCCCGCATTGGCAGCTTCCAGCCGGATATGGGTCACGGCTTT
>WNGG01006659.1_pt1 | contig 20912 bp, 17 predicted proteins | sample 5400661 | NCBI WGS metagenome assembly WNGG01 (sample SAMN13153372, study PRJNA577476) | soil metagenome | isolation source: 100 cm soil or saprolite under Garry oak tree replicate 1 | place: USA:California | collected 2016-06-15
GTTTATAGGATTGTCAATCGCGGGCACAATCTTGACGATGTTATCGAGTCGTTTCAAATTGCACGCGATAGCGGGTTTAAGATTGTTGCCCACATGATGCCTGGATTGCCGGGTTCAACACCCGAGAAAGACATACAAGACTTTAAAACTTTGTTTGAAAATCCTCTCTTCAAGCCAGATATGTTGAAGATATATCCTACACTCGTCCTTAGAGACACCCCTTTGTACAAACTCTATACGAGTGGAAGATATACGCCGTATTCTCAGGATGAGTTGGTAAACGTTTTGATCGAGATAAAAAAGAATGTTCCTCCGTGGATTAGAATCATGCGCGTTCAGAGGGAGATAGAGCCAAAGGATATTGTCGCAGGCCCAAAATTCGGAAACTTGAGACAGATTGTACTACGGAAATTGCATGACCAAGGTTTAAGATGCAATTGCATAAGATGTAGAGAGGTAGGTTCTGGTGGAAAAGGATCGATACGCAGGGAGGAAATTGTCCTGAATAGGGTCGATTACTTCGCAGCTCAGGGAAGGGAAGTATTTTTGTCTTTCGAGACCAGTGATCATTCAAAGATTCTGGGTTTCTTACGATTACGTCGAACAAACACGCCTCATAGAAAGGAGCTAAAACAAGTCTCAATCGTGAGAGAACTTCATATTTACGGACCAATGTTAAATGTAGGCTGTAGACAAGAAGATAGATCATATCAGCACGGTGGATATGGCTCTCAGTTGATGCAAGAAGCAGAAAGGATTGTAAGCGAGGAGTATGCCGGACGCAAATTATTCGTTATAAGTGCAGTAGGAACTAGAGAATATTACAAGAAGCTCGGATACCAGATCGATGGTCCCTATATGTCAAAGGTGCTTTAAACAACTTTAATGACCACAGAAGAAGAACAAATTATCGGAAAAGGAACTTGGATTGATAAAGTAGCAGACACTCTATTAAGACGCGAGAAACGGTTGGGCAGGAACTTGGATATGATCGTGGTGGAAAGTGGATTAGGAGCCTCAGGCCTTCCGCATATTGGGAGTATGGGTGACGCGGTGAGGGCCTATGGAATTGCGCTGGCTCTTGGGAACTTTGGCTATAGAGCTGAATTAATCGCATATTCAGATGACATGGACGGACTCAGAAGAGTACCCCAAGGTTTGCCAGCTTGGCTTAACGAGCATCTTGCGAAACCCGTTTCAACAATACCAGATCCGATAGGTAGCTGTCATGCATCATATGGCGCACACATGAGTGGTCTCTTGTTGGATGCACTAGACAGAATTAAGGTAAAATACCGGTTTCAAAGTGCCACCGAAGCGTACCGCAAAGGAATTCTCGTCAATCAAATCGATACAATACTAAGAAACAGTGACCGCCTGGGCAGAAAAATATCGCAGTTGGTTGGCCAACAAAAGTATATAGAAACTATTCCATATTTTCCCATTTGTAAGGTTTGTAGGAGGCTGTATGTGGCAAATGCCCAACAATATCTTCCGGATGAAATGAAGGTAGTATATACTTGTTCCGGAAGCAGGATTGGCCAACAAGAAATTAGAGGCTGTGGGTTCAAAGGCGAAGCAGATATTCGCAAAGGAGAGGGAAAACTTGCATGGAAAGTTGAATTTGCTGCGAGATGGCATGCCCTGGACGTCAAATTCGAGGCATACGGGAAGGATATAATGGATTCTGTGCGAATAAATGATTGGGTCGCGAGTGACGTTCTCGGATTCTCCCACCCCATGCATGTAAAATATGAATTGTTTCTAGACAAAGGAGGCAAGAAAATTAGCAAGTCCTCAGGTAACGTACTTACCCCACAGATGTGGCTGAAATACGGGACACCAGAATCTATATTGCTGTTATTATTTAAACGGATAACCGGCACTCGTCATGTTGGCATCGATGATATACCTACTTTAATGGATGAATACGATGTGTACGAAGACTTCTTTTTCGGCAAGTTGAAAGAGTCAAATGCAGCGAAACTGATGAAAATCAAAGGTATTTACGAATATATTAACCACCTAGAGCCCCCGCAACAACCACAACCCCATATACCATATAGATTGCTAGTCCAACAGGCCTCACTATTCTCCAGAGACGACGATAGGACATCAAAGGTATTTACAAGGCTATTGAAGTACGGAATCGTAAAGGAAAAAACAGAACGCATCTTACAACGTATTGAGCTCGCCTCAAATTGGGCAGATGACCACTTCACGTTAACCGCGGAAAGAGCCGATATCGAAGTAGATGAAAGTCAAAGAAAAGCAATGAGGGAAATTTTAGATGCTATCAGGTCATTCATTGGCACCGAACAAGATCCAGAAACCCCGAAAAATCTACAATCACGAGTTTTCGAGATAGCCAGAAATAATCAAATAGAGCCCAAAGAATTCTTCAGGTTACTCTACAGAATACTCATTAACTCTGACCGAGGACCGAGAATTGGGAACTATGTTATCGATCTTGGCTTGGAGAGAACATGCCAAATTCTTGAAAAATATTTAGTTAATTGAAATTTTACTTTGACGCTTTGATGATCATAATTATCATTAAGATGAAGAGGAATTTATGGGATCCCTTTCAATGATTGTTCATCCTGGTGTGCGTCCTTATAGACAAAAAGGAGACAAAGGCGTGAACGGGAATGTGTTTTATTGTCCGAACGAAAAAGTTGTAGAAAAGAGTTCGTTCTGGCTGATATCATTCAACAGACCTAAGACATTTGGTTTTAGGCCAAGATCTCAGAATTGTCCTGAGGACAGCAATGCTGAGAATTTGCGTGAACTTCTGATAAAACAAGATCCCTGGTAAATGGACTATGCCGTCACGATTCTTATGGTGTCATGGCCTTCTTGTCGTGTCACCAGAGGGTATGCTGAACATGAATTTGCTCCCTTTCCCGTCTGCGTTGTTTTCTGCCCAAATCATACCTCCATGAGCATCTATAATACTCTTTGAGATGAACAAGCCTAACCCCGTGCCTTTATCTGACTTTGTGACAAATTTTGAAAATAAACGAGGCAATATTTCTGGGTCAATGCCAAGACCCGTGTCCTTCACACTCGCGATAACATGATGGTCCTTTCTGAACGCGTTGATTGAAATAACCCCTTCCGAAGTGAATTTTATTGCATTCCTTAGAAGATTTGAAATTACTTGTGTTATCCTACCCTTATCAGCTTCTACTACGATATTACTCGGAGTATAATCTATTTTGACGTTTCTGCCAGTACTACCGTCATTTTCTATCTGTTCTCTCAGATCAAGTATACAGGCCGATAGGACTTCACTTAAATCGAATTGTTCTTTATTTAGTTTTAACGATTTACTTTCGATTCTTGTAACGTCTAAAATATCCGACGCGAGCCGGTCTAAACGTTTTGCATTGCGGATAATAGAAGTGATTGTTTCTTTGTCAACCTCTACTATTTCGTTAGTAATATCGAATTTGTGTTCGATGTACTCGGCATCTCCAAGAATTGGCATAATAGGAGTACGCAACTCATGCGCAGCTACATTTATAAACTCGTTTTGCATCCTGTCATGAACCTTTAGCTGTTCATTAGCGGTAGCAAGCAGCTTATTGGATTCAATCAACGATTCATTCGCACGACGTAATTCTAATGTTCTAGCATCGACCGCACCGGCCAACCTCCTATTCCAGGAGAGAATTAGAAAGGCTATACCCACGGCAATCGCCCCAATCGCCACGACGGCTAATGTGCTAAAATTCTTTTGCTGATCTATTAGAAGCCCGACGTTACTGGTTAGGCTGTGTGGTGATCCGATGTAAAGTGTCCATAGGCGTTTTCCGTCAATCGTGATTGGCTGGTAGGATATGGTGGTAGTGTTACTACGAACCGTTATATCTTCTGCACCGGAATTGCCTCGTAACGAGCGTCCTAAAATACCGTTGTAGGAATCCTTTATTTCAGCAGGAATTGAGGACTGGAACTCATCCCCCAAGTAGTTTTTGCCAATTAGAGCATGGTTTCTAGCGTACAAGAACACTCCATTCTTGTCCATTAATCCTACATTGCTTATAATTTCTGGAGATAGTTCACTTTGTAATGACCTGCCTATTGAATTAACGTTCACCGCTGCAACTATAACTCCTTTGAACGTCTTGGTTACGCTAATCCTGCCGCCATTGTCAAATTTGGATTCTGGTACAATAATAGGGAAAGCGATGTACAACCTTGGAATATTGTCAGCCGAAGTCATCACGCTTGTGTAATATGGAGACTGTGTTTTCTTTGGAAGAATGAAATATTCTTGAGAGCTTAGGTCAAGAGTGTTAGACTTTACGAAGGCAGAACCATTCGAATTACTCCATTCGATTAGTAGGCCATTTTGATCTAGTAAGTAATATCCGTCAGTAAGTACCCTAGTAGAAGCCTGGGCATTGTCGATCAGAGCCTGGGCTAGTTTAGTCATGTTGTTTTGGATAGCAGGAGAGACTGCAAGTGTTCTTAGGTTATTGGTAATCGATTGTATATCATGTATCAATAATTCAGAAAGATCATGTGCTTCAATTCTTGCGTTGGATCTTATCTCTTGTGAAGCTATCTCGGCGATGTCCTTAGCTGTAACCGAGGAATATTGATACGACAGAATCGATAAAGAGGTTCCGATAGCAGCAATTACCAACAGTAAAACAATATTGCTTTTAGAAAATGCTGCCATCTTTCATCTGCAATCATTGTTTTGATTGCTCTTATAAATACATCAACTAGCTCATGATCAAACCAAATTTTGTGGAACGTTCGGAGAACAGGCTGAAGCGAAGCCTTGTGTTGTACCAGATACTATAATAAATTTTCGAATAAACCGTACTGTAATTTCGACTTATTGGCCATTTGCCTATATGAGCGAGTGTCGCTAGCCGATGGAATTACAATTTTCAAGCCATTCTGAGTAGCCGGTACATTAACTACTGTTCCGTTTTACATGCGTCTGGTTTGTACAAACAATTCAACTTAAGGAAGGGGATGGGGAAGTACTTACAACCATAGGCTGCAGATTTATAATCGACGGTGCAATTGTTATTGTCCTAAATTCAAGAAATTTCGCATATTTTACGAAAAACATTGCCAACACTTTGGGTAAGATCAGTCGTAAACGTATTGGCGGCAAACATGACGAACTCTAAACACCATGATGATCGGCTATAACGTTCGGAATGATGCGATTTTGCCTGACGTAGTCATAATGAATCCGCAAAAATCGCAAATGATTCTTCAATATATAAATTCCATATTTGAAAAACCATTCAAAATCACACATACAACTATTCAAATATAACCCTATCATTCTAAATCTAGTCTGGCATGTTCTGAAAAAACCTGTTGTATTACGTTAAATAATAGACTATGTTCTGGTTAAGCACATTATTATTATTCCTACAATAATGGAGATAATAGAGCTGATTGAATGCGCCAGCGTTTGCTGGTTGCTTTTCTTGATTACCAATCCCCCTAACATATGTAGGTGACTATCTAGCACCATATAATAATTCGGTCAATTCTGATACTAATTCATAGTAACATGTTCACAGTATTGATATCAATAATTGTTATGATAATCCAGAATAGAGAAAAATATCTAAATGAAAGAATTAATCAGAATATTGAAAAAATAATACTATAATAGTATTTAGTCCGGCTTTTATTTGAAGAGAGTACTACGTTATGCAAGTCATGAAACACAGAAGTAGACTAGAAATAATTGCCGAAATCCTCGAAACTGCCAATTCGAGTAAAGCTATACAAGCAAAAATTATGCACCGGGTATATTTGTCTTATCCACAACTGAAAGAATACCTAGCACTGTTGCTAGAAAATGGCTTATTAGAATATAGACAGACAGAAAGAATTTACCGCACAACAAGTAGAGGAATGCGTTTCTTAGAAATTTATAGACAGCTAAATGATGTGGTTGTTATGACCGACAATATAATAGTAAGATGAACAACAAAAAGTTGGAAATTAATCAAAAAAGTCTCTAGGCCTCACGCCAAATTGCCTTTGTTTTTGCCAACATAACGAAGCCAATCAAGTAGAAGACTTGCACTAGCAGGCCAAGGGTAATTGACCACTCTTTCGGAGTCGGAAGCCCCATTGTGTACTGTAACATCAGGGACGCGTGCGTTGTCGGGACGATATACGCCAGATACTGTAGGTTCAATGGCAACCTACTGATCGAATAAAAAACAGGTGGTAACACAGCCAATATGACATTTACAAATGATATAACCTGGGTTGCATTTCGCATATGTAGCATATGCGACGACAGAAAAAAACCCATAGCTGACATCGAACCCCAAATCAAGAAAATAGTCGAGAGCAGTAGCGGTATGTTACTAATGGAGGTTCCGAAGAAAGCCGCTAGTACTGTAAGTACAGTTAATGCCGGAAACCCAAATAACAGTTGCGACAATGCCAGCCCCGTCATGTATGTCAAGGGAGAAACCGGCGAAGCGACAAAGACATCTTGGATTTTGTACTCGGTCTTGTAAAAAGATATGTCCTGTCCAAGAGCAAGCCCATAACCTACTAATGCCATAACGAGGCTCCCGGCGACGGCAAATTGGATGTAATGTCCATTGCTAACAACGAATAAAACAAATAATAGCGAAAACGGACTTATTGCAGAAAAGACCATAGATATTGGATTCCTTCGTAGCCAGAGGATTCCTGTTAGATACGCAATCAAAAATACTTGCTTAAGAACTAAGAATCTTTTTGATTCTTTAAATCTAGTAATCATTGGCGACATTATTTGTCAGGTTTTAGATTGTATGAATCGTTGTTCCTGCCATATACTCTAAAATTAGTGGAGCGTCGCTTAATCTTTTATTCTCCTGGACAGATATTTGGTTTACAGGGTAAGGCTTTCCTCTTGTTGGCGATTTTGTGTCACGGATAATATGTCAATTCCATCACCGCTAGCAGAATCTCTTTGAATAGATGATTTAATTGCCTTTACAGCTAGCTCCTTTGCACCTTGTTCTGTCATATTGGCCCGGTATTCGCCATCCATAACACCAAGTGCCATTTCCGCTCCTGATCCAACGGCAGCGTAATCATCGGGAAGCACCGAACCAAGAGGATCCAACGTATAGATTTGTGGTTTATTGTCTATTCCTCCTACTATAACCTGCGTCAATAATGGAAAGAACCTCCTTTCGAACATTATCACAGACATCATTTTTGCAATAGAATTCGGAGGCACGTTTCGTCTAGTTTCGAGCTTTCTAATTTTGGCAAGCGCTCCCACCTGTCTTACCAAAATTTGCATGTCTGCAATCATGCCGGCACATGCCGCTCCAACCTGATCAGTGACCGGAAAAGTTTTCTTTGTATTCTTATTTACCACAAAGTTGCCGTATGAAACGCGTTTCTCTGAAGCCAATACAACCCCGTTGTCGAATGAGATTCCGACAGCGGTTGCCCCTGGCATAAATTGGAATGCCATTATAATCCGGGATATATCCTATGTGGGGCAGATTTAGGCGTTTCTATTAATTAATCAATAGTTCTATAGCTCGCTTTTGTCATCAAAACGCCGGGAGTAGGAACTGACCTAGAAGAAGAGCCACCATATACCTTGAATGTGAAAAAGCGTGATTCGATCGTATTTCATCTTTTTACAAGAGCACGGTCATGGATTCTAATCGCTTCAGCAACAAGCCTGTTCTGAAGTTCAAGGGCATCCTTGCCCTCTGGATGTTTCGTTTCCGCCAATGCCTCTGCCACAATACTAATAATATGTCTTAAAAGGAACTCCTCGCCTCGCGTGGATTCCGCCTTGTAAGTTGAGTTCGCCTTATTTACAAATACTACATTCTCATTCTTGAAACTGTATCTAGAATCATATTCATCCTCATACGGGATAACCTTATAGCCCACTTTTTTTAACGCAAAGGTTCTTTTCAGTATCGGTTTCTTAATCTGTTTGGTTATCACCTTATTGCCAGGGGTACTAAGTGCCACTACCTGTTCTTGTTGTAGGAGCAAATTCGTCTTATCAGTTGTCGGCGGTGAACCTACCGGAGGAGTTGGTTGCTGTATCTGGCGCTGCTGTGTGCTACTAGTTTCGGACATGGCAGGTGACTCAATCTTAGTGCCTGCATGTGGCTGCGCTCCCTTGGGTACGATGAGAGATGAATTCTCGTCGCTGGAAATATTTGTAAAAGCCGTGGCAGTTGCTTCACCGCCATCTATTGGTGCCTTTTCATCGACATCAATTATCTCATATCCCTCTACCTCATGGTGAGTCTCCAGATTTTCAACAATGGCCTGCCCGAGCACTTTATCGATCTCCCTATAGATCTTCGATTCTTCTCGTGTAATCAAAACGTCTTCATACTCTGTCAAACTAGGCAGCACCGTTTCTATAATGAAAGTTCTCATTGCCTGGTTGAACTTTGCGTATTCTTCGTCTTCAATTATAGCGGACTTGTCAGCAAATCTAGACGTTAATGCATCATCCCTCACGAACCCTGTCACCCTGCTTAATTTAGTATCAAAGCCAAAAGTACCGCGAGTTACTATGTGATTTCCGACCATAATGGCTATTCCCTTTTCATCCTCAGTCAACGGTCTTCTGGCAATAACGATTTCACCAGTTATTCGGCCGTCCTCTAGATTTAACCCGAGCCTATGTCCTTGTATTTCCGGGGCTATTATCTGCTGCGCACCAATAAAATCCCATTCAGCAAATTTTTCTGCCTCCTTGATATAGACTTCGAACATAGGTTGCCTTAGAATTGCGAGTTTCCGGATCTCTTTTATCAGTCTGAACGCGTCAATAATTGTTTTCAAACCTTTAAGTGTTAGCTCCGTACCATTGCGACCAAGAGATGACTCGTGCAATTCGTCCAATAATACATTTCCATTAAAAAGCCTGTCGAGAGTGTTCCCGTCTATCAGGATGGTCTTCTCAAAGTTATCTCGCTTTGTCCTTATCTTCATACTTTCAAACGAAGTAAGAAACGACAGTCTACCGGTTCCGTATCTTCCAGTCCTGACTCGCTTTAATTTCGGTGATATTCTATCATGTTTTTTGTGAGGAGATCCTAAGAGCAAGAATTTTTCCATGCTATCCTGGCCCATTCCTGCGTTGTCCTCGATCACAACTGAGCCGTCCTTCATTATCGTCACTATGGAAATCGTAGCATCCTCGTCAAAGGCATTTTCAATTAATTCCTTAACAATTTCATTTGGAGAAACCCAAGTCTTTGTAGCGAATTCTCTGAAAAATGATGGATGTACTCTTAATTCAGTTGTCATTACTTGATTGACGGGTACTCACTTACCTTTATTTATTACGTGTAAAATTATTATTGACAATCTACTCAGGACAACGTATTGAAGATTCTACCTCATTTCATAAGAGTCCATGCTTTAGAGAATTCCTGCGCCGCGTAATAGAGTCGATTAACGCCATCTCGCATGCTCCTGTGATTTGACTACAAGCCTTTATCATTGGAAATCATACTTCTAGCGGTCTCGTTTGCCCGCGATAAATTCTAAGAAATTTGTCTTGGCTTGCGAATATGGCATCTGTACTGGAGGATGTTTAAAACAGTACGCACTTATACTTTCAAGAGGTCCGCTAACAGACCTATCCAGAGCTAATTTAGCTCCTCTAAGAGCATCTATCATGACTCCTGCGCTATTATAAGCATCTACCACCCGTAGCTTAAGATCCAGTTCTATCGTCATGTTACCAAAGTATTTCCCCCTTAATGAGATGTAACAAACCTTATCGTTTTCTAAAAACCGGACAAAATCTGACGGTCCCACACGCATTGGAATCTCGTAAGGCGCCATCGCAGCGACCGCACTTGTCTTACTGATTCTTTTATCCTCCAGTCTTTCGTCGTCGAGCATATTGTAAAAGTCCATGTCCCCTCCCATGTTCAGTTGGTAAGTCTCATCTATCTTTACTCCCCTATCGACGAGTAGCTTTACAAGTGTTTTGTGGAGGACGGTCGCACCTAATTGACTCATTATATCGTCTCCTGCGCAGGGCAGATTCTTATTCTGGAAGGCAACCTGCCATGTTGGAGTGGATGCAATGAAGACAGGTATCGCATTGATGAAACAGACTCCAGCGTCTAGACAGCTCCTAGCATAATATTGAGTAGCTTCCCTGCTCCCGACGGGTAAGTAATTGAGAAGTATTTCGGTTTTGGTGTCTCTGAGGACATCTGCCACGTTTGCAGTCGGCTTGTCAGAAATTCTGAGTTTTTGGCTCAGATGTTTACCCACACCATCGAAGACTTTACATTTGGTAACTTTGACATCCATCTTGTTTACTTTAGCAATTGTGACAGTATTGTTTGGTTTAGCAAAAATTGCCTCAGAAAGGTCTTTTCCCACCTTTGAATCGGTAATGTCAAATGCTGCAACAAATTCAATATCGGCAGGTTGAATTCCCCCGATCGAATATGCCGTTAGACCTATCACATGATTATTCTTGGTAGGAGAAGAGTAATATCGTGTGCCCTGCACAAGAGCAGATGCACAATTCCCTATCCCAGCAAGTGCTACTCGAACTTTTTTTCCCATTTACAATTAGTGTACCGATATAATCAGCTTAATATCTTTATTATTTTTATTAGATCGAGCCGGAATTCAATTGAAATCTCTTTTCAAAGCGTATACTCTTTTCTTGTAAACGAAGCGAAATCCTAATTTTTTGTACAATAGAAACAATCCTTCATTTGTGAACGTCTGGAGAAAAAGAAAGTCTAACTGTTCCTGCTGAGCTATTTGCAATGAGACACCTATCATTTTCTTAGCAAATCCTCGGCCTCTGAAATTTGAAATTGTTCCTAGGCAATACAGGCCCATGAGTCCATGGTTAGCGAATAGGGCGGCGCATCCAGCCAGTTCGGCATAGGAATTGTTGACACGAAAATAAGAGAGCAGTAAAATCAGCTTCTTAAAATGCAGATCTATTTTTTCTTTTACCTCTGATTTCCATTTCAATACATCAAATGACCTGCAAAAAGCGTCTACCCAACTGGCAGTAGATCTCAAATCAACACGAACTACCTGAATTTTACTGTCATCACATTTATCGTTCTCATACAAATCATCATATCCAATTTTATCCGATTCCGTTCTTAGAACATGCATCGTGTCTATCCACTGGAAACTGGCCTCTAATAGAGAATTTTGGACATCTGTATTCTTATCGTGAACATGTACATAGCAATCCATGCCCCTTCTCAGGCACACCCGTGCTGCATTTTCAATAACTTCCCTTCTATCTTCGCAGACGAAGGGGTTCAGCCTATTGAAGAAATAATCTCCAGTTAGTTTTTCATTCACAAATAGGTCAGCACAATCATGAATTCTAATATGCTTTGTCCACAATGAACAAAATCTTGTTTCGTTAGCCTCCATCCTCTTATCAATAACCATGTTCAAAAGTCCTCACCATGTACCACAAGTGCGTGGGGGAGTGCTGACTTCTTGCGGTCTCTATCATTAATTCCAATGCAATAGTCGTATCTACTTCATCCTCTATATAACTAGCGAATTCATTGATTGGTTTGTCTTAAAATCTGGTGTTTACTTTTAACATACCCGCGCGCACTACCAATTGTGTAGCCACTTTAACAGAATCGCTCAAGTCCGGATTGTGAAAACACTAACAGGGCTATATGATGCTTCAATGGGACATAGCCGCAAAATATTTGAATTATATTTTTTTATGCCGTTCTTAGGATGTTAACAAATTTGTACCATGCAGTAGTTATTTTGCGCGTGAAATCGAAACTTCAATGGTGGAAACATTTCGCAACCTTCCGTCTGGAGACTGCACTGGTTCCGATCCTATCTTTACAGGGCCAATTTTGTATCCAAGCATGTCCATCCTCTTTACGATTATTTGTGCGACGTCCACAGCTCTGGTAATGCTCTTTCCTCGAGCCTTTATAATCACGATCGGCTCATTGGCGAGTTGAACTAGCGTAGCTGTAACATAAGTCATCAGCGGTTTTTTACCTACAAAAATCTCATTGCTCGCTTTATGTCCAGTGTGTGCATTGCTAGTCGACATTCGCCTAGAATTTATCTCGCGCTGGAATATAATGTTTGTTGATTGATTGCATATTATTTGTTCTGAGAATATTTTTTCAATATTTTTTCAGTGTCAGATGGATTTGCTGAAATTTCTTTTACTGCGTCAGCATTTTCGACTTCATAGCAATGAAGCAGTTCTTCTTCGTCTTTGTAGAATAAAAAAACTTTATCTTCAAAAATACAATGATATAGCTGATTAATGATCATCTTTTCTGGTTTCAATTTAACGCCATCGGACTGAACCGTAACAGGATTTTCCAACTTGAAGAGAGTATAGGAACATCTGAAAACAAAAACTTATCTAATAGAGAAATTCATATCCTAAATTCACATCTAGCCGAAACTGTAGGATTGGTTCTCGATCAGTTGATGGAGTGGAATAACGACAACGATAACAAAAACATCGAAACCAAGCTAATTTAACTCAGCCTTATTTGAAAGGTAACTCATTCAGAATACGATACTAGATTTCATTATATGACTGTTCGATAGGTCTGATTACTTGAGGACGTTATACTACTGTGACCCCGTCGACCGCTTTGAAGGAGCATCATCTGAAGGCGAAGCAGCGGAAATAGCCGAGGTGTTCCGTAGTTGTGCCTCATTTTTGGCCCTCTTACCTTCAATAGAAACGACACTAGCAAGGTAAATCCCCAACCAGGGTAAGAACATAATCTCGCCTGCAAGGGAATGAAATGTCTCCCATTCCGCAACATTAGTAGTTTATAACTCCAAGCCCAAAGTAGACGAGCTTCCTCCGGATTGGGATATCCATCTTGAGAAGGAATGCAAGCATTACTAGACTGTAAATAATCATACTGTGGACGCCTGCAGATGGCCAGAATACCTTTAGTGCAAAATGTCCATGCAAGCCGTTTAACACTAGCAGATTACCTTTCGCGGTGGCCGGGACGCCTGGCCCCAGGCTCATTATATGATTGTCAATGAGTCTAATTACCCACTGATCTATCTGCAGGTATGTTGGAACAATGATTTGTAGCGGTCCCAGACTGTCATAGGGAAAGAATGCATCAAGCGACAGAATCAGGGCACTACCCGCTAGATAAATTGCACCTGCGGAAGCAATTTTATACCAATTTTTTCCAAAAAGTACAATCTGCGACGAAAGCACGTAGATTGCCATTATTACGAAGTCCCACATCCAAGTCCAACTATAAATAAGCTGGACCTTGTAGAATGGCGCTGCAGATACTATCGAATCTCTAAGTCCGAGCGGCAATGCAATAAAATATCCAATTGTAAGAACCGAAAGGCAAATCACTACAAAGTATTTTTTTCTATGAACATTGAGATGAAGTCCCCATATTTCTGCTGAAATGAAGGCCAGAGCGAATAAGAATCCTCCCCGCCCTTCATTCCAAGAGAGGTTAAACGTACTAGGATAGGCGATAATCGAAAAAAGAATGGGCGCGACGAGAACGAGCATAACGGCTATGTTTGGGCTTAAGCCAAAAATTTGGTTGCTCTTACCACCTGAAAGTACGCGTTTGCTTCTATCGAACAAGTCCTAGTTCTATTATTCCATTAGTCGAAAATAAATTTGTTCTATAGAAAAGCTTCTGCATGTAATGCACTACTATTGCACCAAGTTACCTTACTTGATAGTAGGCCGAATTGAAATCTAGAAGATTAATTGGCTTTACATTATTTTGAAGTTTTTGAACTAACTTTTTTGAAATCTGGCTGCAAGTGTTTACCACGGAACCCTCCCACTTTCCTGAACTAAACGATACGACAGTTATTTCTTATACTGATCCATCTACGCTGTTAATAAGGGTCACTGATTCTCTGAAACCTATCAAAATTGCTGACCTCTACGTGTACTGGCACGCGCAGCAAGTTTTGCTATTCGGATCGGCTCTGGAATAGCACCTTGGAGGGTAAACGAATTAACTATCGCAGATGCCTCCTTTGAGCTTAACCCCCAATATCGCGCGAAGATAAACTTACCAGTCTTTAATAGAATTTTATCTCGTTGCCCTAATTTATGATATTGTTCTAATTTTAGCTTCGACTCATTGGGAAAATGACGTTGTATAGTGTTTTCAAGTCCTTCTGAGTCATTGAATGTTATCGCAATAACTGGAACGCCGGTGTTTTCTCTAATTTCTTCTCCATGTATTATGTTGTACATGCTAATAATAAGGCCGTCAAGCATTATGCAATTAATGTCGTCCCTCTTTAATGACCTAAACATGGACAGGATGTTTTGTGTAGAATCATTGCCTCTAATCGTGACGGTACCAAACACCAAACCATCAATTATCAGATCACGGCGCATAACTATGCCGGCAATTGTGGAAGACACACAGGATTTCTTGAAGCTTTCTGCTATTCCAAGTACTCGGATGCCTCTTTTCTCCACGTGAAACCTCGTCCGACGGCCAATTCCGTTACTTTGTTTGAAGGGCACAATAGAATTGCACACAAACACTATTACTGAGGAGCAGTTATCAGACTTTCCTATTCTACTACGACCTAGGCGTCGGTTACAACTTCTAATGTAATTCTAATATACGATGCCTGCTCCTCGCTTGGTTAAACCCAAACCTAAACCAAGCTCGGACGCCACAGTCCACAGAAACATAACACTCAGCGAAGAAAGGTATTTAATGAATAACTCTTTACATTGGAGGACGAGTATCCTCTACTTTTTTACTCACTCCATGTTTGCTACGGTGGGCCCATCATGAATAATATCACGACTTTGGAGTTGTTCTTCATTCATCGTGAAAACGAATCGCGATCCTTGAAAATCTGCTGAACCAACTCTCTCCCAACTTATTTTATATTCATGGGTTAGTTGCTTACCAATTATTTTAATATTCGTCGGTAGATTGGAATAAAGCGTATCCACTCTTTGGGGATCCTTGGTTCCTAGTAAGGATCTACGTCTTCTCATTAAATATTTAACTGCTACGTTCTTATGAGCATGCCCCTCAACAGGAATTTGTTCTCTCCCCGTGTCGATGGTGAACTGACGTTTTGCCAAACGATGTGACTGACCGGCATTTATACAAAAGTTTTGTGGTCATCACATGGATACAAAATGGATAGCGAAATACGCGCATCTACCGCGCCACAGCGAAAAGCATCAACAGGACAGGCATTGCGCAATGAGAGTTGCTAGCTGAGGTATCGACTGACTTTCTAAAATTACAAAAGTTCAAAAGTAATTTCGAATGTGTTCTAACCAAGTATCCCATTCATTTAAATTCAAAACCGATGGATAACCTTACTATTTGGTCGGACGGAATCCAATATCTAAGTTAACGTTAGATGGTGTAGCGTAATGGGAATACGTGGGGCTTGCAGCGTAGCCAGTAACAATTTTGGATGAGGCATCGTGGTTAACCATATTAGCAAGACTGGAATTGTGCCAACCACAATCATTGTCAGGACTATCAGCCATGTTGCCGTGTGCATATTCGTACTTCGGGGCAACTGTATATAAATTTTCAAATTTCTGGATGACAACCTGTCATGCGCCGGTTGTCTGCGAAATCACGGTCCAAGTGTGGTCTTCTATAATTTTCAACCATCTTACCTGGGCGTGTCATCGATTGCACCGATGCGCGAAAGAAGATTGTGAAGCAAACATACCCATTCTCGCATATCTGAATAGGGCTATCTGCGTTCAGTCGTATCAATTCGGGATTACCAATTTTGATTGGGGTAATATACCCTAGCTCACACCTATTTAGGATAAAAAAATTGCATATACCAATCGCTGTTTCTTCGCAGATTAAAGCGCCGAAGAAAATAGGATTATAAATAAGCGCATTTGAATGTCCTCTGCGTTTACATGAGATTGCTTGAATTTCAAGGAAAGGAACTTTTTAGGCAGTACGGTCTTTCAGTTCCGGCAGCATCTCTCGTTAACTCTAGAGAAGAAGCCATTCAGGCCGCGAACAAACTCGGGTATCCAGTGGTACTAAAATCGCAACTTACGGTCGGCGGAAGGGGTAAGGCAGGTGCAATCTTAAAATGTAAAAACGCATCGGAACTATTACCTAAATTCGACAACCTCATAAATAAGGAGGTAAAAGGCGAACTGCCTCGGGGGATTTTGGTTGAAGAAGTGGTAGACATAAAAAAGGAACTATATTTATCGTTTTTTCTAAACAGAAGCAGGAGATGCTACTCACTTATTGCGTCAGCAGAAGGAGGAATGGAAATTGAAAGCGTAGACAGTAAAGTAATATTTGATATCCCCTTAGATGGATTATCTCCTGAGGTTGCCGTAGGCGCAGCCAAGAAATTAGGTTTAAACGGCGTCACACCAACTGCTTTTGTAGATTTTACAATGAAGCTCTCAAAAATGGTTATGCAGGAAGAGGCTGAGCTCGCAGAGGTCAATCCTATGGCCGTGTTGAGTGACGGCTCCCTAATAGCGCTAGATGCGAAAGTGATCATAGATGACAATGCGATGTTTAGACATGTTGAACTAAAGAAGTACGAGCATATTTCCGAGTTGGAGGAACAAGCCGGAAAGAGTGGCTTTTCGTTGGTTGAGCTAGATGGGAATATCGCTATCATAGGTAACGGGGCAGGCTTGGTAATGTCTACCGTTGACATGGTCACAGACGCAGGCGGTAATGCTGGCTGCTTTCTTGACTTCGGAGGTGGTGCAACTACTGAGACGATTTATGAAGCGCTAAAAGTCATTAGCAAAATAAAAAGGATTCGAGGTATTTTGGTGAATCTTTTCGGCGGAATTGTAAAAACGAACCTAGTTGCTCAAGCAATACTGGATGCCTATAAGAATAATCTGATCGACGTGCCCCTGTTCGCAAGGATCACCGGGGCAGAATCTGAAAAAGCCAAAGCCATGCTCGCAGGAAGCCAGGCGAAATTATACGATACGGTAGAAGAAGCCATACGTGAGGTAGTTAACCAAGTTTCGTGATATAGAGGAGAGAAAATAGTGGATCAAGAATACGATATATTTGAGTTGTTGATTGGCAGGGAAGAAGATGACGATTACAAGAAAAAACCTGTCATAATTCAAGGAATTACCGGGAGCTTTGGTTCGACCCATTCTAGATTAATGACCGCTTATGGCACCAATATCGTGGCTGGTGTCACTCCTGGCAAAGGTGGCCAGACCTTTGAAGGAATCCCCGTATTTGATAATATGGCTGAAGCTGTTAAATCAACAGGAGCAGAAATCTCTGGTATGTTTGTACCCGCACCTTTTTTCCTTGACGCTGCAAAGGAAGCCCTAGATAGTGGAATAAAATTACTAGTAGCGGTTCCAGAGCATGTACCGATAATAGATTCAATAAAAGTTTTAGAGTACGCGAAGAAAAAGGATGCAAGAATGGTGGGACCTAATACGCCTGGCGTAATCGTCCCCCAAGTTATGAAAGTTGGCATTATGCCGGCACAACCCTTTAAGGAAGGTAGCACGGTAGTGTTGTCTCGCAGCGGCACATTAATGTATGAAGTCTCGTATAACTTGACCAAGTCAGGATTCGGACAGAGGTTATGTTTTGGAATAGGTGGCGATCCCATAAACGGAACAAATCTAATCGAAGCTTTTGACATGATTAGAAATAAAGATGATGTTCAATCGGTGGTAGTAGTAGGCGAAATCGGCGGGGATGCTGAAGAACTTCTTGCAGATTATTTGATCGAAACAAGCTTCCCCAAAGCTGTTATAGCGTATATCGCGGGGAGAGCTGCGCCAAAAGAAAAGAGAATGGGACACGCTGGTGCGATCGTCTATGGAAACTATGGATCGGCAGAATCAAAATTTATGAAATTTGAAAAGGCAGGTGTGCCAGTTGCGAAACGGCCAGCTGAAGTCCCGAAATTGCTAGCACAGAAACTACATTCACAGGTAGACTAAGTTCTTGTATTCAATACAGAGTAACGAACCTTAAACTGGACGACATGGGGATTCTCTACAGCATTTCTCCACTCAGTTGTAGTTGTCCTGGCCTGTTTAGCTGGACCAAGCTATTCGAAGAACCGTTGCTAATACCAATTCGATTAGATTCATAAATACAATCAGGCGAACACTAGCTGGATTTTGATAACTCCGGAAAGGCGATTCTGCGATAGATGTATGATGAAGACGATACATGATGGTATCGAGGAAGAGGATGTAGTTTATACGTACAAGCGTAAGAGGCTGTATCGTTGTAAAACGTGTGGACGTATGAGTTTCAAAAGAGGATTGAGACCTACTGCAGAATCCGTTTATTGAAAAGGTGAAATTTCTAAAATGAGCTATTCAATCACGCAAGGAATTGTAAAATTGAAAAATGAGTTTATCAAAAATCACGATACCCGAAACTTTGTCAGAGAGGTATTACCGTTGTCGTATTCTACGATAATACCGATAGCGGAGCAAACGTTATTGCGTATAAACGATTTTGTGAACTGCAACCCCATTTATGTTGAATCCGAGGATCTAGACGTCTTCGATATACCATGTAGAGCTTACCTCGGCGATATCAACGATTACTGGTTGAGTACAAAAAAATATGATGCAAATTACCAGCCATTTTATCCTACGTGGATGCTATCCGCTTACGCTTTAGCGTTAGGAGCCAAATTATTAGGCTTCAAAGATATTGTCGATATTGGGTCGGGTGACGGTAGAATTGCGTACTGTGGCAAGTTATTAGGACTTAGATCGGTTGGGATAGAAATTGATAGCAAACTTACAATCCTCCAGAAGGAGATTTCTGCTGTAACTGATGTTGAATACGAGATACATCAAGGCGATGCAACAAAATTTCCATACGATTCTCTGCATCTTTCAAGACCTATGTTCTTTATTTCGGGCTTGCCGGAATGGGGCGACATGCTCGCAACCTCAGCCATTCCTCGTATCATGGAAATATCTGAGCTAAGAGAATGTTCGGGATTCAATTTTATGGGAAGCCACGTTATGAAGGAATATTCAAGAGATAAGACGGGATGGGGTTGGGGTAAAATTATCGAAATGTATGACCTCAAGATAAAAAAATGTATTACATTACCTACTTGTTGGACTAACGACGAGATGATTGATACTGCCTACGTTTTCACAAGCACTTGGTAATTGGTTCTAGTGCAGGATACGTAAACGATTAGGATACGTTTTTTCTTGGGATATCACTTTAGGTGCGTGCTCGCGTGGGACTTCTGTGCATCTTGTAAAGGTACATTATTCATTTGGAAAATCTGAAATATAGCCCTCGAGAAGCCAATTGGCTACTCAAGAGTGTTCGGAGCGTAGTATCAGTGCAAGATACTCGTTTTGCAAGCAGACTTGTCGAGTTTGAGACTAGCGATCCTGAAAACATTAGGCCACTTAGTCTTATTCTTGCCTTTTTGTAATTAATTCTAACTAGATTCCAATCCTTAGTGTTAGCAAAGCTATTTTATGTAATTAGATTTGATAAAATACGCTGCGAAATGACCCAATATGATCAGGAAAACAAAGCCTGAGAATGCTCGAATAGAGACCCGCCAGATTGCGATCCCCGTTACTCGATGAAGACTCATCGGGATGGTACCGGCTAGGCACAACATTAATCTGCTCGTTGGTGGAATCCTGTAAACAGTATAGGGGCTGAAAAACACTTGCAAACTCATCACCTCCCTAGACTTTCATTCGGTTTGAAGAATGCTCAAAAAACTTAAACTGCTATCTTCCGAAGTAAACAAGAACTCGAAATGATAAATGGATTCCCCCGTATACTGGAAGAAATGAACGCAATCCAATTGAGAAAAAATCTAAATAATAAGACGGTAGCTATCCTCGTTTTTGGGGCATGCGAGAATCATGGTGACCATATGCCCTTTGGCGCTGATTTTTTAGTTCCCATGGAATTGGCGAAACGTGTTGCCGCCAGTGCGCGGAATGTGTTGGTTTTGCCTGCTTTTCCCTACGGAGTTAGCTCACATCACAGCGACTTTCAGATGACAATAACTTTGAAACCAAATACACTGATTAGGGCAATTGAAGACGTATGCTCAAGTCTTATCAGAAATGGCATAAACAGAATACTAATACTAAATGGACACGACGGCAATATTGCGCCTATTGAGTTGTCCGCAAGGACGATAAAAGAAAGATATCCCGTAGTAGTGATCGCGTGCCTTGAGGCTTGGTGGACCCTCGTGTCCAAGACCAAAAATCTATTTGACGATTGTCAAGGACTCGGTCATGGCGGAGAAGCTGAAACGTCGGTTATGTTATCAGTCCGGCCCGATCTGGTGGACATGAGGTACGCGCCCAAGAAAACAATCCCTAAGCTACCACGAAACGTAAGGATATATTGGAGATTCAGTGAGCTAACCAAGTCGGGAGCCACAGGTGCCCCACGGCGTGCGAGCCGGTCAAAGGGTGACGAAACTCTACAAATACTTGAACGCCTGTTATTGGGATTTATCAATGATATGGAAAAAAATAATTGGAAATACGGGCTTGCTGTCAAGTAATATTTAACACGGGCTGGAAGATTAGTTCCATTTAGTTACGTCAGTCCCCCTCGCTGAGCTGGAACGAACTTTGTCAAATATTTAAATTGTGGACCGGAAGTTGAAAAAATAGGGCTCGTAGCGCAGACCGTTCAATCAAGTATAGTGATAACGGGCGAACAATGGATAGCGCGGACGCCTCCTAAGCGTCAGGTCGAGGGTTCAAATCCCTCCGAGCCCGCGTCAATCTTGTCCATTTAATTAGGACTCTTCGGACAATTATAATGAATACATGTTATCTACACCGATTACCGAGAATCCAATTGATGTATTTTTATATGCAGTGGAGTGTCCTGAGTCAA
>WNGG01006094.1_pt1 | contig 20904 bp, 16 predicted proteins | sample 5400661 | NCBI WGS metagenome assembly WNGG01 (sample SAMN13153372, study PRJNA577476) | soil metagenome | isolation source: 100 cm soil or saprolite under Garry oak tree replicate 1 | place: USA:California | collected 2016-06-15
AGCGTGTCCCCAACAGCAAGGAGTTTGGAGCGAACCGGTTCCGCAAATCCCGCCACGCGGTCTTGCGCCACGATCGCCGCCAGCGCCCCGGCATCCAGAGCGCCCAACACGAAATTGTGTCCATCGTGACGCGGTCCGTGTATCGCCACGAATAGCTCGCCGCGAGCCACGGTCCGAGAATCAATCGAGACACCGGCCAGCCGGGCCAGGGCGTCAAGACCTCCGGGCGGCGTAACACCCAGAGCGTGAGCCACTTCTTCAACCGTCCACCGCATAGCGTCCTCAAGGGGCTGGGCTTCACTGGTCTTGTTTTACCCTTGGATCAGCGTCCCCTACCTTTTCCGGCGGGCTCCCCTTCTAGATTCAGGGTAAACAAGCAGAGCCAACGCATGACAAAGAGCACGTTCGATGCCGGGCGCCGGAACCTGTTTCCCAAACTCGAATGCCTGCAACAAACGGCTCGCATGGTTTGTGGGTCGGAGCTTCAGCTCCGACAAATGATGAGTAGTGAGAATTGGGCTTTAGCCCCTGAACCTTCAGGGCTTAAAAGCCCTTCCCTAGACCTGCCTTCATTGTCGGACCTAAAGGTCCGACCCACAAATCGTGTGGGAAGATGCTGAAGTTGTCGGCCAACTCCCCACTCACAAAACTAGCCCCGTCTGCGGCAAGCGGCCACCATTTGGTCCGAGCGCTGAAACCATTCATTCCCCGTAGCCGCGTTGGTGAAGCATCCGTCGCGCTATTTCGCGATCGTCGAAATCGATTGTGCGGTCGCGCAGCACTTGCGAAGTTTCGTGGCCCTTCCCCGCCAGGAGCACGATGTCACCGGGCCGCGCCTGATCGAGCGCGATTTCGATGGCGCGCTCCCGGTCCGGCTCCACCAGGACCTTTGCCTTGGTGCGCTGCACGCCGACGATGGCGTCGTTGATGATGAGCAGTGGGTCCTCGCTGCGGGGATTGTCCGAAGTCAGTACGACGACGTCGCTTGAGCGGCCCGCCGCCTCTCCCATCAGCGGACGCTTGGTGCGGTCCCGGTCTCCGCCGCAACCAAACAATGTGATGATGCGCCCGTCAGCATTGAGTTCTTTTGCCGTGGACAACAGATTGCGCAGCGCGTCATCTGTGTGCGCGTAATCAATAACGACCAGAAATGGCTGGCCCGCATCAATGCGCTCGAAGCGGCCCGGCACGGAGGAAAGCTGAGCGATTCCCGTAGCGATAACTTCCCGGGCGAGATCGAGCGCCACGCCGGCGCCAATGGCGGCGAGAATATTGTAAACATTGATTCGCCCCACGAGGGATGAGCGAACCTCAATTTTTCCGACCGGCGTCTCGGCCGTGAATTCGAGGCCGGAAATGGAAATAGCCGGGTTTCGCGTTGTAATATTCGCACCGGGTTCAAGACCGTAGGTCAGCGTCCGCGCCGCGAGACCCGCCAACTGTTTGCCATGCGTATCATCGCGATTGATGACGCCTGCGGCCGGGGCCGCCGCGCCGGTGCCCTCGAAAAGGCGCCGCTTCGCTGCAAAATAATCGTCAAAGTTTTTATGGTAATCGAGGTGGTCGCGCGTAAGGTTCGTGAAAATCGCCACGGCAAAGGGGCATCCCCACAAACGGTCCAGGGCCAGCGCGTGCGAACTGGCCTCGAGCACGGCATGGGTGCCTCCGGCGCGGACCACGTCGGCCAGAAAATTCTGCAGGTCGAGCGATTCCGGAGTCGTGTGGATCGCCGGGCGCGTCTCACGCACCAAACGGTAGGCGATCGTGCCGAATAACCCGACCTCGCATCCCGCGGCTCGAAGAATCGAGTCCACCAAATAGGACGTCGTCGTCTTACCGTTGGTCCCCGTCAACCCGACAAGCTTCAGCACTTCGGCGGGACGTCCGAAATAATTCGCCGCCACCGAAGCCAATGCCTTGCGCGCGTCCGGAACTTTCATCCATGGAAATTCAGATGGAATCGGCTCCGGCCTGGCCTGCTCGCTCAAGATTGCAATAGCCCCGCGCGCCATCGCATCGGACACAAACTTGTTACCGTCCGTTTTCTCCCCGTGTATGGCGACAAACAGCGTGCCCGGTCTCACTTTGCGGCTGTCGTAGGCGATCTCCGCGACCCCCAGATCGCCGTGCTCCGTTGCCCCATTCGCCTCGATGCCCCGCAACAATCTCACCAGCCGGATTGGATCGCGGCTTGCGTTGGCCAGTTTCTTTTGCGCTGCTCCTTCGCTGTTTTCGACCGCACTCATCGCCTTCACGCTCAACGGGCTCCCCTCCGGGCCGCCGCGGATGCCACGGAAGAATCGCGGGCAAAACGCACGGTGATGCGGCTGCCGCGGCGAATCGTGGCTCCGGACTCCGGAGATTGTTCCACTGCAACGCCCGTACCAACCAATACCGGACTCAATCCAAGTTTCATACATTGTTCGGTGACTTCGCGCACGGTTTTACCCTGGAGTTGCGGAACGATCACTCCTTCCCCTTCCGCGAGTTCCATGGTCGGAGCTGCCGATCCGCGCGAGCGTTCAGACACCGCCGGAACATACTCGATAGCAGGGGCGCCTGTGTCGACCTGTACCGGATTGAAATCGGCCACATCCGCCAGATCCCGGTCATCGCGATGCTGGCGATTCGCTTGCACGACGCTGTTTGGGACCGCAATATCGCGGGGCACGTCCAAATACGCAAGCACCTGCTCCGCGATGCGCTTGAACGTAGGCGCGGCAACCTGTCCCCCTTCATGCCTCCCGATCGGCGAATCCAGCTGCACCAGTATCGTCACGGCAGGCGTGTTAATCGGCGCGAAGCCAACGAAGGAAGCGATCAACTGGTGCGGAGAGTAGTGTCCTGTCGCGATATCGAATTTCTGCGCTGTGCCCGTCTTTCCCGCCGAAGTATACCCGTCCAGGCGCGCGAGCTTGCCGGTGCCATTGAGCACGACGCCTTCGAGCATGCGGCGCATGGTCGCGGCGGTGGTCTCGCGGATCACGCGGCGAGGCTGCTGTTGCGGCGGTTCGACCATTTGCGTGCCGCGGCGCAGCGCACGGACGACGTGCGGCCGCACGACGAGCCCGCCGTTGGCCATTGCCGACATCGCCGTAATCATCTGCAAAGGTGTCACGCCGATTTCCTGCCCCATGGATACCGATCCCACTGAAACGGGCGTCCAATTTTCCAGGCGGCGAAGCATTCCGCGGCTCTCCCCAGGCAGATCGACGCCTGTAGGCTGCCCAAAACCGAACGACCGTATGTAATCATAGAACTTTGGCGCGCCGAGGCGTAGGCCGACTTTGATCGCCCCGACGTCGCTGGAATTCGCCAATACTTGTGAAACGGTGAGCAATCCAAAAGCTTTGTGGTCGCGGATGCGATGCCCCGCGACGTAAATCGAACCCATCTGGCAATCGACAAGCTCCTCCGCCTTCGTAACGCCCTGATCGATGGCCGCCGAAAGCGTCACGATCTTAAAGACCGACCCCGGTTCGTAGAGCGCGCTCGCGGCCCGGTCCATCCGCGATTCGGGATTGCTGTCCTTGGCAGCGTTCGGATTGAACGTCGGCCAGTTGGCGACGGCCAGGAGTTCTCCCGTGTTCGGGTTCTCGACAATGACGGTGCCCGATTTCGCTTGGGTGTCGTGAATCGCCTGCCCGAGTTCCTTCTCCGCGATGTATTGGATTTTTTCGTCGAGCGTGAGAACAACGCTCGTGCCCGTTTCCGGCGCCTTGTCCGTAGAGTCGTACCAGCGGCGATGGGCATCGGTGAGAATCAGCATCTTCCCGGGCTTGCTGCGAATGTTGTCGTCCAGCGAATACTCGACGCCTCCCAGTCCCTTCTCGTCAATGTCCACATAACCGAGAACGTGCGCGCCGAGTTGCCGCTTCGGATAGAAGCGCCCTCCTTCGCGCTGGAAATAAATCCCGCGCAGATTCATCGCCGCGATTCTTTCCGCCTTTTCCGGCGGCAGCTTACGCGCGATCCAGACGAAGGAATGCGAACCTGCCAGGCGCGTGGCGATTTCTTCGGGTGAGACGTCCAGGACTTTCCCGATTAAACGCGAGACCATGCCGGGATCGGCAATCTCCGAGGGAACCGCAAAGCAGGAATCCACCGGCACGCTCATGGCCAGGGGGTTCAGGTTGCGGTCAAAGATCTCCGCGCGCCGTGCGCCGACTTCCACGATCAAACGCTGCTGATGTTGTGCTCGTGAATAGTATTCGCTGTAGCAGATTAGTTGCAGGTAGGCCAGGCGCCCCAATGCGGCCCCGGTCCAGATCGCGATCAGGCCAGCCACTATCAGTAATCGGGTCCGGGGACTGCGCAGATCCATATTCTTGCCGGGGACTCCGGATCAAAAGGTCTTTCTGCCTTCGCCCGCGGCACCGGGCTACGGTAGACGACGGCCGCTCGGGCGGTTCGTCACTGGACAGCTCCACTTCAACTTTCACGCCGTAAGAAGCCGGAAGGAACGCCGCCGTTAGACGGGCGCAGGCTCCTTTCGGAGCCCGCCTGAAAAGCGTTATCGCTGAGTCGGCGGTGCGCCAGCCGGACGCGCTTCCGCCAGCACCGCGCCGGGCGGCAGATCCATCGGAGCCACTTGGCCCGGCACAGGCGCGGTCAATCCGAGCTGGCGCCGCGCGATAATATCGATGCGTCCAGGCGCGCGCAGGCCCGCCACTTCCAGTTTGAGTTCCTGATTGAATTCTGCGGCTTGGGAACGCTCGCCGCGCATCGATTCGAGTTTGTAGCGCAACTGGATCGTCTCGAAATGCTGCCAGGCATATAGGAATGCGCACAAGGCGATGGCCCCACCCAGCAATACCAGGCGCGCGCATTCACGCATCCGGTTTGGCGCCATCGGGCGCACCAAACGCGAATTATCGATCTGTTTTACGGTAAAGAATTCGGTCATTACAGCCACGCTTTCCCTTGCGGCTCCCCGTGCTGGTCGGAGTCTATTTTCTCCGCAACGCGCATCTTCGCGCTGCGGGCTCGCGGATTGGCCGCAATTTCCGCGTCCGAGGCTTGAATCACTTTCTTCGTCAGAATCTTCAGCGTCCCTTCACGGGCCAGCCGCTGAAAGCACTGCTTTACCGGGCGGTCTTCGAGCGAGTGATAGCTGAGCATCACCCACCGGCCTCCTTGAGATAGTGTGGCAGGAACCCTAGAAAGAAACTGCCCGAGTTCCTCCATCTCTCGATTCACCGCAATCCGCAGCGCCAGAAACGTTTTTGTCGCGGGATGCAGCTTCTGCCTTCCCCTTACTTTTCGGGCCCCTGCCACAACCGTTGCCAGGTGTTCGGTGTCCCGTATGGGACGCGCACGAACAATCGTCCTGGCGATCCTTCGTGAATCCCGCTCTTCCCCGATTTGATAGAGCAGGTCGGCGAGTGTTTTCTCTCCCGCCGTGTTCACAATGTTTCCCGCTGTCTCTTCCATGTCGCGGTCCATGCGCATATCGAGAGGGCCGCGCTCACGGAAGGAAAAACCGCGCTCGCTCAGGTCCAGTTGCATGCTCGATACGCCCAGGTCCGCCAACACGCCGTCGGCGGGCGGGAGCCTTCGCTCCGCGAAAACCTCGCCGATCTGTGAGAAGTTGGCGTGCACCAAAGTCACCTTGTCCCCGAACTCTGCCAGCCTGCCGCGCGCGATTTCCAGCGCCGCCGCGTCGCGATCCAGGCCTACGAACTGCCCCCCGGCCCCCAGCCGCCGGACGATTTCGATCGCGTGTCCCCCAAGCCCCACGGTCGCGTCTACGTAGAGTCCGCCGGGCTTTATCGCCAGCCACTGGATCGTCATGAACCGAGCGTGGTTCCAAACTTCCAGATACGTCAGTTGACCCATCACCTCCACGTCACCCTTCATTTGCGCGGCTTCCCGGAGCACCGCCGGAATCAGGACCCTGCCCTGCCCGTCGATCTCCACCACCTGACCGTAATAATTCGTGCGGGTCAGGAATTTCTGCTTGGCCCGGTTGTAGGAGGAGATATTCGCCAGTTTCTGTTCGATCTCTCCCCAAACTTTCATCGGGTAAATCCGCGCGTGGTCCCCTTCTTCACTGGTCACGTAGAAGCGATCGCCGTGCTCTTTGAGCTTCTCCAGAAAAGCCGCGGGAATCTTGAGACGGCCTTTCTCGTCCACTTTTGCCGGTATGTTTCCCCGAAGCATCTGGTCGTCTGCACAAAGAGCATGAAAAGTGCTCGCCCCTTACCACTGGCCCGCTCCACTAGACCTCTAGTGCGCCACTGAGCCTATCAACTGCGCCACTGAACTTCACTTACAACCACTTTCTTCCACTTTGTGCCACGATTCTAGACAGGTTCCCAAACTTGTCAAGGGAAAACTCCACTGTTAAAAAAATATATTGTGGAAATTACCGCGACTTGTGGATTGTTTTGCAAAAACCACTACAGGTGGTATCTCTCATGTGAATCGTGACTACGCTTGGGGAGGTGTCTTCTCAGAAGGATACATGGAATTGTTTCGAAACAGTCACGGGGGGCCGCTTCGGAATACATTCCGCAGGTTTCCAACGCGCAGTTCGAGCTGCGATTGCGGAGGAGCAGGCGGGCTGCGATCTTCGTTGTGAGGAGGCCAGTAGAAGCGTACGACGCACAGGATACAAGATAGAGGTCCAATTCGGGAATTCCGGTTCATGTCATCTCCACTAAAAACGCATCGCGTCAAGAGAGCATAACTTTGTTGACTTGTCCTTTGATCCTGGGAATCCTGGCGCACTCGGCCCAGTTGTTGGGATTGCGCTTCTGTCAGGTATTCCCCACTTCAGAACTCCAGTATTCACTGGATCGACAAATCATTCCTTAGCATGTATGGCTTTAGGCTCTGAACTTTGATCCGATAGAGTAGGCACTGACTTGGTGAATTTGCCCCTATGAGGTCTGTCAAGACTAAGGAGGATGAATGAGGAACGTTCGCACGCCACGGATAATCCTGATTCTTCTATCGTCTCTGTTTTTCATGTCGGTCACGCGCGCTCCAGCGCAAGAGGTGCAGAAAGGGCCCATGGTCATTTACGAAGAAAGGCACGATACATCCCCGCCCATGCGGGAAATGCCTTCGCGCGCTCCACAGCCAGGAGCGCGTGGCATGGCGCTCTCCCTACGGAGACCCGGACTCGCGCGTGTCGACATCTCTATTGACACCGCCTTGCAGCAGAGTAGTCCGGCTGCTCAAGTGGGCACTACCAATGGTCTGAACTTTGACGGGGTGAGTGACCGTGACGGAGTCGCCCCGCCGGATACGAACGCTTCCGTCGGTGCTTCCCAGGTGGTGGAAACCGTTAATTTCTCCTATCAGGTCTTTGATAAGGCCACCGGGGCGTCTGTCTTCGGCCCCGCTGCCATTGCGAGTATTTGGACCGGTTTCGGCGGATTGTGCGAGACTGGCAACCTCAGCGACCCTGTCGTCCTCTATGACAAGGCGGCGGGACGGTGGGTAATCGCCATCGTGGCGTTCAACTACCCTGTGTTTTCCTCTAATGAGGAATGCGTCGCGGTTTCCACGACCTCGGACGCTACTGGGAGTTTCAACCGGTATGCCTTCTCGTTCGGCAGCGACCTGAACGACTACACCAAGCGACTACACCAAGCTCGGGGTATGGCCGGACGCGTATTATCTTTCGGCGAACATCTTTCCGTTCGGAGGCTCGTTTATCGGCCCGCAAGCCTGCGCCTTGAACCGCACAGCGATGCTCGCCGGCAGCGCCTCCACTATGCAGTGCTTCCAGAGGGGAACGAGCGATGCGAGCTTGCTCCCTGCCGACCTGGACGGTACTACAGCACCTCCCACGGGCTCCCCCAACTTCTTTTTGGAACTCGGCACCTCCACCACACTGGACCTATTCAAGTTCCACGTGGATTTCGCCACCCCCTCCAATACAACCCTCACGGGACCAATGGCCATCAGCGTGGGCTCCTATAGCGACGCCTGCGCTCCGTCGGGAACGTGCATTCCGCAGCAAGGAACGACACAACAACTCGATTCTCTCGGCGACCGGCTCATGTTTCGCCTGGCCTATCGCAATTTTGGAAGCCACGAGTCGCTGGTTGCGTCGCACTCGGTCGCCTCGGGGAGCAGCACAGGCGTTCGTTGGTATGAAATCCAGAGCCCCAATGCGACCCCGACGATCTTCCAATCCGGCACATTTGCACCTGATTCGAAATCTCGCTGGATGCCGAGTATCGCCATGGACAAAGCGGGAGATATCGCCCTCGGCTACAGCATTTCCAGCAGCAACATGTTCCCCTCCATTGTCTACACCGGGCGCTTACAGGGCGATGCATTGGGAACCATGGAAAGCGAAACTACGATTTTTGCCGGATTGGGGTCACAAACAAGCGGGCTGAGCCGCTGGGGCGACTACACCAGCATGAGCGTTGACCCCTCGAATGATTGCACGTTCTGGTACGCCAATGAATATCTGCCGGCCTCAGGCAGCTTCAACTGGAATACCCGGCTGGCATCCTTTACCTTCCCATCCTGCGTTTCAACCGCGCCTGACTTCACGCTTTCGGCCGCGCCGTCGTCTCAGACAGTGGTTCAGGGCAATAGCACCACTTATACTGCGACGGTTGGCGGGGTGAACGGCTTTACGGGAACCGTCACCTTCAGCGCCAGCGGGCTACCGACGGGGGCGAACGCCAGTTTTAACCCCCCTACGATAACCACCTCCGGCTCCTCCGCAATGACCGTGACCACCGCCAGTAGCACGCCAACCGGGAGTTACACCTTAACGATCACAGGAACCAGCGGCACCACAGTCCACACCACCACGGTCAGCCTCACTGTGAATGCCGCGGCCACTCCGGACTTCAGCCTTTCGGCATCACCAAGCAGCGTGACGATCACACAGGGAACGAGCGGGACGAGCACGGTTACGATCACTCCGTCAAATGGCTTCACTGGCAGCGTCACCTTCTCCGCTTCCGGTTTGCCGAGCGGCGTGACAGCATCCTTTAGCCCGAATCCCGCGACTTCCTCAAGCGTGTTGACGCTGACGGCCAGCAGCACGGCGGCCACGGGAACGGCTACCGTAACGGTAACCGGCACATCGAGCGGCTTGACCCATACGACCTCGATCAGCCTCACCGTGAATGCCTCGACCGCGGCGAACTTCACCTTGTCGGCCTCGCCAAATAGCCTCACGATCACTCGCGGGAGTAGCGGCACAAGCACGATCACTATCACTGCTTCGAACGGTTTCACCGGCAGCGTTACCTTGTCCGCGTCCGGGTTGCCGAGCGGGGTAACGGCCTCAATCAGCCCGAACCCTGCTACTTCCAGCAGTACGGTGACATTCACGGCAAGCAGTACCGCAGCGAGGGGAACGGTTACTGTGAGGATCACGGGCACGTCAGGCAGCTTGAGCAATACAACCACGATCAGCCTTAGGGTCCGCCGTGGTGGAGGCTAACCTAGGCTAAGGGCATTTGTTCCTTTTGCAATGGGGCGAGAGAAGCGTCGCCTATTGAGACTATGGAAGTTAGACTTCAGTTGCGGCGTCGCTGGCGTTCAGCGTCGGCGACGCCGCCGTTTTGTAAGGCTGGTTATCACCTCACGGCGAGTCGCAAAAGTGACCTTAATATTCTTGAGGGCTACACGCCCTGGCCAGGCCGGAGCGTTCAGCGCAGAAGTAGTTCCCGCACCCTCTTCCCAGGCTAATCGGGAGCCATGCCGACGTGCAGGTGGGCCAGTTGGCCGAGCATCTCGCGGTCCTCGGGGTTCAGGCCTTCGACGAAACTGGGGTCGTTCAGCCTGGCTTGGCGGTCCGATTCGTTCAAATCGCGAAGCTGGTGCAGGCGCTGCATGATCGCCTGGCGTCGCGGCGGCGGAAGCTGCTGCCAACGTGGAAGCAGCGTCTGCCGAACTTCCCGCTGCTGGTCGGGAGTCATCTGCTCCCAGACTCGCTGGCGTTCGCGGAATTCCTGCTGTTGCGCCGGAGTCAGCTTATTCCAGGCTTGCAGGCGCTGGCGGATTCGCGCCTGCTGGTCAGGCGGCAGATTTCTGAAGCGCTGGTTGTTCTGGAAGAATTTTTCCTGCCGGTCTGGAGGCATGTCCCGGAGGCGCTCAAACGCGTTTGGCGGCAGATTGTTCAAGTTCCCGGGGTTGGCACCAGGAAGCATGGCATTCGGACCATTCAGCTGCCGGCGTCTTTCCCGGCGCTCTGCGCGGCGTTCCTGCGCAGCCGTTTGGCCGATCCTTTGGAACACTTGCCCGAAGACGGGCGAACAGAATAAGCCCGCTGCCAGGAAAGCGGCCAAAGTAGCGCCGAATTGGAAACGCAGTTTCATTATCTGATTTCTTTCGTTCCTTCCTGAGTGGGAGACCCATTCGGCGGAGCCGGCAGTTCAGAAAGCGCGTCGAATTTGGAAAGCACGTCGTAGTTCTCGAGAACCGGCAGATCCCGGATCATGCTGAAATCCGCCTCAACCGGCGCGCCGGTCATTGCCGTCTCATTGATGGTGACCCGCGGTATGGAAGCCATCCAAACCGACATGGCGACCAGTGCTGTGACTGCAAAGGCGAGCCTTGGCGAAGGCAGCCAGCTCCAGAAACCGCGGCGGGCGGGCTCCGCGGCAATGCGCGCGCGCAGCGAGGCGTCAAACGCAGGTGATGGCGAAATCACCGGGAGATCGTCAAGCGCGCTCCAGAGATGGCGGAATTCCTCCGCTCGATTACGGCAGCTGGAGCAAGCGGTGAGATGCTCCTCGACGGCGCGCCGCTCGGCTGGCTTGGCGCGGCCATCCAAGTACTCGACTAGTTTGTCCTCTATCCCGGCACAACGTTCCGCATTTCGTTCCGTGTTACTCATATGGCCCTCACTTCCCTCAGTCCCTGCCGCTTCAAACTCCTACAGAATTCACCAGCGGTGCAAGCTCCGCGCGCAGCGTTTCGTACGCGCGGAACAGCAGCGACTTCAGCGCGCTCTCCGAACATTCCAGGATCCGCGCGATTTCATCGTAATCAAGCTCCTGGTACTTATGTAGCAGCACAGCCGCGCGCTGCTTTTCCGGCAAGGCGTGGACGGCTCGCAGGATCACCTCAGAGCGGCTGCGCGCAACCATTTGTTGTTCAACCGTCGGCGTGCGGTCCGGCACTTCCATGGCCGGGTGCTCGTCGTCGCCCGCATCCACTACATGGTCCATCGAGATTTCCTTCTGGCGATGACGGTTGTCGCGAACGGAGTTCAACGCCAGATTTGTGGCGATGCGGAACATCCAGGTGGTGAACTTCGCGCTGGGAGCGTACTCCTTGCGAGCGCGGTAAACGCGGAGAAACACTTCCTGCGCCAGGTCTTCAGCAACGGCCGAATCCCGCACCATGCGGTAAAGGAAATTGACAAGGGGAGTCCTGTACTTGCGGAGCAAAAGCTCGAAGGACTGTTCGTCCCCGGCTTTCACGTCCAGCATCAGTTGGACGTCAGTCCTTGCCATAGCCTCCACACTTTATACAACCCGTGTCGTGTCTAAAAGTTGCAGAAAAATTGCGCCCGTCGAACTACCTGCTCGCAGGAGCAGATCTTGTGGATTCTACCGCATCTGAAGCGAAACCGAATAGTGCTCAGGCTTCTGGTGTTTCCTTCTGTGCACCTCAATCTAAAGGACATAGGAACGTAGGCCGCTCCTCTTTTCAGGGGTGAAACAGCTTACCCAGAATCAGCATCAGAGCAACGCCCAGGAAAACGAGCAGCGCCATGCGGGTGTCGGGTTCGCGGTTCACCTCCGGGACCAAATCCGTCGCGGCCACATAAAGAGTGACACCCGCGGATATAGGCAAAGCATAGCGCACCTCGGAGTGCAGCACGCCCATCAAAAGCACGCCGGCAACCGTGGCCACGCCGAGCCAAATTGCGGCCAGCAGCGCCGTGCGGCGGCTCTGTCCGCTCGCGAGCATGAGCGACGCGACCGTAAAGCCTTCGGGGATCTTATGCAGCGCAATCGCCAGAAAAATCACGCCACCCAGCCAGCCGGAAACAAGAAATCCGGAAGCAATCGCCACGCCGTCAAAAAATGTGTGAATGGAAAGCCCGAGCAATGCGGAAAGCCCGGCGTGTCCCGGCACAAACTCCTCAATATGCGTTTCTTCGCCGAAATGGAAGTGTGGCGCCAGGTTGTGCTCGAAGAAATGAACGATGAAATAGCCGACCAGCACGAAAAAATAAGCGCGTTTCCCCGACAAAGCCACCGACTCGGGAAGAATCTCGAGAATGGACGCGGCCAGCATGAAACCCGCGCCCAGTGCAAGGAAGTATTTGAGATACTGCCTCGACCATTCGCGATGGAGGATAAACAAACCGCCGAGAATATTTGCCGCAGCCGCCGTCAGGCCAAGCAGCAGCGCCAGCAGCGTGTGAGAAGCCGGAATTGTTTGAACGGTCGGCATTTTCACCTTGCGTCACAACACCTGCATTCCACCCCCAATGCGACCTTATCTCTATTCTTCAATTACTCGTTTGAAGTGTCTTACCGGCTTTCAATGCCGCCGGGTTTGGTGGCACAGACTTCAGTCTGTGTGCTTTTCTGCTCCCGTGAAAACCGAAACCACACAGGCTGAAGCCTGTGCTACTGGACCACGTGAATATCGCGTTGTGTCCTCATGCATTGGAAAGACCAAACAGCTATAACAAAACTTTTGTGACAAATACAGGCTAGCCGCTATGCCGGAACAGAATTACGTCGCCTTCCTGGACGACGTACTCCTTGCCTTCGAGGCGCACCTGCGCCTTTTCGCGCGCCGCCGGGAGGCTTCCCGCAGCCAAGAGCGCATCCCAGCGAACCACTTCGGCGCGAATGAAGCCGCGCTCGATGTCGGAGTGGATTGCGCCAGCCGCTTTCTGCGCGCTCATGCCGCGCTTGATCGTCCAGGCGCGCACTTCGGGCTCGCCCGCGGTGAAAAAAGAAGTCAGGCCGAGCAAGTGATACGTCGCATGGATGAGGCGATCGAGTCCTGAGGATTTCAGGCCATACGCGGCGAGCATTTCCGCGCCTTCGGCAGGGTCAAGCTCGGCCAGTTCGGCCTCGATGCGTCCGCAGATGGAGACGATCGCAGTGTTGGGACGGCCCACAAGTTTCGCAAGATTGTGGCGCTCGACGGCGGTGTCGAGTTCAGCGACTTCGCTGTCTCCAAGATTCAGGACGTAAAGCATTGGCCTTTGCGATAGAAATTTGAAGCCCGTAATCAGCTTGCGTTCTTCGGGATTGAATTCCAGTTCGCGGAGTGGCTTCTCCGATTCAATCGCGGCCTTGCAGCGGTGCAGCAGATCCAATTCCTGCTCGAGAATCGGTTCCTTTTTCTTCTTTAAATCTTTTTCGACGCGCTCGATGCGCCGCGTGATCTGGTCAAGATCGGAGAGCATGAGTTCGAGATCGAGCACTTCGGCATCGCGCAGCGGATCGATCGACCCCGCCGAATGCGCCACAGCCGGATCGTCAAAGACGCGCAGCACGTGGGCCAGGGCATCCACTTCCCGCAACGGCGCAAGCACTGCGGAATCTTTCGTCCGGTCTTTCACCATGCCGCCGACGTCAACATATTCGACCGTGGCATACGTAATTTTCTTCGGGTGATACAGCGCAGCCAACTGTTCGAGCCGCGGCTCAGGCACTCGCGCAACGCCAACGTGCGTGGCCGCGCGCGCCGCCTTCTCGTCCAGTTGCGCGCGGGTCAGAATCTTGAAGAGCGTAGTCTTGCCAACTTGCGGAAGCCCAATGATCCCAGTTTGCATAGGTTGCAAATCGTAGCATACCAATGCACGCGACGCCGTATGGCCCGGTGATTGGCGGTGGGCCGGTTTCCGATCAGCTTATCGGGAAGTGACTGGGTGGCATCGAGAACTATATAATGCGCCAGCCATGGTCTCCCTATCCCCCAGTCCGAATGATTCGCTGTTGCCACTGTGCGCCAGTCCCCCCTGTTCCAACCATAGTGGCGTGGAAACGTCGGAGTGCGGAGGGTGGTGCTTCTGCTATAGTGACCGGCATTCGGAAAACTAGATGGAATCCAGCGAGGTTACGATGCGCCTATCAATGATTTTCCTATTGGTTCTCGTCGTTACCGTATTCGTCGTGGCGCTTCCGGCAGCGCAGAGCCGGACATCGAAATCGCTCGAGGTCTATGTGATCGATGTTGAGGGCGGCAATGCGACGCTGTTTGTCTCGCCTTCCGGTGAATCGCTGCTCATCGATACCGGCAATGCCGGCGCAGCCGCCGCTCGTGATGCCGGCCGGATCATGGCTGCGATCAAGGACGCCGGACTTCAGCAGATCGACCACCTGATCGTTACGCATTGGCACGCCGACCATTTCGGCGGGTTGGCCGAGTTAGCTTCTCATATCACGATTCGCGAGTTCATCGATCATGGTCCGAACGTTCAGCCGGGCGCTGTTGCCGATGAGTTTCTGCAGAAGACGTATCCGCCGCTTTACGCCAAGGCCAAGCACACGGTCGTGAAAGCGGGTGACAAGATTCCTATGGCCGGTCTCGATGTGCAGGTTCTGACTTCGGCGGGTGAAACGATCAAGACGCCATTGCCTGGCGCCGGTGGGCTGAATCCGTATTGCGCCAACTTCAAGCCGGGAGAAAACAATGCCGAGGACCCGCAATCCGTCGGGACCTACGGTGCGTTCGGGAAATTTCGCACCATTCATTTGGGTGATCTGACTAAGAACAAGGAATTCGAGCTGATGTGTCCGAGTAATCGCATTGGCACTGTCGATGTCCTTTTGGGTTTGCACCACGGGCAGGCAAGCTCGAATTCGGAAGTGCTCGTATACGCGCTGCGTCCGCGCGTTGCCGTTATGAATAACGGCACCCGCAAAGGTGGCGAACCTGAAGTAATGAAGACCGTTCATTCCTCTCCAGACCTAGAGGATCTTTGGCAGATGCACTTCTCTCTCCTGAGCGGCCAGGAGTACACCGTGCCGGGAATGTTCATCGCTAACACTGTCGATGAGCAGCAACCGGCAATTCCCATCGCGCCGACGCCGCCGCCCGGACCCGACGCGGCCCCGCCGCCGGCGCACAATGGAACGGCATATTGGATCAAAGTGTCGGCGCAGCAGGACGGTTCGTTCACGGTCACGAATATGCGGAACGGCTTCAGCAAGACTTACACACCAAGAAAATGAAGTGCCGTCCGCTGGTAAATCGCATCAAGGGAGCCGGCCAACAACAGGTGCAGCAGCAGTTCGGGATCAATCGACGGGCCGCCCCGGCGAAGTGCAGGGTGCTGCTCGGTCAACACCACAGCCGCATGCCCCGTGAGGCGAAAGGCCGCATTCCGAGGACGGGACTTATCGGGAGTGTCCGACCTGCGACGCGGCAGTCCACTCGGTGCATAGCTTTCGAGAGGTCGAGGCGATCCGCCCCCAAGCTGCCAAGCGCGGGAAGGGTTAAATCCCAGGTGAAACCTTGTTTTTGCGTTTCGCTTGGGGTAACTTCTTGGCCGCCGAGGGTGCCTCCCAAAACAGCGCAGTTTTTTTAGGTCTCGCAGCTCGGAAAGGAAAATGCATATGGCAACAATCCTAAAGTGTGGTCGGCTCCTGCTGCCAGCAACCTGCCTCGCCATTGTATTCAACGTAGGGACCGCCGTATGGCCGCAGTCGCCTACGCTCAACATCACCTTGACCGGACAATCGATGATTCGGGCCGATATCCGTGTTAATACGCCTACGGCCGTCGCCACGATCTCGCCATTGCTGAAGGGCGACGTGATATTTACGAATTTTGAAGCGGCAGTGATAGAGAAGGAGCAATCGACGCACGATGGCAGGTTCCTCTCCCCGCCGGAAGCGCTCGACGCGCTGCAGGCCTTAGGCTTCAACCTGCTGGCTCTATCCGATAATCATTCGTTTGATCTGAAGGTTCCGGGCATTCAGAACACCCTCCGGGAAGTAAAAAGCCGCAACCTGGCTCATGCCGGTATCGGGAACACGGTGGAGGAAGCCGCCGCGCCAGGTTATCTGCACACGCCGAAAGGCACGGTTGCGCTTGTAGGGATGGCATCAGGCCTGGTTGCGGAGGGAGGATCGGCCACGGCGACTCGGCCGGGCGTGAATGAACTGCGTATCGAAGCCGGCGGCAAGCCGAACGAATCCACGACTGTGCTCCCTGCCGAACCGGGGAACGAGCCGAACCCGGAGGACAAACAACGCATTCTTCAGAGCATCCGGGATGCCCACCAACGCGCCGACCTCGTTATCGTATATGAACACAATCACGTGTTTCTGAACAGGCCATTCGGGGATTTGTTCCGCGAAGAGTTACCTGAACGGTTAGCTCCAGCGGATTGGCTCAAAAAATGGACGCACGAAGAAATCGATGCCGGCGCGGATATCATCGTGATGCACGGCGCGCCTCTGATACATGGAGTGGAGATCTATCACAACCGGCCGATCTTCTATGATCTGGGCAACTTCATTTTTAATGTGCCGCCGGTAGATATACAGCTAGACGAACCCATTATCTGGGAAAGCGTGGTCGCGCATGTCGAATTCCAGGGGAAAAATCTGCAATCGATTACGTTCCAGCCGATCGCGATGAATAAGATTGGCCGAGGACAGCCCGACACTCAGGACGAGCACACGAATAATCTCTTCCTCCAAACTCGCGGCTTGCCAAAACTGGCGACAGGCGATCAAGCCCGTTATATCCTTCAGCGGCTGGCGGACACCTCACGGCCCTTCGGAACAATAGTGGCGGTGAAAGGCGATACGGCGGAGATCGAGCTGAAACGCGGCAATTAGAACGAATCGACACTTATCGCATCCTGACTCTGGAACGATCGGTGATCGATCATGGAATTGTCGGAATGTGCCCCAGGCAGCCCGCAAGATGCGCGCTTTGGAGCCAACGAATTCCAAGTAAGCGAAGTGGCTTGGGCTTCAGCCTTTGGGGGCTGGTTGGGGCACGATCGGGCCTTGCCCACACCAAAACCGCCACCGCGCTACAAACACCCACGGGAACCCGTAGTTCAGTGCGCCAAGAGATCCTTGAGAAAGCGCATCATCGCCACCTTGTATTCCTCATCGGCACGCACCTCCGAGGGGTTCTGCGGCTTCGTAAATGCATGCGCGGTGCCGCTGTAGAGGTTGACCTCGAAATCCACCTTGGCGGCGCGGAACTGCGAGATCACGGCGTTGAGTTCATCCATCGGCGCAACCGGGTCTTCGGCGCCGTGCAGGATAAGGACGCGACCCTTGATGTTCTTGGCGGCTACCGGAGCGAAGTCCCGGAAGGCGCCGTGCACCGAGATGAAGCCGAGCAGCGGCGATCCGGTTTCGATGAGCTCGATCCCCACTGTGCCCCCAAAGCAGTAGCCGACCGAGGCAAGCTTCGCCGGATCGACCATCGGCTGCGCCTTGAGGACATCGAATCCGGCCAAGGCGCGCGCACGCATCAGCGGACGGTCTTTGTCGTAGATCGTGATCAGCTCCGTCATCTCGGGAATTGACTTGGGCACCACGCCCTTGCCGAAAATGTCCTCCGCGAAGACCACATAGCCGAGCTTGGCAATCATCTCGGCATCCGCGAGGGTGCCCGCCGAGAAGCCGGACCGGTCATGGATCATCAACACACCAGGGCGCCGGCCTTGGACAGCGTCGTCATAGACGAGATAGCCGGACAGCGGCGTGTTGGCCTGCTTGTAGTCGATCCATTGGGTTTTCATGGCAGCTTGGGCCGCGCCAGCCAGCAGGATCATGGCTGCGGCGGCCAGGACGAAAAACACGAGGCGTGCGATTCTCATTGGCTCCTCCCGAATTGCATTTGTACAACCGCTGCATTGTCGCATTTTGGCAGCGCCCGGCAAGGCCCTTTTGTAGAAAGTGGGCTAATCAAGACTTGGCGATGGGTTTCGTCAACATCACCACGTATATCACGCATATTTAGCGAAAGGGCCTCCGCTGGCATATTCGTTGTGTCGATGGCAGGAGAAGCGTTTGCTGCGCAAGACAGAGGTCCCCATCGGAAATCTCGGAGATAGCCATTCAAGCGCCACCAAATTGATTTGAGTTGACGCGAGAAGCCATCGGACGTATGTTTCACTCACCGGTAGAAATTTCCACACTACACATGAGGTGAACTTATGCCAGCACGAATCCCCAATCATCGTCGCCCACGCGCAGTTGCAATCTTTCTCGCCCTGACGGCTCTGTCGCTCGCGGGTGTCACCGCCCGCTTGGGCATGGCTAAGACGGCACCCAAGCCCCCGAAGGCTGCGGCCGCCGCGGACGTCTCCACCGACGATCTCCAGCGGTCCCTCCGCCTGGATACCTATAAGATTCTGGCCGATAGCGGCGCGGCGCGCGGCGAAAACATTTACTTCTATAAATGTTGGATGTGCCACAACCAATACGCCAAGAGCGCCCCGTTATTGAAGGACATCTATCAGCGTGAGAACCTGACATCCGGTGATCCCGTAAATGACGACAACGTCACCGCCAAAATCAAAGAGGGCGGCGCCGGAATGCCCGCATTTCGCACAAGTCTTTCCGATGCGGACATTGCGGATCTGCGCGCGTATTTTCACTCGGCAAAATGCTGCGTGGAAGGCGAAAATCCGCCGGCGAACCCCTGGTATCGCGCGGAGACGCAGAAATGGCCGGTTCAAAGTGGCCTCACGGGCGGCGCCACTGGAATGGTGCGAATCGCCAGCGGAGATTCCCCCGAAGGCGTAGGCGTCCAGCTCGTCGCGCCGAACGGCGTGCGCACCACCGTATATACCAATGCGGAAGGCAAATTCGAATTCCCGAAGATGCAAGCCGGCTCATACACCTTGCGCATTCCAACCCCCGTCCCATTCAAGCCCTATCGGCGAGATTCGGTCCCGATCAATGGCGCTACGAAGCTCGACGACATCTCGCTGGAGAGGGTTGCCGACTCGGATAATCTGCCTTCCTCACCCGCGCTGGAGTCTCAGCTCAGCAGCGCGGAGCTCCTGTGGAACTTGCCGGGCACGGCCGAAGAAAAAGCAACGTTGCAGAAGAATTGCTCCGGATGCCATTCCTGGCAGCAGATTTTCAGGAATCGTTATGACGAGCATGGCTGGAGTCTGATTGTTGACCGCATGATGCATTTCAGCGGCACGGCGATTGCAGTCCGCAACAAGCCCATGTCCGCGCCGGACCCCGAATACAACCTCCTCGTCAAGTTTCTCTCGCGAGTCCGCGGTCCGGACGGAAAGGACGCGCCACTGCGCGTCTTCCCGCGCCCCCGCGGAGAATCGACGAGGGTCGTCGTTACGGAATACGAGCTGCCGCAGCAATTGCTCGCCCTTCACGATGCTACCGCTGACGGCCAGGGCAACATTTGGTTCACCAGTCACAAGACGCGCTACGTCGGCAAGCTCGATCCCAGGACGGGCATCGTGACGGAGTACACGATTCCCCTGACCCCAGGTTCCATGCCGGGAACGCACCACGCCGTCATCGACAAGAGCGGCATCGCCTGGATTTCGGAAAATTGGGCACATCAGCTCAACCGGCTGGATCCGCGGACCGGAGAGGTGAAGCAACTCCTCATCGAGAGTAAGACTCCCATCAATGCACCCAGTTTCGGAAATTTCACCCTGGACGCGGAGGGCTTTGTGTGGGATGCCCGCGCGGACAGGGTTGCGAAGCTCGATCCTACAACCGGCAAGGTCGTGAAGGAGTGGCCGCTTCAAGCAAACAGCAGCTACGACAACGCCATTTCTTACGACGGTAGGTATTGGGGGGGCAGCGGGCCGGCGAATTGGGGCAATACAGTCGAGATGCTGGACATTGAGACTGGAAAGATGCTGAATTTGAACAGCGGCGCTCACATGATGACTGCAAACCGCGGCGGGTTAGACCCCTTCGGAAATACGTGGTGGGGCGGAGCGGATGGCGCCCTGATCGAACTCAATGCGAAGGCAGCCCGAATTGAAGAATATTGGCCGCCGATTGCCCCGCATCCCTACACCGATTTCTACGAGGCCATGCCGGATAAAAACGGTGAGGTGTGGGCAGGCGTGCTGCACGGCCGGCAGATGCTTCGATTCGATCCCAAGACCAATCATTGGCGCGTCTATCAGATGCCAGAGCCATACTCGTATGACCGGCGAACCTATATCGACACCTCGACTCACCCGGCAACGGTCTGGTATGTCGACTACAATGGTTATTTAGTCCGCGTCCAGCCTCTCGACTAGGCGCCGTCGAAGGAAAGGCCGCAACTTTTCATGGGTGCGCTCCACCGGGCGTTTTTTGCCCCGCTACATGTGTGGTTTTCCGCCCGCTGCAACCTGAAATAATGCAATGAAACCGACGGGAGTTTTCGTGTGCCGGCGAGTCCATTCTTCGGCTGCGCGGTACTGATTGATGGGAAGACGGCGCCGAGTGTGGCGACCGTGAGAAGCAATGCATTTTTCATCTTACTCATTTTCATTTCCTAAGCCGCTCAGCCGGGATTTTCGCCGCGGACCTCTATCTCGCGCATCGTGCGATTCTCCTGCCCTCGACTCAATAAATTTGCAAGCAGACCAGGCCCAGCGGGGATCGTGGGCTTCTGGCAGCCAACTCCTGAGAAACACCTTTTCGGTAACTGAATTTGTACCGAACCCTTGACGCTAGCGCACCACTCCCCTAAGCTCCGAGTCCGACATGGCAAGGACCCACTACCCCGTCGACGCCGCGCTCGTGATGCGAGAGCTTTCGCGCGCGGACAGCAAGCTGGCGCGAGTGATCCGCCGGATCGGAAGCTTTCCTACCAAGAAGCAGAAACCTCAACCCCCGTTTGCGAGCTTGCTTCAGGCTATTGTCTACCAACAACTGGCGGGCAAGGCTGCGGCAACGATTTTTGGACGTGTGAAAGCACTTGGCGCCAGCGGGTTCCCCACGCCCGAGGAGATTTTGTCGCTGGACGAAACGAAAT
>WNGG01006002.1_pt1 | contig 20900 bp, 22 predicted proteins | sample 5400661 | NCBI WGS metagenome assembly WNGG01 (sample SAMN13153372, study PRJNA577476) | soil metagenome | isolation source: 100 cm soil or saprolite under Garry oak tree replicate 1 | place: USA:California | collected 2016-06-15
GCCGTCGGGCGCCGCGAGCCGACGATCGCGACCGCGAGGGCGTCACCGGGCTCCAGCGCGCCGCGCACCCATAGGATTGGGGGCGAAGGGATCGCGGCGAGCAGCGCGGGGTAACCGGGATCCTCTGGCCGGAGGAGATCGGGAGCTCGCATCGTGGCAGGGGTATAGCGCGTCGCCGGCGGCGTCAACGCTGCGGAACGGATACAGCCGTGGCTAGCGGGTGGCGCTGGAGCCGGAGCGGAGGAGGCCGCGCGCGCGCGTGGCGGCCTCGGACGACGGATACTCGCGCACGAGGCGCTGCCACGTCTGGTGCGCGCTCGCGGAATCGCGGAGGTACTGGTACGACATACCGATCTTCAGGAGCGCGTCGGCCGCCTTGGAAGTGTGCGGCCCCATCTCGGTAACCTTCTGGAACTCCGTGATCGCCTGACGATAGTCACGCTGGAGGTAGTACGCCTCGCCGATCCAGTACTGGGCGTTCGCGACGAGCGGGTGCCTCGGATACTTCGCGATGAAGTCGAGAAAATCGAGCACGGCCTGGCCGTGCTCGGCCGCGCGGAACATCACCAGCGCCGCGTTGTAGGCGACCTCCGGAGTCGTCGCGCGCCCCGCCGGCGTGAGGGGCTTTGGCACCACCGGAAGCGCGACCACCGGCGCCGGTGGCGGCGGCGCGGCCTGCGGCGCCGGAGTCGAGGCGACCTGCCGCGCCTGACGGAGCTCCTCTTCGGCGGCGTCGACGCGCGCGCGGAGCCGCCCGATCTCCGCCGTCGTCTCGCTGGCCTTCGCGCGCATCTCGGCGACCTGGGCCTGGAGCGTGCGGAGATCGGCCTGGGTGCGCGCGACTTCCTTGGTGGTCAGGGCTTGAACGTCGCGCAGCGCGGTCACATCGGAGCGGAGGGTGTTGACGTCGTCCTGGACCCGATAAAAGGAAGCTCGCGTCGCGCATCCCGTGGCCACGAGCGCCGCCAGCGCGAGCCCGAGGATTCGGATCATTCGGGCCGACCGTAGCACGCGCCGCTTCGCCAAGTCAATCGCCGGCGCCGAGCTCGACTGATCTCAGACCGATATGAGCTCAAGGGACCGTAGAAGAATGACTTCCACCTCTTCCCCCGTTTCGATCGCTGTATCGCCTGGCACGACGGCCAGCCCGTCGGCCCGGACCATCGAGCGGAGGATCGCGGAGCCCTGCTCGCCGGTCAGGCGTGCGCCGAATCCGCCGTTCAGCTGGGACAGCGTGACGCGTAGATAACCGCGCCGCGACCCGGGGTTGTCGATGCGCTCCAACGCCCGGCAAACGAGTCTGGGGCGCCCGACGCGCCGCCGTCCTGCGAGCGTGAGCAGCGCGGGGCGCACGAACAGCTCGAAGGTCACCATCGCCGACACCGGGTTCCCCGGGAGCCCGAACACCGGCCGCCGCCCGAGCGACCCGAAGGTGATGGGCTTGCCCGGTCGCATGGATACCCGCCACAGGTGGAGCCGTGCCCCCGCCCGCTCGAGGGCTGCGCGCACGTGGTCGTGGTCGCCCACCGAGACGCCAGCGGAGGAGACGACCACGTCGGCGTCTGCCGCGCGACGCACGCGCTCCTCGATCGCGTCGAGACGGTCGGGGACCACGCCGAGGCTCAGCGGAACGCCACCCGCCTCCAGCACCTGCGCCCAGAGGGAGTAGGTGTTGGTGTTCGGAATCTGTCCCGGGCGTGGCGTCGCGCCGAGGTCGGCGATCTCGTCGCCGGTCGAGAGGATCGCGACGCGCGGCCGCCGGTAGACGCGCGCCTGGGTCCGGCCGAGGGTCGCCAGCAGACCGATCTCCGCCGAGCCGAGCACGTGGCCGGGATCGAGCACACGATCACCGACGCGCATGTCCTCCCCCGCCGACCGGACGTACGCCCCCGGCGCCACGCGCCCGCGCAGCGCGACGCGGTCGCCGTCGGCGTCGACGTCCTCCTGGGGCACGACGGCGTCGGCACCTTCCGGCAGCGGCGCGCCGGTGAAGATCCGCGCGGCCTCGCCGACCGCGAGCCGTCGCGTCGGCATTCGTCCCGTCGCGATGTGCTCGACGACGCGCAGCGCGGCGCCCGCGCCGCTGTCGACGGCGCGCAGCGCATAGCCGTCCATCGACGAGTTGGCCCACGGCGGGATCTCGCGGTCGGAGACGACGTCTTCGGCGAGCACGCGTCCCAGCGCGCCGACGACGTCCACGGCCTCGGTCTCGAGCGGCCGCACGAACGCCAGAATCTGCGCGAGCGCCTCTTCGACCGTCAACACACCGGTACTCTACCACCCGCGCCGGGCGCGCGATGCACGGGAGCCCGGCGGGGGTGGTCGCCGGCGGTCGGGGGTGGGGTCGCCCAAGGAAATCCGTTGGCCCTACACGTGGCGAAGGCGTGCGCTGTCGATATGAGCAGGGCCGCAGCGACTCGCGGATTCGAGGAGCGCCACGGCTCCGCCGCGGCGCTTCCGAGCGTTGGGGGGTTTGGGGGGCCATTTCGGGGCCCCCCATGATTAGTGCCCGCCGGTGTGCGGCAGGTTGAGAACGGGCTTGAAGCGCCCCATGAACCAGCGACGCCCGAGCGCGAACAGCGCGACGAATCCGAGCGTGATCGCGACGTCTTGCGGTCCGACGGGCAGGCCGAGCGACGGTGACACGGACGGGAACGTGACGAGCACCCGTTCGAGGAAGATCGCGACGAGGCCGAAGACGGAGACGACGACGAGCGGCGCGTGACGCTGCGGCGGGCGGCCCGTGAGCCGCTTCAGGAGATACGCGAAGGGGATGAGCCAGCCGACCACCCACACCACCCAGGTGAGTGTCAGCCAGGGCTGGGCGAAGAAGCGCTGGACGAAGAACCGTGTCTCCACCGGCACGTTGCCGTACCAGATGACCAGATACTGCGAGAAGAAGAAGTACATCCAGAAGATCGACATCGCGAACTGTAGCTTCGCCACGTCCTGGACCGCGGCCGGCGGGATGGACGCGACGCCGCGCGCGTTGGCGCGGACCGTCAGGATCGACAGTAGGCAGAAGGTCGTGTACAGCGATGTCACGCAGAAGTAGCCGCCGAAGAGACCGCTGTACCATTTGGGGTCGAGCGACATCACGAGGTCGAAGCCCCAGAGCGAGACCGTGATGATCCAGAGGAAGAGCACGATGACCGCGAGCCGGTTGCGCCGAGCCCGGTCCATGGCGTTGCCGGGCGGCACCTCGTCGCGCAACAGCGCGCGCGCGAAGGCGTAGCACATCGTGAACAGCGCCGCGGCCAGCCCGAGCGTGCGCAGGATGAAGAACGGCAGGTTCAGCCAGAGCGCCTTCGCCGGCATCGGCGTCGCCACCCACGGATAGAGGCTCTGCCCCGCGGCAACGAGGATCACGAGGAGCACGAAGGCGGCCGGCAGGAAGCCGATCGTGGTGAGCGCGAGGCGACGCACGCTCGGCGACCAGCGCGCCTCGGTCAGCTGCATCATGCCGGCGATCGCGGGGCCCGTCACCGCGAGTCCCGACCAGAAGATCAGGTTCACCAGATAGATCGACCACGCGCGGGACGGGTCGCCCGAGACCGCGCCGAGAATGAAGGCCAGGGCACCGAGGCCCGCGAGGGCGCTCCACACGGCCGTCATGGCTTGGCCGCCAGCGACCGCAGGTAGTTCACGACGTGCCACGCCTCTTCCGACGACATGGCTTCGCCGTAGGCGGGCATCACCGCGCCACCGACGACGATGTAGCTGTGCCAGTAGCCGTCGGTCCGCAGCTTCTGGAGCGCGGCGTTCGTCAAGTCCGGCGTGGGAATGAACTTGGTCGCGACCAGGCCGGTGACGCCGCCCTTGGCCTCCGGCCCGTGGCACGGCACGCAGTAGATGCGGTACAGGTCGCGCCCGGTCATGACCGACCGCTCCGAGGATTTGACCGGGTTCGGCAGCTTGGCCGCGACGTCGCGCTGCTCCCTGGGAATGACGGCCTCGCCGTCCCGGGGCACGGCGCCCTTCGGCATCTCGAACACGCGCTCGCCGGGCACGATGCGCGCCGTCTGCGTCATGTTATGTGTCCAGCGGTAGACGATCGCGGATCCCATGAGCCCGGCGGAGCTCGCGATGATCAGCAGCACCAGCATGAAGACGTACTTCACGCCTTCACCTCCTCTGCGCCCGCATGCTGGAGGATCTCTCGAACCGATCCGCTCCGACCCGGCGCGCAGTGCACCGCGACGCCGAAGCGGTCGTCGGTGAACCGCGGATCGAAGGCCGCGCTGCGCCGGAACCGTGGCAAGCGTCCCAGCACGATCATCCCCAGGACCGTCGAGAGGCCCCCGAACAGGATCGTCAGCTCGAACGCGATGACGACGAACGGCGGGATCGAGGCGATCGGCTTGCCGCCGACCGTCAGGTTCCACACCATCGACGACCAGATCGTGAGGAGGAACCCCGACACGGTCCCGGTGAGACCGCCGATGAGCGTGAACAACCGCACGCGGCTCACCGGGCGGTCGCGCTCGAGCACGTCCTCGATCTCGTGCACCGGAATCGGCGTGTAGACCGTGAGGTCGTGGTAACCCTTGGCGCGCAGCTCCTCGAGGGCCCGCACCGTGGTGTCCACGTGCGCGAAGACGCCGACGACGGTCTCAGTGGTGGCCGCCAAGGCTCGCGTCCTTCATGGGCGGCGGCAGCGTCTCCTTGACCTCGACCACCGACAGCGCCGGCATGAGCTTGATGAACGAGAGGAACAGCAGGAAGAACCACGAGAAGCTGCCGATCACGATCATGGTGTCCGTCGGGGTGGGTACGTAGACGCCCCAGGCGTACGGCTCGAACGCGCGCCCGAGCGACGGGACGATGATGTTGAAACGCTCGAACCACATGCCGATCAGCACGAGGATGGAGACGACGTACAGCGCGACGGGGCTCGTCCGCATCCGCCTCGAGAACAACACGAGCGGCGACACGCAGTTGCAGAAGTACATCGTCAGGATCGCCCACGTGTAGCTCCCGGAGAACTTCCAGAAGAGCGACGTCTTCTCGAACTCGTCACCGCTGTAGAGCGACGTGAACAGCTCGCACGCGTAGAAGTACGTCAGGACCAGGCCGGTGACGAGGATGAGCTTCGCCATCGCGTCCAGGTGCTTCTCCTGGATGTAGGCGTAGAGGTTCCAGAAGTAGCGCATCGGCAGGACGAGGATGAGGACCATCGCGAAGCCGGAGAAGATCGCGCCGTCGACGAAGAACGGCGCGAAGAGCGTGGAGTGCCAGCCGGGAACCAGCGCCATCGCGAAGTCCCAGGACACGACGGAGTGGACGGAGAGCACGAGCGGCGTCGCCAGCGCGGCGAGCAGCCCGTAGGCGCGCCGGAAGTGACGCCACTGCGAGTCCGCCCCCTCCCAACCGAGCGCCAGCATCGCGTAGACACGCCGCCGCCAGCCCGCGGACTTGTCGCGGAGCGCCGCGATGTCGGGCACCAGTCCCACGATGAAGAACACGGTCGAGATCGACAGGTACGTCGAGATCGCGAAGACGTCCCAGACGAGCGGCGAGCGGAAGTTGGGCCAGAGGTAGCGCTGGTTCCAGTACGGCATGAGCCAGTACGCGAACCACATCCGCCCCGCGTGGATCATCGGAAAGAGGCCCGCGGTCAGGACGGCGAAGATCGTCATGGCCTCCGCGGCGCGGTAGATGGACGTCCGCCAGCGCGCGCGGAACAGGTACAGGACCGCCGAGATCAGCGTCCCGGCGTGGCCGATACCGATCCAGAAGACGAACGTCGTGATGTACATCGCCCACATCTGGGGAGCGCGCTTGCCGGCCATGCCCATGCCCCACCAGATCTGCCCCGCCCACGCGAGGAAGAAGCCGCTGAGGATCAGGCCGACAACGCACATCCACCCGAAGTACAGCCGGCCCGGCGCGTCGAGCGTCCGGAGAACGTCGCGCGTGACGTCGGCGAAGCTCGGCGTCGGCGGATGGCGGTCCCGGGCGACGCTCACGCGTGCCCCCGCAGGACCTTCTGGAGATAGGTGACCGAGGGTCGCGTGCCGAGCTCCTCGAGGGCGTGGTACGCCCGCGGGGAGCGCGCCTGCCTGGTGACCCGGCTCGCCTCGTCCTTGAGGTTGCCGAAGGTGATCGCGCGTGTCGGGCACGTCTGCTGGCACGCGGTGAGGATGTCGCCGTCCCGGACGCTCCGCTTCTCGTCGCGCGCGCGGTCCTTGCCGGCCAGGATGCGCTGGATGCACATCGTGCACTTCTCCATGATCCCGGCCTGGCGTACGGTGACGTCGGGGTTGAGCTGGACCTCGAGCGGGGCGGGCAGGTCGTAGTTGAACCAGTTGAACCGGCGCACGGTGTACGGGCAGTTGTTGCCGCAGTAGCGCGTGCCGACGCAGCGGTTGTAGACCTGCCCGTTCAGCCCTTCCTCCGTGTGATAGGCGGCGAACACCGGGCAGACAGGCTCGCACGGCGCGACCTCGCAGTGCTGGCAGAGCATGGGCAGGAAGAAGTTCTGCGGATGATCCGCCCTGCCCTCCGCCCAGCGCTCGATGCGGATCCAGTGCAGCTGGCGGCCGTAGGCGGCGTCGGCCTTGCCGACGACCGCCACGTTGTTCTCGGCCGCGCATGCGACGACACACGCCTGACAGCCCACGCACGCGTCCACGTCGATCGACATACCCCAGCGGTAGCCGGGGTACACCTTGTCGGCGTACATGCTGGACCCCGCGTGCTCGGGCTCCTGCCCGCGGAGCGCCGGCTCGCGGGCCGCGCGCAGGTCCACGTGCTGCGCCAGCTCCCTCGGACCCTGGTCGTGCGTGGCCTGTAGCACGGCGAGGGGCCGCCGGGCGCCCGTCCTCGTGAGCGTCACCCGCACCGAGACGAACGCGGCGCCGCCCGACGCCGGATCGGCCGACGGTCCGAGCAGCGCCATCGGGTTCAGCGGCGTCGGCGGCGCCGCGACGTAACGCGGGACGTGATAGGCGGCGTACCGGTGGCCGATCGGTATCGCCACGGCGCCGGGATGGAGCGTCGTCGACACGTAGGCCGGCAGCTCGATCACGCCGTGGGGCGACGTCACGCGAACGACGTCGCCGCGCGCGATGCCGAGCCTCGCGGCGGCGGCCGCGGGCACCTCGACCCACGCGTCCCACGCGATCTGGGTCATCACGTCCGGCGCCTCCCAGAGCCACGAACGGCTCGCGGAGCGACCGTCGTACATCCGGATGGACGGATAGGGCAGAAGCACGAGGCCGGCCGCGTCGCCCTCGAGCTTCGGCGGGGCGGCGTCGACGGGCGCGGCCTTCGCGGCGACCGAGACGGTGGGCGCGTCCTTCCAGGCACCGCCCTGACGGAGCGCGGCGACCCAGTCCCCCTTCACGAGCGCGTCCCACTGGCTCCTGAGATGCTGCTCGGCCGAGGCCCACGGCAGGGGCCCCTTGCCTTCCTCCGTGCCGAGCACCGTGCGCCCGACCGCGAGGAGCACGTCCCCTATCTGGCGCGCGTCGCGGATCGGCTTCATCGTCGGCTGCATGAGGCCGGTCACGCCCTCGCGCGCCGCGTAGTCGCCCCACGACTCGAGCCAGTGCGTGTCGGGCAGCACGAGATGCGCGAGCGCCGTCGTCTCGTCCGGCTGATTCGCGAAGCTGACGACGAGGGGGACCTTGGCAATCGCCGCCGCCGCCTTGAGCCCGCCGGGAAGCGTGAAGGCCGGATTGACGCCGGGCCCGAGCAGCAGCACCTCGATCTCACCCGCCGCCATCGCCGCGACGAGCCGCGCGACGTCGGCATACGGGGTGACGCGCGAGAGGGCGGCATCCGGACCGAAGCGGACCGTCTTACCGACGTTGCCGGCGGCCGCGTTGAGCAGCGCGATCGCCGCCTGCGCCTGCGTCGCGTTGACGCCACTCACACCGGCGCCGCCCCCGATCGCCAGCCCCGGCTTCGCCTTGCCGAAGGTGTGGGCGACGTGTTTGAGCGTCTCGAGCGCGACCCCGCTGTCCTCGGCGACCTTCGTCGGCTCGACCGAGGCGACCACTCCCGCGTACTGCCGGTCGACGAGCCCCTCCTCCACCATCAATTTCAGAACGGCCAGCGCCACCGCCGCCTCGGTGCCCGGCGCATTGCGCACCCACTCGTCGGCGTTGGAGGCCGTCATCGACTGGCGCGGCTCGATGTGGATGAAGGTTCCCGCCCGCCCGTCGCGCAGCGTGTGCATCCGGGCGAAGCCGCGCGTGGCGCCGACCGTGGAGAGCCAAGTCTCCAGGAAGTCGGCGCCGAACGACAGCACGACCTCGGCGTCCTCGAGCGCGTAGTACGGGATCGCGTCTCGGCCGAAGACCAAACGGTTGGCGGCGCGGATCGCCTCGTAGCCGAACGGCTCCAGCGTCACGCGCGCGCGCGTGCCGAGAGTCTGGGTCCAGCGGTCCAGCAGCGCACCGAGACTCCCCGTCTCGAGCTGGGTGACGAGCGCGACCCCTTGCCCCTGCTTCGCCGCGCGGAGGCCGCCGACCTTGTCGGCGACGAGCTTGAGCGCGTCGTCCCACCCGATCGGCTTGAGCGCACCGCCGTCGCGGCGCTGCGGACCCGCGAACCGGTCGGGGTGATAGAGCCCCTGCAGCGCGGCCTGGCCACGGATGCAGAGCGCCCCGCGGTTGACCGGATGGTCGGGATTCCCCTCGAGCTTGACGATCCGCCCTTCGCGGTTCCGTGCCAGCACCCCACAGCCCGCCGGGCACTCGCGGCAGACCGTCGCGAACCACGACGCGACGCCGGGCACGAGCTGCTCGTTCGGCACCACGAGCGGCAGGATCTTCTCGCCGGCGTCCTGGCATCCGCCCGCCGCGGCGGTCGCGCCCGTCGTGGCGACGATCTTGAAAAAGTCCCGTCGGTTCATGCGGTCTCCACGGCCATTCGTAGACTCGCCTCATCGCTCGGAAGCGCTTCGGCTCGCACGGCCATTCTCAGACTCGCCTCATCGCTCGGAAGCGCTTCGGCTCGCACGGCCATTCTCAGACTCGCCTCATCGCTCGGAAGCGCTTCGGCTCGCACTCCCATCAGTGGTGGCACGCCACGCAGTCGAGTGGCGCGTGGGCGCCGCGCGCGGCGTTCTGCGAGCGATGGCAGTCGACGCACCAGCCCATCGTGAGCGACGGCGGCGCGGGCCGGAAGCCTGCGACGTTCAGCAGGTCGTTGACGACACGCGGTCCAGTCTGGGCATTGGCCGTCGTCATCGTCTCGACCGGCCCGTGGCACGTCTGGCAGGCGACGCCCGCGCGCACGTGCGGCTTGTGCGGGAAGTGCGTGAACTCCGGAAGCTTGAAGATGCGCACCCACGGGATCGGATCCCGCCGCGCGCCGTACTCCGCGAGCTTCTTGATCTCCGGCTTGTCCGCGGCCGTGAGCTTGTGACAACCAAGGCACCGCTCCACCGACGGTACCCCGGCGTACTCCGAGCGCCGCGCGTCGGCGTGGCAATACTGGCAGTCGATCTTGTACGTCTGCGCGTGGACGTTGTGGGGGAAGTTGATCGGCTGGATGGACGGCCGGGCCTGCGCGGGCTGCCGACTCCACGACGAGACTGCCAGGAAGAGGAGCACGGCCAGGAGCACCACGCCCAGTGCACCCACGCCCGTCTTCGCGCTCATCGACAGTCGGACACCCTCCTGGCGCTCGGGGTTGCTGACGAAAGATATCAGGTGCGTCCGGACCAGTCAATAAAACACCCGGCCGCGGCGCGCTCAAACGGTGCCGAGGGCCTCGGTCGCCGCCCGGGCGGCAGCGTCGACATCCGCTTCGGTGTGGGCGAGCGAGACGAACGCGGCCTCGAACTGCGAGGGCGCCAGATACACACCTCGCTCGAGCATGGCCCGGAAGTAGCGGCCGTAGCGCTCCGTGTCCGAGCGCTTCGCCGAGGCGTAGTCCGTGACCGGTCCGGGCGTGAAGAACCCGGTGAGCATGGAGCCGACACGGTTCACCGTGACGGGGACGCCGTGCTTGTCGGCCGCGCGCCGGATCCCCTGCTCCAGCCGCGCGCCGAGCGCCTCCAGACGGGTGTAGACCGCGGGATCCCTCAGCGCGCGCACCGTGGCGAGGCCGGCGGCCACCGCGAGCGGGTTGCCCGAGAGCGTGCCCGCCTGATAGACGCCGCCGAGGGGCGAGACGTGCTCCATGATCCGGCGCGCGCCGCCGTAGGCGCCCACCGGTAGCCCGCCGCCGATGATCTTGCCGAGGCACGTGAGGTCCGGGCGCACCCCGTACCGGCCCTGCGCGCCGTCGAAGGCCACGCGGAAGCCCGTGATCACCTCGTCGAAGATCAGGAGCGCGCCGTGGCGCGCCGTCTCCTCGCGGAGCCCCTCGAGGAATCCGGCCCGCGGCGGCACGACGCCCATGTTTCCGGCGACCGGCTCGACGATCACCGCGGCGATCTCGCCGCCGCGCCGCCGGAAGAGGTCGCGCACGGCGTCGAGGTCGTTGAACGCCACGGTGAGCGTGAGGGCGGCGAGCACCCCGGGCACGCCGCGGCTGTCGGGGACGCCGAAGGTCGCGCCGCCCGAGCCCGCCTTCACGAGCAGGCTGTCGGCGTGGCCGTGATAGCACCCTTCGAACTTCACCAGCACGTCGCGGCCCGTGGCGCCCCGCGCGACGCGGATCGCGCTCATCGCCGCCTCGGTCCCGGAGGAGACGAGGCGCATCATCTCCATCGACGGATACGCGCGCGTGACGAACTCGGCGAGCTCCACCTCGCCCGGCGTCGGCGCGCCGTAGCTCGTGCCGCGCGCGGCCGCCGCCGCGACCGCCTCGACGACTCCGCTCGGCGCGTGCCCGAGGATCAGCGGCCCCCACGAGCCGACGAAGTCCACGTACGAGCGGCCGTCGACGTCCCAGAGGCGCGCCCCCTCGCCGCGCGCGACGAAGAACGGGTCGCCGCCGACCGCGCGGAACGCGCGGACGGGGCTGTTGACGCCGGCGGGGATGACCCGCTGCGCGGCGGCGAAGAGCCGCCTCGACTCGGACATCTCGCTCATCGCCCCGACGCCGCCGAGGTCGTCACGCCCTGCCGATGGACCTCCACGAAGTCCCGGGCTTCGGCGTCCCACCGGAAGGCCGCGAACTCCCCCGCGCGCCCCCCGTTCACGGCGAACACGACGTAGGTCGCGCCCGTCCAGATCGGCTCGCCGAGCGGCGCCGGCGCGGCCTGCTGCCGGTCGGTCGGCGAGAAGTACGCGCCGACGTCGGGATGCGAATGGTAGATGACGGCCACGTCGAACCCGCCGCGCGCGAGCTGGTCCATCCTGTCGTGATCGGCCTTGCCGACGTAGTACGCGTTGGCGCCGGTGCGCGGAAAGCGCTTCGGGTCCATCCGGTGCATCTCGTCCTGGGCGTTCTTGAAGCGCAGCAGGCTCCGCTCGTCGCCGTGCGCCATCACGACGCCGCAGCACTCGTTGGGGTACTCCGTCTCGGCCTGCAGCCGGATGGCCTCGATCTCGTCCGCGGTCAGGATCACGCGGGCCCCTCGCCCCCCGCCAGCGCCGGGATGATCGCGACCTCGTCGCCGTCCTCGAGGCGCGTGTCGAGGCCGTCGATGGACTCGTTGTTCACGAAGACGTTGATGTGATGGTGGATCTCGCCCTGTTCGTTCCGCACGAGCCCCTTGAGGCCGCCGTACGCGTGCTCGAGCTCGTCGAGCAGCGAGCGCACGTCCGCCGCCGCGACCTGAACCCGGTCGCGATTGCTCGTCGCGCGCCGAAAGGGCGTCGGAATGTAGACCGTCACCGGCATAGCGTTCTCCCGCTCCCGTCAGCCGACGCTGAGATACCGCTCCCCCGTGTCGGGGAAGACCGTGACCACGACCTGTCCGGGCCCGAGCTCGGCGGCCACTTCGCACGCCGCGAACGCCGCGGCGCCCGACGAGATCCCCGCGAGCAGCCCCTCCTCCCGCGTCAGCCGTCGCGACCACGCGATCGCGTCCTCGTCCCTGACCTGCACGACGCGGTCGATGATGTCGCGATTGAGCACGCCGGGCACGAACGAGGCGCCGATGCCCTGGATGCCGTGGGGGCGCGCCCGGCCGCCCGAGAGTACCGGAGACTTCGCGGGCTCGACGGCGATCACCCGGACCCCCGGAATCTTCGCCTTGAGCACCTCACCCACGCCCGTGAGGGTCCCGCCGGTGCCGACACCGGCGACGAAGGCGTCGAGCCGCCCGCCTGTGGCCTCGAGGATCTCGAGCGCCGTGGTCCGCCGGTGGATCTCCGGATTCGCTGGATTCTCGAACTGCTGCGGCATGAGATAGTCGGGATGCGCCCGTACGAGCTCCTGCGCCGCGAAGACCGCGCCCGTCATCCCCTCGATGGCGGGCGTGAGGTGGAGCTCGGCGCCGAACCGCGCGAACAACCGTTGGCGCTCGACCGACATGTCCTCCGGCATCGTGAGGATGAGCCGATAGCCCTTCACGGCGGCGACCATCGCGAGCCCGATACCGGTGTTGCCGCTCGTCGGCTCCACGATCGTCCCGCCGGGCCGGAGCGCGCCGCGCCGCTCGGCATCCTCGATCATCGCCACCGCGATGCGGTCCTTGACGCTGCCGCCGGGATTGCGCGACTCGACTTTGGCCAGCACCGCTCCGCCCCCCGACTTCGGCAGCTTCGCGAGCCGGAGCAGCGGCGTCCCGCCGACGAGATCGAGAACCGAGCCCGCGATGGTCATATGTGGTACATCGGCCGCGCCGCGCCGCGCCGCTCGCGCGCGCGCGCCGCCAGCTCGCCGAAGGTCAGTCGGTCGACGACCTTCGACACGGCCTCGGCGATCTCCTCCCAGAGCTCGGCCAGGTCGTGCGCCTCCGAGTGGCCGCGGGCGTGCACCGTCACCTCGAACGGCGCCCCGCGTCCCTCGACGGCGCGCAGCACCACGCCCACCGTGATCTCGTCCGGGGGCTTCGTCAGGTGATAGCCGCCCGACGAGCCCCGCTTGGAAACGAGCACCCCCGCGCGGCGCAGGGCGAGCAGAACCTGCTCGAGGTAGCGCTGCGGGATCCCCTGCCGCGCGGCGACTTCCTGGATGGGGATGAGACCCCGGTCGTGGTGCAGGGCGAGGTCGAGCACCGCCTTGATCGCGTACTCACCCCGGGCCGAGATGCGCATCGCGCTCAGCGCGTCCCCAGCCGGCCGCGCTCGAGCAGCCGCGCCGCGTCCTTGGCGAAGTAGGTGATCACCACGTCGGCACCCGCGCGCCGAATCGCGGTCAGGGCCTCGAGCATGGCGCGCTCCTCGTCGAGCCAGCCCAGCCGGCCCGCGGCCTTGATCATCGCGTACTCGCCCGAGACCGAGTACGCGGCCAGCGGCACACCGAACTCCGCCTTCGCACGCGCGATGACGTCGAGGTACGGCAGCGCGGGCTTCACCATGACGATGTCCGCCCCCTCGTCGAGATCGAGGGCGATCTCGCGCATCGCCTCCGCCGCGTTGGCCGGGTCCATCTGGTACGAGCGCCGGTCGCCGAACTGCGGCGCCGAGTCGGCGGCGTCCCGGAAGTGCGCGCCAGCAGCTCGAGCGTCGGGTCGTTGCGCACGCTGCCGTCCTCGACGACGCCGCAGTGGCCGTGACTCGTGTACTGGCAGAGGCACACGTCGGTCATGACCAGCAGGTCCGGGACTGTGTCCTTCACCGCCCGCACCGCCTGCTGCACGATCCCGTCCTCCGCGTACGCCTCGGAGCCCCGCGGATCCTTGGCCGTGGGCAGCCCGAACAGGAGCACGCCGGGTATCCCCATGCCGGCCGCGTCCTTGGCCTCCTTGACGAGCTCGTCGACCGACACGCGCGCCTGGCCGGGCATCGAGTCGAGGGGCTCGCGCACGCCACGGCCGTGAACCACGAACAGCGGATAGATCAGGTCGTCGATGGCGAGCGTCGTCTCCCGCACGAGCGCTCGGAACAGTCCCTTCTCCCTCAGCCGCCTCGGACGAAACATGGGCGCCATCACTCATTCCTCCTTCCCCGCCGACGAGGCGCGCGCGCGAAGTACTCGGTCAGCGCGCGCGCGAGGGCGGGGATGGTGTATTCGGTCGGCATGATGTCCGTCGCGAGGCCGTACTCGGCGGCCGTCGCGGCGGTGATCGGGCCGATGGAGGCGACGACGACGCGCCCGAGCCACGCACGCCGCTCCTCCTCGGTGAACAGCTCGGCGAAGTTCCGCGCGGTGGACGAGGACGTGAACGTCACCGCGTCGATCGCGCCGCCGGCGAGGGCCTCGCGCAGGCGCGCCGCGGTGGACTCGACCCGACGGGTCGCGTAGGCCGGTACCTCCGACACCGACGCGCCGCACCGCTGGAGCTCGACCACGAGAATGTCGCGCGTCTGCGCCGCGCGGGGAAGGAGCACGCCGTCGCCGCTCCTGACCAGGTCCCGCAGCCGCGCCACCAGCCCCTCGGCGCGATACTCGGCCGGGACGATCTCCGGTCGGACGCCGTGCTCGCCGAGCGCGTCCGCGGTCGCCGGACCGATCGCCGCCACCCGGCGCGCCGCCACCGCCGACCACGCGAGCCCGCGCGCGGCGAGCCGTCGGTCCACCATCTGGACGCCGTTGACGGACGTGAAGATCACCCAGGCGAACGAGTCGATCCGGTCCAGCGCCTGGTCCAGCGGTTCCCACGAGGGCGGCGGGCCGATGACGATCGTGGGCGCCTCGAGCACGCGCGCGCCCGCCGTCTCGAGCAGCTGCGTGAAGCGCTGCGCCTGGGCGGCGGCACGCGTGACGACGACCGTCCGCCCCTCGAGCGGCCGCGCGGTCAACGGATTGAGTCTGGTGCTCATTTGTCTTCCTGGGGGCCCCGATATGGCGCCCGACGCAGGCTCGCCTCGGCCGTCGAACGGCCCCCGGCTTCGCACTCCCACACCCCCGGCGCTCGGACGCGCCCCGGCAAAGCCGTGGCGCGCCTCGGGGCCGACACAGAATGTCTCATCGCACGACCGGATTGAGGGCGCAGACGGTCGCGGCGCCGCGACCGAGCAGCGTCTCCGCGACACGCCGGCCGAGCGCTTCTGCCTCGCCCGCGGGTCCCACCAGGCGCTCGCGCAGCACCTCGCGCCCGTCCTCGCTCGCCACGAAGGCGTCGACCGAGAGGCGGTCGCCCTCGAGACGCGCGTGCGCCGCCATCGGCGTCACGCACGAGGCGCCGAGTCGCGCGAGGTACGCCCGCTCGGCGAGCGCGGCGACGCGTGTGGGCATGTGGTCGAGCGGTGCGAGCGCGGCCAGCGTCGTCCGGTCGTCGCCCCGGACCTCGATCGCCAGAATCCCCTGTCCCACCGCCGGCACCCAGACGCCGGGCGCGAGCGCCTCCGCGTGCGCCGGGACCACTCCGAGCCGTCTCAGCCCCGCCGCCGCGAGGACGATCGCCTGAAACGCCCCCTCCTCGAGCTTGCGCAGACGCGTGTCCACGTTTCCGCGGATCGGCTCGACGGCGAGGTCGGGCCGGAGCGCCAGCGCCAGCGCGCGGCGCCTCGGGCTCGAGGTGCCGAGCGTCGCGCCGGGTCCGAGCGCGTCGAAGCCGCCCGGCCCGCGCCCCACGAGGACGTCGCGGGGATCTTCGCGCTCGGGGAACACGGCGAGGACGAGCCCGTCCGGCGTCTGGGCCGGCAAGTCTTTGAGACTGTGCACCGCGACGTCGATGCGCGCGTCGAGGAGCGCCTCCTCGATCTCGCGCACGAAGAGCCCCTTGCCACCCACGGCGGCCAGGCGCGCCTCGGCGAGCCGGTCACCCTCGGTGCGCAGCGGCACGACTTCCACAGCCAGCCCGGCGGCTTCGAGACGCCGGGCGACCGAGCGCGCCTGAGCCTGCGCCAGCGCCGAGGCCCGCGTCCCGATGCGCATCAGGCGCGCCTCCCCAGACCGAAGAGCTCGTGTACCAGCTCGAGCCACGAGCGGGGCGCTCCGGCGCGCGACGACTCGCGTAGCTTGGTGACGGGCGTGTGCAGGATCTTGCTGACGATCGCGGAGGACACGGCCTCGATCGCCGCGCGCGTCTCCGGCGTGGCGTCGGGCAGCCGGGCGAGGGTCTTCTTCACCTCACCGAGCCGGATCTCCTCCAGCCGCTCGCGCAGCGACACGATCGTCGGGATCACCTCCACGTCGCCCAGGCGCGCCTGGAATTTCGCGACCTCGCGCTCGACCAGAGCCTCGGCGCGCTGCGCCTCTCGCGCGCGCTCCCGGAGGTTCGCGTCCACCACCTGCTTCAGGTCGTCGATGTCATAGCGGTACACGCCGTCGAGCGTGTTGACGGCCGCCTCCACGTCCCGCGGTACGGCGATGTCGATGAAGAAGAGCGGCCGGGCACCCCGGCCGTGGAGCGCCCGGCCAACCGCGTCGCGCGTGATGAGGGGCTCGGGCGCGCCGGTCGACGTGATCGCGATATCGACGGAGGCCAACGCCGCCCCGAGCTCGTCGAACGGCACCGCGGTCCCCGACAGGGCCCGCGCCAGCTCTTGCGCGCGCGCCCACGTGCGGTTGACGACGTAGATCGGGTACGCCCCCTGTTCGACGAGATGCCGCGCCGCGAGCTCGCTCATCTTGCCCGCGCCGAGCAGCAGCACGGCCTTGCCGTCGAGCGTGGTGAAGATCTTGCGCGCCAGCTCGACGGCGGCGAACGACACCGAGACCGCATGGCGCGCGACCTCGGTCTCGGTCCGGACCTTCTTCGCGACGTTGAAGGCCTGCGTGAAGAGGCCGTGCAGCGCCGGCCCGACGGCCTCGCACGACTGGGCCAGCGCGAAGGCGTCCTTGACCTGACCGAGGATCTGAGGCTCGCCGACCATCATCGAGTCGAGGCTCGAGGCGACGCGGAAGGCGTGGCGGACGGCCGCGTCCTCCACGTGCGTGTAGAGGAGCGGCTCGATGGACCCCGGGTCCACTCCCCGCTGGCGACAGAGATGCCGGAAGGCCACCGACCGGGCTTCGCCCGCCACATCAGTGACGCCGTAGACCTCGACGCGATTGCAGGTGGACAGGATCACCACCTCGCGCACGACGCCGGTGGCCTGGATGTCACGCAGCGCCTCGCGCAGCTTGTCCTCCTCGACGGCGAGCCGCTCGCGCAGCTCGACCGGGGTGTTCTTGTGCGAGAGCCCGGCGACGAAGAGCGCCATCAGGAGGCGTCCATGGCGCGTGCCATCAGGGCGCGTGCCATCAGGAGGCGTGCCTGCCCGGCAGGAACAGGCCGACGCCCAGCGTGAGCACCAGCGCGGCGAAGCCGAGGACGGCGAAGTACGCGGCGCGCCGGCCGCGCCAACCGCCGGCGGCACGCCCGGCGAGCGTCCCCGCGTAGATCGCCCACGCGACGAACGAGAAGAGCGCGAGCGGGTCGAAGGCGAAGAGACTGCCCCAGGCGGTGCGCGCCGACACGGCGCCGAGCAAGAGGCCGACGGTGAGAAACGGGAATCCGAGCGCGAGGGCGCGGTACGTGAGCCGGTCCAGAGTCTCGAGCGGCGGCAGCCGATAGTAGAACGCCCCGGGGCGCCGCGCCTTGAGCTGACGCTCCTGCAGGAGATACATCACCGCGCCGGCGAAGTTCAGCACGAAGGCGGCGATGCCGATGAGCGCGAGCGCGATGTGCACCCAGATCCACGTCTTCCCGAGCGCGGGCTCGAGCGACGCGGCGGGGGTGGCGTTGGCCTTGACGCTGAGGATCAGCACGACGGGCAACACGAAGGCGCCGAGCACCCGCACGCCCGTCTGACGCTCGGCGATCATCTCGATCAGCACGACGACCCACGCCGCCACCGACACGGCCTCGCCGAGGGTACCGAGCGGCGGCCGGCCGAGCTCGACGGCGCGGACGACGAGCGCCAGCGTGTGGCACGCCCAGCCGGCGAGCGTCGCAAGCGAAGCGAGACGATGGATCAATTCCTGCCGCTGCACGAGGTGGGCGAGCGCCAGCCCCGTGGCGCAGATGTAACCGATAACCGCCAAGTTCAGCAGAAGGCCGTGCATAGTCTCAAAAAGTCAAGTGTGCCGAGAGTTTACCACAATTCCGATGCGGTATTCGGTGACCGCGTCGGGCCGTCAGGAGCCCTTCGCGAGCTGGATCGGCACCGGCACCGCCCGCCAGTAGCCCTGGCGCTGGGCGACGAGGTCGAAGTGGGGCGAGCCCCAGTCCTCGACGAGCGGCGGTCCCCCGTTCCAGCGGGTTCGCCGATCGAGCTCCTTGAGGTAGGCGCGGCAATCGGTGCAGACGACGATCGCGTATCCCTCCTCGCGCTCGCCGGGGTCCAGCCGGACCATGGGTTTGCCGCCCTCGACACCGCAGAAGGGACACCGGAGTCGCGCAAAGCTCCACGCTCCACCGCAGAGATGGCACGCCAGTCGGCGCTGACCGCCTTCGCCGAGGTCTGCGAAGCCGGCCGGAGCACCGCAAAAGGGGCAGACGCCGAGCATCCAGACGCCTTCCGTGCCGTGTTCGCGGCACGGCGAAAAATACGCCTCCAGTACCGGCCGCAGCGCGGCACACCCGAGGACACCGACCCACTCGGGCTCGAGGCCGCTCTCGCGCTCGGCCGAGCCGTCGCCCAGACGGCCCTTCGCCGGGAGGAAAGCGGCGAGCCCGATCGTCCCGCGATCCCACGCTTCGGCCAGGCGCTGGAACCCCGGGGCGAGAGACTCATCGACCGGGACCAGAAGCTCCATGATCGAACCCAGCAGGTCCTCGATCTCGGGCGGAGCCACCGCCACGGGCGCCTCGGCCAGGAGCGGGACGCCACGCTCCCAGCGCGATCGGCACTCAGCCGCGCTCCAGTCGAGCGCGTGCAGTCGCTGGGGCGTCCAGCCAGCCCACGCTTCCAGAATCGCGCCACACAGGGCGAGGCTTTCGCGAAACGCCGGGCGCCGACGGAGGAGATCGCTCCAGGGCTCTCGCAGGTCCAGGGCGGTCACGAAGCCAGCCGAATCGAGCGCAGAAACAAAAGGGGGCCCGTGCGGGCCCCCTCCCGATCCGGCGTCGGACGCCCGATCAGGACTGGACCGACATCAGTACGACGTAACGGAGAAGGAAGCCTCCGGCCAAGACCAGGATCGCCGAGAGGGCGCCCAAGGCCTTCACGCGGTGGCCGGCGAAGTCGAGGATCAGCGGCAGCACGAGGCCGACGCCGACGAGCCCGCCCCAGAAGAGCGGCGCGAAGTGGCCCGAGGTGATCGGCGCGGCCGCCGAGCCGAGCAGTCCGAGGAACCCCGCGAGCAGCGCGAGCTCGATGAGCATGGAGTAGCGGTCGCCGCGCTTCACCTTCTCCCACCCTTCCCCGCCCGATTTGCCGATGAGGAACATGATCAGCGAGATCGCCGCCATGCCCGTCGAGGCGCCCGAGGCCAGGAAGAGGGCGCCCATCAGCCGCGCCTCGGTCCAGAAGGGTACGGCGGTCGCGCTCAGCAGCACACCGGTGTAACTCGCCAGGAAGAAGCCGAAGAGCATGCCGATGAGCCCGATCTTCCGGCGCACCGATTCGAGCGCCGGCGACGTCGAGAAGCTCAGGACCGACGACACGAACGTGAATGCGCCGAAGACGCCCACCGCCCAGGCGCCGATGGACATCGGATCCCAGAACTTGAACTCCCGCATCATGTTGAAGAACCGCATGGGTACGCCGAGGTCCGCGATGAGGAGCGCGCCACAGAGGCCGACGAGCGGCAACGACAACAAATAGCCGGCGCGCGCGACTCCCCGGTCACGCGACGACCCGAAGTTGTCGGCGATCGCCGCGGTGAAGTACGCACCGCCGGCGATACCGCCGAGGAAGAAGTACCAGACGATCATCATCTCCCAGCCGGGGGTCTTAGTCATGCTCGGCCCCCTTGCCGCGATCGCGGAAGGCGAGGAGCGCCCCCAGACCCACCACGACCGCCGAGCCGATGGAGAGCAGCGAGTCGACGATGACGTGGCGCTGCGGGATCTTCGGGTTGTCGGGCAGATGGTACGCGGCGGGCTTCGCGAGCAGCAGGAAGAATGCGTTCAGCCCGTTGAGGAAGCCGCCTGAGTCCGCGCCGTAGAGCTGAGCCTCCTTGAACCCCATGCCCTTCAGCTTCTCGACACGCTTCTGCGCCTTCGCGACGAGCTCGTCGCGGAAGCCGAACTGGATCGACTCCGTCGGGCACGCCTTCGCGCACGCCGGCCCGAGCCCGTTGTGGATCCGGTCGTTGCAGAACGTGCACTTCTTCGCCGTACCGCTCTTCTCGTTGAACGCGACGACGCCGAACGGACACGACGACACGCAGTACCGGCACCCATTGCAGACGTCCTGGTTGATGTTGACCGTGCCGTACTCCGTCCGGTAGATCGCGCCGGTGGGGCAGGCGTTGAGGCACCCGGCGTCCGCGCAGTGTTTGCAGACGTCCGACATCAGGAGCCACGCGAGGTCGCCGTTCGGCTTGGCGCCCGGCTCCTCGATGAACCTCACGAGCCGATAGGTCTGGTCGGTGAAGTGGGCATGGTTCTGATAGCCGCCCGTCCACTCCGGCACCTCCAGGCCGAGCTCGTTCCACTGTTTACACGCGACCTGGCACGCGCGGCAGCCGATGCAGAGGGATGTGTCCGTGAACATCGCGAGCGTGCGGGCCATGGCTAGACCACCCCCTTCTTCACGTTACAGAGGAAGGCTTTGGTCTCCTGGATGTAGACGTTGGGGTCGCCCACCGTCGCCGAGAGGTCGTTGGTGATGTCGCCTTTGCTACCCGGCAACTCATCGACGCCCTTCCAGCCCCAGTGCCACGGCACGCCGATCTCATGGACCGTCTTGCCGTTGATGACGAAGGGCTTCAGGCGATTGGTCACCATGGCGGCGACGTGCACCTTGCCGCGGGGAGTGACGACGGTGACTTTCTCGCCGTTCTGGATGCCGAGCTCCTTGGCGAGCTCGTGGCTGATCTCGGCGAAGTGCGACGCGAACAGCTCGGCG
>WNGG01008122.1_pt1 | contig 20897 bp, 19 predicted proteins | sample 5400661 | NCBI WGS metagenome assembly WNGG01 (sample SAMN13153372, study PRJNA577476) | soil metagenome | isolation source: 100 cm soil or saprolite under Garry oak tree replicate 1 | place: USA:California | collected 2016-06-15
GACGATGAAAGTATTTTGGAAGTGATGCAGCTCGTCCTTGAGGACGAAGGATACAATGTACAGACAAGCCTGAATGGAGCATGTTTCCTCCACATGAATAGCGATTTGCCGGACCTTATCCTCCTCGACGTCTTGCTATCGGGCGAGGATGGGCGAGAGATTTGTAAGCGCTTGAAGAGTGAGGAGAAGACCAGGCACATCCCCGTCATCATGCACTCCGCCCATTACAGCGCAAGCATGATCGCCGAGACCAGCGGTGCCGACGGCTTTCTCGTAAAGCCATTTCATATAGATGAACTAATAGACGTAGTGAAGCGCTATCTCTCACCCATTCATATCGGAAACCACGTTCAAATTAAACCCGAGAGCCAGCTTTGAGAGTTCCACCACCTATTGGTGAGCGCTTTCCCTGCCGGTAGGCACCGGGAGCTATGCCAAAATCGCAGGAGTGCTCATTGTGCTCTCACTACGCTATCCCGGCCACCTCACGAATACCAGCATCAGTCGGCTGGCGAGTGAGCACTTGAGCGAAGGCCCCAACGACAGTGGAGTCAAACTGTTTTCCAGCACAGCGCTGCAGTTCAGTGAGTGCAGCTGCTGCTGAACGAGCTGCTTGATACGCTCGATCTGTGATCATCGCATGATATGCCTCCGCTACCCCGATGATGCGTGCTTCGAGTGGAATACTTTCTCCACTCAAGCGATCGGGATAACCCGTCCCATCCCAGCGCTCGTGGTGGTGGCGAATGGCTGGCATCAGCTCTCGCAGCACCGGGCTGACCTCGAGAATCTGTGCACCGAGTTCGGGATGCTGCTTGATGACGGTCCACTCTTGTGGGGAGAGGACACCCTCCTTCTGGAGTAGGGCATCGGGAATAGCGATCTTGCCGATATCATGCAGTAATGCTGCTGTGGCTATCATATTGACAGTTTGTTCATCCATCCCCATCTCTCTCGCGATGGCTGTTGCCAGATCACTCACCTCGTAGGAATGGGTAAAGATGCCATGGTTCCGCAGTTCGAGTAGCCACATCAGCGAGTAGACCAGGGCTAACTGATCGGCATGGAGCGCCTTTTTGGCCACGAATCCATCCATGAATCTTTCCTCGTTCTGCTCCAGCGAGTGAATGGTGGCACTCAACGCGGTATCTATACTCGCTCGCGCTGCTTCGGTCGCCGTGCGCACCTGATTGCGCCCCAGCCGCTTCGCCCGGCCTTTTCACGCAGTTGGCTCCCGATCATGCCATCGGCTGGGTAGGTGGCAATGCCCAGGCTAATCGTTGCATTGATCCCACCTTCTACCCGAGCTGTGGCGAGCGGGAAAGCAGCGACGGCAGCACGCATGCGTTCAGCCACCGTTTTGGCCTGCTCGAGATCGGTTTCTGGCAGCACGACCATGAATTCTTCCCCACCATAGCGCCCCAGGGTATCACCTCCACGCAAGACGCCACACACTCGCTGGCTCAACTCGCGCAGTACTATGTCGCCGACCCCATGGCCATAGGTATCGTTGACGCGCTTGAAATGGTCTGCATCAAAGAAGGCGACAGACAGGGGGTGGCCATAGCGGCGCGCCCGGTCGACCTCCTTGTCAAGCTGTTCGAGAAGCGCACGGTGATTGGGCAGGTCGGTGAGCGGGTCGATGGTAGCCAGGGCTGCCAGCCGCGTATTGGCCTCTTTGAGCGCCTCTTGCTCGCGCTGGAGCGCCTCGTGCAGGCATTTCAGTTCCTCACCTTTGGCCAGTTCGTCACGTTGGCGCTTCGTTTCCTCAAGGAGTCCCACCAGGGTATCGAGCATGGCATTTGTCGCCTCCGAGACATCGGCGATTTCGTCGCGTCCTCCGGCATTCAGACGCGCATGGACCTGGCCGTTCTCAATCGCCTGAACAACCGAACGCAGCCGCCGCAACCGCTGCACCAGCGTACTGGAAATGAGCCAGCCAACCAGCCCGATCCCCACCAGAACACCCAGCACGGCGAGGATTGTGCTGGTAAGCAGATTATGCACCTCAACGGTGGCCGCATCGTGGAGCGAGGGCACCAGGCTCCCATTGAACTTGATCAAGGCATGAAGATCTCTCTCGGCATCTGTAAAGGCCGCATCCTCCTGGGTGAATACCAGCATTTGTGCGCTCGCGGAACTCCCTCCCATGATCGTGCGAAGCACTTGCTCCTGTATATTGCGATAGGCCTGCCATGTTGCTTGAACACCTTCTGAGTAGGTCTGTTGCTCTTCGACCTGTGCTCCGTGTCCTGCCTCTGTAAAGAGTGCCACCAGGTCGGGATAGTGCTCAAGCAAGTCCTGCTGGAGGTAGGTTGCCAGGATTGCATTGAAGCGCGTCGCCAGTCCTCGCACTTCCGTCTGGTCGTCTCTAAGTATCTCAGGCGATGGGTGAGGCCGAGCAGCGTAGGTAACCGTCTCCAGCAGGTTGGTATGCATCTCCTGCAGGAGGCCAACCGCCGTAGTCAGGGATGTGTATGCATCGAGAAGGTTTTGATAAAAGATAGATTCCTGCACAAGCCGTTGCTGACTCTGCACACCCACGCTACTCAAGGTTATGGCTGCTATGAGGGCCGGAATGAGAAACCCCAGAGCTAGTCTCCTCCCGATGGGAATATTCAGCAGAGGATTAGAGCTTGTGCGCCGCGGTCTTGCAGATCCGCTGGCCCGAACATTATCAGGCATGTGGATCGAGCGTTTTTCCGATACTGAATCTGAAGACGTGGCCAGGCCAGATAAGGACTGTTCATCGGTAGAAGGATTCACGTGCGTCGGTCTCCCTTTCGCATAAATACGATGGTCTTGAGATACAAGAGTGTCCGCTTCGCTGTGCTGGGCCACTGATCCGTTGGAAATATGTCACTTCTGCCTGCCGGAGGTCTATCTCTCGATCAAAACAGGAGTGATGTTTCTCTTCAATACCAATCGGCTCGAACCGTGTATTCAAGAGTCTACTTCACTTCATCTGCGTTTGTTTGGAGCTTGCTCAGCTTTCTTTCTGGTCATCGCTATACTGATAGTGAATGCCTCAAAGAGCATTTCCCAGTAGGAGGGTGCCTGCAGAGGTATCCCGTAGAAGGAGAATATAGCTGTGATTGGACAATGGACAACGTGGCTGAGCAAAAGCCTCCTGGCTTCCGCTGCTCTTGGCCTGATATGTGCTTTATTTGTGGCCTGTGGTAGTCAGTCCGGCGGGACGATCACAGGTAACCGGAAGACTACGCCGATTAAAATTGGGATATCGCTATCTCTCTCAGGGGACTTCGCCGATGATGGCAAGGCTTTCGAACAGGGATATCAACTCTGGGCGGACTACGTGAATTCCCATGGTGGCCTGCTTGGACGCCAGGTCTCGCTGGATATACTCTCCGATGCCAGTAGCCCCGATCAGGTTCAGACCAACTATCAAAAGCTGATTACCGTCGATAAAGTGGACCTGGTCTTTGGGCCATTCTCTACATTTTTGACGAAACCGGCATCGCTCGTTGCCAACCGGCATGGATACGCGATGATCGAAGGTGCGGGTGGAGGTCCTTCCGTCTTCAACAGGGGCTTGCACAATATTTTCGATGTCTCGCTCTCCGTTGCCAATAACCTGGTGAGCTTCGCCCATTACATCCTATCGCTTCCCGCGTCGAAGCGCCCCACAACAGCCGCGTATGCCACTGAGGATGATCCATTCACCCAGCCACAGGTCGACCTGGCAAAGCAGTTGCTGGAGCTGGGCGGCGTGAGAACCGTTTCCTACCAGGTCTACCCGGCGGATACCACCCACTATAACCCGATTGCCGATAGGGTGATTGTCTCTGGCGCACAGCTCGCAGTGTTTGGGACACTGTTGCCCGATATCAGCGCTTTCATCCAGCGCTTCAAGCAACTGCACTATAACCCGCAGGTGTTAGTCGCGACAGCCGGACCCGATCAGGGAAACGAATTTCTCAAGGCGATTGGCGGGGCAGCATCTGCCGAGGGCATTCTCGTTCCCAACGGCTGGTACCCCCAGGCCAAAAATCCCGGCAATGCCGAGATGGTCAGAGCCTACATCGCCAAATATGGTGGTACTGCCGACCAGATCAGTGCGGATGTCGCCGAGGCCTACTCGGTGGGACAGGTGGCCTTCCAGGCGATTATGAAAATCAAGAACCTTGAGAATGCGAAACTCATTACTGAACTGCACTCCGGTGACACATTCCAGAGTGTACAGGGGTCGGTGAAGTTCGACGACACCGGTCAGAATATCGCGGCCCGGGCCTACCTGTTCCAGTGGCAAAAGGGGGCATTTATCCCGGTGTATCCGGCTTCAGAAGCATCGGTGCCACCAGAATTGCCGAAGCCCAACTGGCCTTAAATGCTTCACCGCGCAGAGAGCCGCCTTCATACACCGCGAATTTGCTGTGCTCACATTATCGTTTTTCAGCCGCCTGAACACTTGTTGGCAGTCTATGTCATCGGACTCCTCATCAGCCGCCCGACGGCCGTCGCGCAAGTTGAGATCAAGTCCCCTGCTTCCTGAGCTGTGGAATTCAGCCTCAAGGCCATATCGCCCTGTTCTCAAGTTTAATGCGAGCCTGTATACGTCAACGGGCTCAGGTCTTGTAAGGTGCTAGCCTCTAGAATCGTTTCGCTCGGACGTCCGAGCAAATAGCCCTGCGCGTAGTGTACCCCGGCCTGTTGGACGAAGTCGAGCATCTCTGCGTTTTCAATGCCTTCCGCCACCACAGGGATCTGTGACTCGCGGGCAATGGTGGTGATCCCGGCAAAGACACTACGCACCGCCCGATCGGTGAGCGCGTTGACCACCACGGCGCGATCAATTTTGACGAAATCCACCGACAACTGGCTCAGCATCTCCAACCCTGCATTCCCCGCCCCCGCATCATCGAGCGCGACCCGGAACCCCAGCAGCCGCAGGAAGCGGGCTTTCTGCACGACTTCCCCGAGTTTCACAATGGAGCGCTCGGTGATCTCGAGCACCACGCGGGACGGCTCCAACCCGGCGCTGACAACCGCTTCCAGGAGAGTGGCCCCGGTCAACAGATCATGGACGAGCGATTGCGGCGTCAGATTCAGGAACAACAGGGCATCAAGAGGCAGTTCTGCTGCACGAGCCAGAATCTTCTCCACACAGATGGCATCGAGTTCGTGCGCTCTCCCCATCTGCTCGGCGATGTCGAACACCTCCTGCGGTCCGCTAAAGCCGTAGGAGGCATCGGGCCGCGTCAGGGCCTCGAACGCCAGCACCTTGCCAGTGGCCATATTCCAGATCGGTTGGAACGCCACGGTCAGCTTCCGCTCGCTCAACAAACGACGGACTGCCTGCACCTTCGCCGGGGGCACAAACGAGGCCTCACTTTCAATCGCTTTAAAGGTCACCACGCGATTGCGTCCCCGGTTTTTGGCTTCTTGAAGAGCCACAGTGGCTTGCGCTTGAAACGACTCGATGGTGAGCTCATCTGGGCCAGTGTGCGCGATGCCGATACTCACAGTCACACCCAGGAGACGCCGGACATCCTCGCGCAACCGCTCGAGAGCCAAACTGGCCTCTGTCAGCACTGTTCGTGGCATGATCACGACAAAGTCGTCGGCGCTCAGACGAAAGAGGGCATCGCAGAGGTTGGCCTCGCGGAGCAAGCTGGCGAGACCACGCAGAACTTCATCGCCGCGCTGATGTCCGCGCTCGTCGTTGAAGACCTTGAACTCGTCGATGTCCAGCATGGCGAGCACGAGCGGTTCGCCACCCTGATTAGCCTCTTCCAACGCATGGGCGAGACGCTCTTGATAGGCATAATGGTTGCCCAGACCGGTAAGTGGATCGGTGAACGCCACGCGTTCGAAGTGAGCTTTTTCGGCCTGGCTCGCCTCATCAAGCTTCCTGCGGTAGCTCCTCGTCACATACATGGTGATAGCGAGAAGCAGCAGACCAATCACAAACAGAATGGGTCCCGTCACAAAGATCGTCTGCTGTACCTGGGTGAGCTGTGCCAGGTCGTGTGCCGCTTCGGTCGACTCTACGTTTGCCTGCTGGCTCAGTTCATGCTCAATTTGATTGAGTAAGGGATCGATCTCCTTGGAGCGGATGGCGTTTGCGCGTGTGAAATCCCTGGCGTCGATCGCTGCAAAAAACTGGCCGCTGTAGAAGAGATAGCTTGCTTGCTGTCTTAAGACCTGCTGACCAAGGGAGTCATCGTCTGTAACGGAGTCTTGTTGCAGGACTTGAACCAGGTCTGAGAGTGTCGTGGCTGCTGCCAGATGTTCATCGCGTATAGCTGGACTCGGGTGAAGCGCGTACTTATACTGAAGAGCTTCCTCTTTGGCAAGGGCAGACAGTATGTGCTGATACGTGTCGCTCACGGATGTCGATGTCTTCGCTGCCTCAGTAGCCTGCCGTATGAATGTGGCTGACCATATCAAAAACACGACCAGAGACAGGAGCACCACAAGCCCCATGAAGTTGCTAATGTGACTGACGAGGTTGGTGCGCTTCAGTTTCATAAGGACAGCCTCAATTCTTCCAAATCGGTACTCAAAGCATTGCTGCTCTTTGGATATCTCATCGACAGAAGTGAGTCGCACTTTACCCCGTGGAGTTCAAGGGAGAAGAGAAGATGAACAAGGTGCTCCATATGCTGCTTCGGGAAAGGTGTAGTTCATTTGTTGCCACTGTTCGCAAAGCATCCCCAGACGGCGAGTGAAGCCGAGTGCGTAGGGGCCCGATTTATCGCGCCCTGGGTGGGGTCGGGCCACACGGTTGGCGAAGTATCCCCAGACGGCGAGCGAAGCGATGCCGAGTGCGTAGGGCCCGATTTATCGCCGCCCACCGCCGATCATGATTTTTCCCAACCCAGACCGGGAAGACTCGCGGGTCGCTTGTCACCCCTCGCCTCGCGAAGGGTCTGTCTGGATGGGCGCACAGAGGCTTCGCTCGCGCTGATCCGAAGCTCTGCGAGGGATGACAGGGCTCTCGCGTGCGGCTTCCCTTCATTCAAGCCATCGGGGAGAATGATTCCCCGTTTTGGTCGGGAAATCTCATGATCGGCCAGTCGGGGCCCGATTCTTTTGTCAACATCCATCATTGGCCCGTGGGGATGATGAAGGGCTCTGAGGCGAGTCTTTATTGGACAAAAATAACAAAAATGCAGGAAGGGAGAGCAGCCATTGCCGCTCTCCCTTCCTTCCGAGAATATCTGGAGTGATAGTGATTCACTCGTTACAATTGACCCCGATTGAGTCGCCCGGTGAACCGCAGAAGCGTCACTTCACGGTAGATGAAAAACACCAGGCTTCCCAGGCCAACGATCAGCGCAATGCTGGGATTGATTTGCCCGAATGCCCCTTGAGCACCATACAGAACCACAGCGATGACAAACATGAGAGCTGCTCTAGCGAAGCCTGCGCCTGCATACAGGAAGCCCAGACCGGGGATAAGGAATTCGAGAATAAACCCCAGTACTCCCGATTTGCGCCTGACTTGCATCTGCATCGTTTGATTTCCTCCCTTAATGGTTGAACTATACCGGGTGATCCACTGTCCAGCAGTTGCGCATCAGAGCCTCCTTCTCTGTACCCAGGCATCTGTGGCGAACTGCTCAAGTGAATATCCCATGAACCGATAAGCGTACGGACCTGTGTTTAGCCACAAAAGTTGAGTAGCTCCTGGATAAGAATCACACAGACATTTTTGCCGTCTGTAATACTTCATCGGCCGGGCTGCTCTGGAACTTTAATACTCTCAGTTACACAAATGAGAAAAAGCGCATGTTCGGCGACAGGATGAAACCGTGACGGCTTTGTGAGAGGAAAGCCTGCGGATGTGACCCCTCTGTGATGTCGCGGGACCCCTTCAGGCACAAGCAGGTCGCCGGAACGGTCTTGATCACCGCACTGGGCATGATGGGGCACTCCACTCGTTTGCCTACCACTCTTTCCAATAGCCATGAGCCGTAACGCTTGCCGTAACGATTATGAGACGGAGATCTGATATGATGCGGCTGAGATAGATGCTGAAACGATGCAGGAATGAAGGGTCTTCAGTTCCTCTCAGCGGCAGCAGGCGAAGTGGCTGCTCTTTGGTTTCGCGGGATTGTTTGTGCTGGATATCCTGTATGATCTCATCGGCAGCCTGGTGCCGGCACTGGGAGTGCCTGACTCCCTCTATCAACTGGCCAATGGAACGCTCACCACCGTCACGTTCCTGTTCGTGCCGCTGAGTATTGGCATTGCCATCCATCGCTTCCGGTTGTGGGAGATTGACGTTCTCATATGAGCCGATGTCAGACATATTCCCTTGACATCCCTCCATGATCACTGTATCCTAAAGATCAATAAAGCATAAGAATAGCGGAGCGCTTGCCTTCATGTCTGAAAAACAGAGATTTTTGACGATTGCAGAGGCGGCGGAGTTTCTCCATGTCAGTGAAACCTCGTTGCGGCGCTGGACCAACAGCGGTAAATTACGCTCTTTTCGGATCGGTGGACGCAATGAACGGCGCTTCTTGATGGATGATCTGCTGGCTTTCATGCCCTCTGCAGGTAGCCAACCGGCATTGTCGAAGCAACACGCAGCTGAAACCCAGACGATCCCCGAGAGCGAATCACACCAGAGGCATATCTGCTTGTTCTTTCTCAACCAGGATGAACAATGGCAGATGCTACGTCCGTCTATTTTAGAGCATGTGAATGCCCATGTCCCTGTGCTCTATATCCAGGATGGTGGCCCTCCCTATCGCATCTTAGACTTATTGCACACCGAAGGATTACCGTTGGAAGATTTGATTGCGCGCGGACTCCTGCGCGTGCTTCCTCCCGCGCAAACCTACTTGCAGGGAGGAAGCTTTGATGCACAGCGCATGCTTTCCTTCATAGAAGCCGCTATCTCGGGGGCGCTGGAGGTCGGATATACGGGCATCCTTATTATAGGTGAGATGACCTGGTCGCTGGAAGCTGGTCTGAATGCCGAGCAGTTGAAGACCTACGAGGCGCAGCTCAACCCGCTGATTGAGAAGTACCCGGCGGCGACCATCATTTGCCAGTACGATCTGAGGCGCTTTGATGGGTCAAGCGTGCTCGATGCTCTCCTCACTCACCCATTAGTACAGATACCTCTCGGTCGAGTCCCCGGTTTTTATAGCCTGGAAAAGTAGGCCTCCCCTCATCGTTTCTGTATCTGCTCTTCATCTTGTGTTCAAAACAACAAGCATGAGTATGAGGGCTAAAGATCAGCAAAGATTAAAACTGCATATATTTGGATTCCTCTCGTGTGCGAAAAGTGCCTATCTGAAGTTGCGATAGGCTTATCTTTGTAAATCCCTTGACGGCCAGGAACAATCTCCTGTATAATAAAGATAAATAAAGTTAATTAAAGCTTAACAAAGCGCTATCTGCCCGTAGTATATTTCCTGCATGGAAAACCCCGATACACGGCTTGCCATATATGGCAGAAAGTGAGGACATTGAGAATAGCTGTACTTGACGACAATCTCACTATAGGTGAGATGGTGCGACAAGGTTTGGAACTGACTGGACATACCGTCATGGTCTATTCCAGCCCAGCGAAGTTCCTGGCAGATATCATTCAACCAACGACCGCATCGACCCCCTTTGACTTGATAATTATCGAACTCGAATTCCCCCTTCCAGGAGAACCTTCAGGAGTAGAAGTCATTCATCAAGTGCGGAATGCCTTCCCCGACCTGCCGGTCATTCTCATTTCAACAGGGAGCTCCTGTGAGATAGAAGCTGCCAGGAGAGCATTGTCAGCAGTGAGGGTTCTACGAAAACCTTTCAGCATGGCAAACCTTCTGGCAATGATTCAGGAACTCAAGAATGGTTAACTCTCCCAGGGAACTGGTGAGAGCGTCAACTACAAACTCAGCGAACTGCTCAATAAAGGAGCCATGCCAAATTCTGCTTCCTTCTCGTACAGCGGTACTACATTAGAGCCTTACCACAGAGATTTGTGACCTTTTTGTGTGAGTGAGGCGGCATTTTGTGATGAGATAGTGAGATATATGCCCTATCCTCTACTATGAGGGATTGCCTGCGGGAAGTGCAAAAGCGGGCTGCACACGGTTGCAGGGACTCAGTGAGGAAATCTGCTTTGCCCAAAGCTATCCAAATCAGGAGGGAGTATCATGTTTTGGAGAAAAAATAACTCGTTAACCAGGGAAAAAGGATGGCATCTTATTCAAAAGGCAAAAAGCCCGGACAAGTTGGATTTGAGTAGTCAGAATACTGAAGCCCAACTGAGTGAAGCCGACCTCAGTGAAGCCGATCTGAGCAGTGCCACCCGGATGGAGGATGTGGACAGCTACGATCATTGGTATTGTGTCCGCTTCGACGGAGCCAAAATGAGGAGAGCCAGGGTCGATTTGTCTTACATTGATAAATCAGGACTTTCGCTTTACGTCTAACCTTGATGGGCCTTTTGATTTAAGAACAAACTCTACCATAAAGCGAAAGTCCTGTAAATATATGCCTACTGCGGCAAGCCTCGTGCTGAGACCACATGCGTTAGCCGTTTGGGTGGTCAGTTGCGCCTAGCCAGAAGTAATAGCCCTGGTCTGAGTGACCCCAGTGCGGATTACCTTGCACGTTCTCTCCATTCACGACCTCGAAGAAGGTGAGGACTGTGCCTTGAGGGAATCTGTTGACTATACTGGACTGAGTGTTGGGAGCAGCTCGAGCGTTCAGACCACTCGAGGACGTAACCGTGCAGGTCTTCTCAACAATAACAATCGCTGGGATATAGATCATTTCTCCAGGAGCGAGGTTATTCGGGTCCGAGCCGATCACTTGCTTATTCGCGTAGTCATAGATCTGCTGCCACTGGTTGCCATCACCGTAGAATTGCTGTGCAATTGAGGTGAGTGAATCTCCCGGTTGCACGGTGTAGATAGCGGGCGTAGCTTGAGCCATGTGATCCTCCTTCTTTTGAGGTATTGCCCTTACTTCTTTTTCCGTTAAAAAGTGCGCATCACGCTCTCATATCCTGTCTGTCTACTGCAAGTATGCAAAGTAACTCTTGCACAGGGTCGAGGCCGACCTTGCAAAACAACTAGATGAAGATATTGTTGGCGATTCATCGATGGCGATCGGATTCTGCATTTTATCTCGTCAATGCGAGTCTGGAAATCGATTTCGCCAACAATATCTTTTCAATGTGGTTGCGTACTCAGAAATGCTCCTCCTAGAAGCTACCCCGAGGTCGGCCTTCGCGTCTTCAAATAGGTGAGTAACGCCTGAAGGTTGGGGTCTTGGATGGGATCAGTCAAATGCACAGTATGCTGCTTTCCATCATCTTCGATAGTGATTGTGTACTGACGGTAGTCCGCAGCCCCAGGCGGAGGTGAACCTATCACTGTCGGCAGATCGAAAAAGTGTGTAGCATTGACCAGCCCCTTCAACTCGTCGGATTCCTGCTTGGGCAATTCATCACTGTCTATCGTGATTGGCTTACTGAGACCTGGAAAGTAGGCGATACCGCCCTCCATTTTAAACTGTATCCGCACACAAGACCTCCTCTCTCGATTAGGAAACTGTGATCCCTACCTCGCGCCATGCATCTCTCACAGCCTGCCGTTCAGGACTGCTATGACCATAGAGCCGATCGGCGTTAGCAACCGTCAGTCGAGCGAATGCTCGAAAGCTGGCGGTTGGTCGTAGGCGTGGATCACGCAGTGTTTCGTACCAGATCCGCCCAGTCTTCTCCCAGGCGTTTCCACCAATCTGTATGGCGGCAAGAGCAAAGGCATGGTTGGGGATTCCAGAATTAATATGTACCCCCCCGTTATCATCGGACGTATGGACATAGTTGTGCATAGTCGCTGGTTGAGGATCTTTCCCTAGCACCGGATCATCATACGCCGTGCCGGGTGCCTTCATCGAGCGCAATGCGACTCCATGCACCTTCGCCGTAAAGAGTCCCGCACCAATGAGCCAATCAGCCTGATCAGCTGTCTGTTTGAGCGCGAACTGCTTCACAAGAGAACCGAATACATCCGAGATGGACTCGTTCAACGCTCCAGGCTGGTTCAAGTAGACGAGTTTTGCCTCATCTCCAGTGACCCCATGCGTCAGCTCATGCCCGATCACGTCAATCGAGATGGTGAAGCGGTTGAATAAATCACCATCACCGTCGCCAAACACCATACGCTCTCCATTCCAGAACGCATTGTCATAGTTCTGGTCATAATGAATTGTAGCATTGAGTGGCAACCCTTGATCGTCGATCGAGTTGCGCTGATAGGCTGCCCAGTAGAAGTTGTATGTGTCTCCTAGCCCATCATAGGCCTCGTCTGCGGCAGGGTCGCCTGTAGGACCTGCACCCTCAGTACGTACTATATCACCAGGTAAGTTAGTGGTGTTGTGCGCATTGGAGATGGTACGTTGTGGCTGACCCTCTGCGGCGGGCGCAGCCGGAAGTCGCCTTCCGGCTGCGGTCATGAGGTCATGGGTAACACGCATGGTACGGAAGGTCTGATCGCTTCCCAAGGTCTGCAGTGCTTGCGTACGCTGCTGTGGTGTCCCGTTTTGGGCAATCGAGTGAAGAATGTAGGGTGGTACGATACAGAAGATCGAATGTCGATGGGTGCTTGTTTGGCACATAGAATGTGCCTCCTTTCTAAAATAGAGCTTTGCAGCTAGAATGGCTTCTCAGGCTAATCGATGAGAGAAGGAAGAGCCGCTCGTGACGCGCAAATTACCTGAAAAGACACGTGTTATGCATCTATTAATCGAAATACAGCTATTTCTTGGTCTTAACGTGCTTTTCCATTCCAATGATCCTCAGACCCCTCTAACACCTGATTGCCTTTACTGATAGCGTACTCGATGCCCCAGTTCAGGGTTGGGCCAGAGGACTGAAATTTTGCTCGCACTGCTGACAGTCCATTGACCGACAATTCCTGCCTGTCCATATACGTAACAGCATTTCTGGCCCCTGTCCCTCCAGTATTGTTCACCTTGTAAAGTATAAGAGATAATTAGCGTATTTTCAACTGATAGAGGCACGAATTTCCTACTTTGAAAGAATATGATGCATGGGAGTGCGATATTCAAGCCGCCAATAATACTATTTTATCATTCTACCCCGAACACACTCTACTTCGTTTACCTGCCGCCGGGAGTAGTTTCAGTCCAGGGGGGAGGACGTTCGTGCCAGGCGTTTTGCGGGTACCATAACGATATCAATAATGGGCAGGTCTTCTACGCGGTCATGCCGTATCCCGGCTGTGGAGGCTGCGCTGGCGGTCTTTCAGTATTTGATGCTCTGACCCAGACGAGCTCGCACGAAGCTATGCGAAGCGATCACGGATGCAATCCCTGGGCAGGGCTGGTATGACGAGGCCAACGGCGAAATCGGCGATATCTGCGCCTGGAAATCGAAGCAAGTTGGCAACTACACAGTCCAGCAGGAATGGTCAAACCAGGCCAATGCCTGCGTCTAATGCATCCCGAACCGTAGGGGCCGATTGATGACTCTGTTGGGAAATGGGTTTCCCAAGCTCAAATGGGAATGACATTCACACTCAAAGCGAGTAGGGATTGGGAATTTCCCAACAGAGTCATTGATCGCCGCCCACCACCGATTGATCGGCCAGTAGGGGCCGATTATGCATGTTGACAAACTACCGCGGCCAGACCGTAGGGGCCGAATGATCGGTGAGTGCTTGTCCGATTCTTTTGTCACCATCCATTATCGCGCCCCGATTGATCAAGCGTGTGGCCAACGATTCCCGGAGTATTTTATTAAACCGCATGATCTAATCCCAGGGTCGGGTAGAGCACACTTCGCCAACGAAATCACGTTCTGCGGTCGCCCTGACTATGCAAGCAGAACACTAGTGGTAACGCAAGGAAATAGATAAAGTCAGGTACGAAAAACTTCCTATTCCAGCGTCTTATCGTAAAGGGACATTGCATAAGCGATCGCCCGAACTTGGCACCTATCCGTCTTGCCAACGACGCTAGCGCGTCTAGCTCCGCTCAGGCAAGACGAAAGGAGAAAGAAAAGGAGAACAATGATGACACAGAATCTTGTTCCAAATCCGGTCCAGAACCCGCCAGCCCCCATGAACACATCAAGCAATTCCCAAAAAGGAAGTTCTTCTGCATTATTTGCTGATCCTACATTTGTCGCTATCCACGATGCTTTTCTGTTAGGCTGGAGCCTCGTCGAACTACGAAGCAGGATACTCATTGCCGCGGTCGAAGCCTTTAAGACCGATCCTACCAGTTCTCCGCCAGCACAACCGAGCCAGCCAGCAGGTCCGCCTGTCGTGCTGAATCCACAAATCAAAGAGGTAGTAGACCAGGCTTCCTATCTCGTCGAGTCTTTGCTGAAAGATGTGATCAACATCATAAAGAATTTTCCACAACCTCAAAAGACAGAAACCGATTTTCAAATACTACCGACGGACCTGGTCGATAATGCCTGGTTGACAAGTGTATGGCGGGCACTCTTTCAGAACATCGTGGCAGCGCACAAGAGTTGCCTGCCTGAAGGCGATACCGGCAATACGTTATATGACCCACCCGATGAGTCAGCGATTTCCTATCTCTATCCTACGTCTACTCCCGACTACACGAAATTCGGTATCACCAGTATCACGCAGCTTCCTGATCCTTTTCGGCTCTATGATGTTATGCGGCGGGCGCTCAATTGCCTGACGCTCCTGCTCACCGATCCCAGGGACAGCCTCATCCCAGACAACATACGCCAATTACAAGACCCATTGTTGAAAAGTATTACGAACAACGCCAACGCTAGCTCTGAAAACCAGAGTGATAAGAACGTTGGCATTAAAGTACTCAGTGGGCTGACCGTGACCTTCCTGATGCAGTGGGATGGCTATGTGCGTGAAAATTTGTCTGCGAGTTCCAATGTAGCAAACAACGAAATCATGCTCACCGCGTACGAGGCTGGACGCTCACTGGCCGGTCTCTCTTGGAGCGTCTCGGCAGTGGCTGCACCGTTGGAGAACACTGTACAGGTAGCAGGGCAAGACCAGGAGAAATTGAAAGACCTGGCACAGAAACTCTCCGATGCCTGGCTCAACGCTTTTGATGCTCGTGATATTGCGCATATCCAGTACCAAATCTCTGCGCTCAGCACTGCGTTGGACGATGCCTGCTATCGCGTCAATACGGATATACAACGGCCAGACCCGAAGGCCACTCCTGTACAACCGAATCCTGCTCTGCCAAGCCAGGCCATTCATGCCATCACGCACAGTCTTGATTATTGGCAACGATCAGTTGAGCTCATGTGTGTTCCTTCTCCCGATAAGATAGCAGTACAGCCATCTGCGGCACCTCCTCCCACTACACCAGCAACCCAGCCATTAAAGGTACCCTCTCTCAATTGGGAGCTGTCGCGCAAATTGCGGAGGAAATTGGTCGAACAAGCACAGGCCTGGCAAGCTCTGCTCCTCTGCCAGCAAACGTTACAGGATTTCACCGGCCAGAAAGTGACCCAGAGAATATTGCAGGACTGCATAGCAAATTTCGAAGATGCCGTTCGGACTGCCGAAGTAGAGATTAAAGCAACCGTCACCAGGGAAACACAGAGTTGGTTAGAGACGCACAGGCCAATAGTGATCACAGCAATCGTGCTGGGCGTTCTCCTGCTGGTAATTCTAGTAGCTACCGGAGTGTTTCTGTATCAAACGGGTCAACTACAAGGTCTCGCCACTGCACTTACTCTCGTTGGCGGTGGTATCTTGGGTCTCTTCAGCGCTGCTATCGGAAGGCTCAATACTTTCCTTTCTCCTGCCCCTGCACCGACGGGACAGGCTGCTGGCACCCCTGGGACACCGGACACGAGCAGTCTCGCGCAACGCTTAGAAGGTCTTGGTATATTCGGTTTAGCTGGCTCAGCATTGGCCTCCTCCTTTCGTGAGGCTTATGCGCAGATTACGATTGATTTTGCTGACCTCAATCATAGTGTCGCCATTACTTTCCCATTGGTTGAATTATTCATTGAGCATTCTTTGGAAAATATAGGCGCTACTCTTACGAGTGGCACAACCGCTTCCAGCTCGGGTGGGAATTCTCCCCCTGCTGATAACCTGATTCGGGATGGTTATGATTTCCTTACGAAAGTTATCTGGACGAAGCAGGACCGAGATGATGAAATCCAGAGAATTGCCCGTGCCGCATTTGGCCCGCTCGGTCTATTTCTTGGCGCGCAAGTCTCTTCTGCAAAAAAGGCGATAACGGACCAGGCTGCAAAAGCTTTGAAGCCTGCGGGTCAACCAGGCAGTCCGAAGGTTGGAAACCGTACTGGTGGCTCAACCGTCAATTAAGTAGCCATTCGAACAGGCTTCCTAATGAGCGATATCGACGAACCTTGTGGAATTATGTACATTGACAAACTCCTGCGGCAGACCGTAGGGGTCGATTTATCGCCGCCCACCGCCGATTGATCGACCAGTCGCGTGCCAATTCATTGGATCTGTCTCTGCTGTGAAGCTGAGAAAAGATCAGGTAGATGCTGAGAAAAGATCAGGTGGATTCAGGAGGATCGTGGTCCTTTCCTGATGTATGCTTACCACTGGCAACACTTGCGTTAAGGGCTTTCCTCCTCGGAAAGGGAAGAGAGAGAGAAGGTGTTTATATGCAGGACAAAAACCCTCCAGGCCCGCGCAGCCTTTCGCCACTTGGCAGCACCTCCGCGCTCCAGCGCGACCCCATCCGCTTTGCCCTTGAGATTTGGCACCGTTATGGTGATGTGGTCCGCTTCCGCTTCCTGTTCTGGCCGGCCTATATGCTCTATCACCCCGATCAGGTGAAGCAGCTGCTCCAGGATCATCATCGCAACTACAATAAAGCTTACTTTAATATGAAGGTGGTAAGTTCAAGTGCGCTATTCGGCAACGGACTCTTTACGAATGACGGAGAGTCCTGGCTACACCAACGGCGCCTGATGCAGCCGTCCTTCCATCGCAAACGGCTGGCCAGCTTCGGTCGGCTAATGACCGAGTCGACGGTCGCCATGCTCGAACGCTGGCAGCGCACAGCCCTTGGCATTGGACCTCTGGACATCCCGCACGAGATGATGCGCCTGACCCTACGCATTGCCGGACTGGCCCTCTTCTCGCTCGACCTCAGCAATGAAGCGGACACGGTCGGGCGCACCTTCACGGCTGTGTGGCCCTCGCTCTCCAAGTACGCCAATCTTCCCTTTCCACCACTGTGGGTTCCCACTGCAAGCAATCGCCGTTTGCAAGCCGGGCTCAACACGCTCAACACGGTCGTCTACGCCATCATCAATGAGCGACGAAACCGACCCACAGACACGAACACGGAAGACCTGCTTTGGATGCTGCTGTCTGCACGCGACGAGGAGACCGGCGAGGGCATGAGTGATCAGCAGTTGCGTGACGAAGTGATGACCATGCTGCTGGCCGGGCATGAAACCACGGCGACGGCCCTCACCTGGATCTGGTACCTCCTTTCCCAGCACCCCGAGGTCGAGCGCCGCCTGTATGCCGAGCTGGATACAGTGCTGGGAGGGCAGTTGCCAACCGTTGAACACCTGGACGCTCTGCCCTACACCCGCATGGTGATCCAGGAAGCGATGCGGCTTTATCCGCCCGTCTTCGGCTTCACGCGTCATGCCATCGCCGAGGATGAGATTGGCGGCTATCGTGTTCGGGCGAACAGCGTGATCTTTGTGAGCCAGTATTGTACCCACCGTCATCCAGCATTCTGGGAGGAGCCGGAGGTGTTCGACCCGGAACGCTTCACCTCAGAGCATTCGGCTGGTCGTCCGCACTTCGCCTATTTCCCCTTCGGAGGAGGACCGCGCCAGTGCATTGGCAACAACTTTGCGCTGATGGAGGCCCAACTGGTGCTGGCTACGGTCGCGCAACGCTATACCTTGCGCCTGGTTCCCGGGCACAAGGTCGAACCCCAGGTGCTGCTGACAATGCGGCCTCGTTACGGTTTGCCCATGACGCTGCATCCCCGCTGATGGGGAACCTGTGGTGGAAGGGAGAGGTGACCCGATGGACGCGACTCTTCTCGGCAAATTTTTATCTTCGCCTCAAACATTCACCTCGATCATACAATCTCAACTGAAACGCAACCAGATCACTACCACTTAGCTCTTCCTCATCCAACAGATTACTCCTATAATTGAATGAAATGGTTTTTACATGTTATATCAAATCCGGCTGAAGAGTGATGAAAATCAGCAGGAGTGCAGAGGGCAGCCGCCCTCTGCCGGGGTTTGGGGTGTCCCCAAAGAATCCCTCTTTATAAACGGATTTGATATTACCTCCTTGTGGAATTAATTGGCTGCTCAACCCATTCTCGAAAATGGAGTGGCATGCTTGAAAGAGAGCGCTCTCTTACGCGCCACAGCTTGCTCAAACATCAATATAGTGGCATAAGCAGAAGGAAGGGGACTTATTATGGGTAAAAAATTTCTGCTCTATCTTCTAGCACTCTCACTAATCGTCACTAGTGTTGCACTGACCTTTGGAGCACTACACGCAACTCGAGCAGCAAGCGCCCTTGTCTCAGTCACCGATTACCATATCCCCAGTGGTCTTGATCCATGGGGAACGGCGTTTGATAGCGCTGGCAATGTGTGGGTAGCTGTACCTGGCTGCAATCCCAATCCCGACTGCGGGAGTAAGACTCCTCCAGGAAAGATCGAGGTATTCAACCCGGCAACACTCTCCTGGACAACGTATCAACTCCCCTCCGGATACGGACAGGCTCTCTTTTTAGCAATTGATTCGTCAGGAAATGTCTGGTTCCCGATGTTCCATACAAACGCATTGGGAAAGTATAGTCCATCAACAAATACATACACGCAGTGGACAATGCCGACAGCAGCAAGCGGACCGTGGGACCTCGTGTTTGATTATAATGGCAAGCTCTGGATAACAGAACACTATGTCAACCAGATTGCAGAGTTTGATCCAATAACACAAACATTTGTCCAGGAAGTGCCCACACCTGCAACCAACAGCCAACCCTATGGCATCACTGTCGACACCAGCAATAATATCTGGTTTACGGAAAACAATTCCTCAGTTGCCTTAATCGGCGAATATACCACCACCAGTCAGTTGCTCGAGTACAAAATACGTACAGGCTCAACGACGAATTTGACCCCGCATATGATCACCGTTGCTCCTGATGGCAACATCTGGTGGACAGAGGGATTTGTGGGCATGATTGGCGAACTCAGTATCAAGGATGCCGTTCCCGGCACCAACACTGGGGTCAAAGAATACACTTACCCAAGGCTTTGTAACGGCTGCAGTACGCACGCTTCCGGCATCAGCGTAGACAGCAACGGGCTGATCTGGTTTGATGACTCTTTGCAAAATACCTTCGGCTCCTTTCCTGATACAGGCACAGGCGCATTTAACATGTATAATGCTCCTTCATCCAGATCCCATCCCCATGATGGTCTACAGGTGGATAGTCAAAATCGGGTCTGGTTCGATGAACAGTATGCGGAAAAGTTAGCCGAAGCGGTATAGGCCAGCACTCCCACATCCAAATCGACACCATAAGTTCCCTTTTGACGAGCAGGCCCGGTGTGAAATTGGAAGCGCAAACACCAGCTTCGCAAAAGTTTGTGCTATACTTCTTTCATGAAGTTAAGTCAGATCGCGAGAATTTCAGCACATAAGGAGCGTCACATGGGAAAGAAAATCACCTGTCCTGATTGTAAAGGCACTGGCATGAAAGAAACCACGGAGACCTGTGGGACCTGCAACGGCAGTGGCCAAGTGGAAATCATCGACGATTATGGGAAGACGCGCAAGGTTAAATGCTACCCCTGTCGAGGAACAGGTAAGATCAACGACACTGATATCTGTGGTATGTGCGGCGGATCTGGTGAAATTGAGGTGTAGTCATGGTTCAGACGCCAGCCAGGCACGAGACCCAAACGCCAGAGCAACGCTATCAGGAGATGTATGAGCGGGTTTCTACCTTTACGGACAAGCTCGGAACACCCATTGATCCCGGCATCTTTGAGACGGTGGTGGTGCTCAATCTGCTGGGACTGCACACCTTTCAATCGTGCGAAGGACATCTCGATCATGGATGCCCCTATCCCTGGGTGACCATCATCGACGAGGAACGCTCACGCACGTTTACCCGAATGTGGCAGTCTGTGTGCGAATTGGAAGAACAGGCCAAAGCCGGCAGGACCGCGACAGCCTATGATTGTTATCTCTCCGCCGATATTCAATTGTGTGCACTACTTGCCAAATGGGAAGCGGAAGATCTCCTATTTGGGCAGATTACAGGGCTGCTTGACGCTTTCTATGCGGAGCAAGAGATGCAAACAAACCCCGCACGCTTGCTCGTGAAGCGATTACATCCAGGAACCTACCGCATCGAGCCAGGATTCAGCCGTGTGGTAAAAGAACTGCCCGATGATCTCAAGGCGACCTATCTAGCACACGGGCAGGCCGAAATGCAGGCATTCACCTCCTTTCTCAAGAGGCAATGGCAACAGAGCCTCAACCAGGAGAAAAAGCCATGAGGCTGGTTAAGCAGCGCCTCTTATTCCCCCATTACTCCCTTGACAACCACTCAACCATCTGATACCTTCCCCCTGTCACCAATACACCAAAAATAAAACAAGGGAATGGATAGGGATGGCTCGCCTCTGCTTGGTGAACCATAGCTAAAGAAGACGCCTTCTCCCTGGCTCCCTGACACATCTCTTGCTTATCTTGGATGCATCATATACACTATCTTCAACGCGATGACTTGACACTGCAAAGGACAGGATGTATCCGATAAGGACCTTGAGAAAGGACGAAGTGCGATGGACGATCAAGTTTTACAGAAGGTAAAGGAATGTGCTGTCGACTATCTTGGCGTGAAGATGGAGGATATTGTCTCTGTTTCTGAAATTC